>OJKP01000345.1_pt1 | contig 35359 bp, 34 predicted proteins | sample 1596521 | NCBI WGS metagenome assembly OJKP01 (sample SAMEA4350130, study PRJEB24818) | metagenome | biome: human; feature: gut; material: faeces | place: Denmark | collected 2013-09
GCAAAAAACACGGCAGCCTGCGGAAAAAGGCTTTATTTTGCGTACTCCACAGCGCGGCTCTCGCGGATGACGTTGACCTTGATCTGGCCGGGGTAATCCAGCGTATCCTCGATCTTTTTTGCGATAGCGCGTGCCAGCAGGATGACCTGATCGTCGCTGATGACGTCGGGCTTGACCAGAATGCGCACCTCGCGGCCTGCCTGTACGGCAAAGGCCTGCTCCACGCCCTCGAAGCTGGAGGAGATCTCCTCCAGATTTTCCAGACGCTTGACGTAGCTTTCCACGTTCTCGCGGCGGGCACCCGGGCGGGCGGCGCTGATGGCGTCGGCAGCCTGAATGATGAAGGCCAGCGGGGTCTTGGGCTCCACATCGCCGTGGTGTGCCTCAATGGCGTGGATGATCTGGGTGTTCTCCTTGTACTTGCGGCAGATGTCCACGCCGATCTGGACGTGGCTGCCCTCGATCTCGTGATCCAGTGCCTTGCCGATATCATGCAGCAGACCGGCGCGGCGTGCCATGGTAACGTTCACGCCCATCTCGCCTGCCAGCAGACCGGCCACCCAAGCCACTTCCATGCTGTGGGTCAGGGCGTTCTGGCCAAAGCTGGTGCGGTACTTCAACCGACCGATCAGCTTGATCAGGTCCGGGTGCAGGCCGTGGATGCCCAGCTCCATCACTGCACGCTCGCCCTCGCGCTTCATCTGCAGTTCCAGATCGTGGCGGCACTTTTCCACCGTCTCCTCGATGCGGGCAGGGTGGATACGGCCATCGCCGATCAGGCGCTCCAGCGTCATGCGGGCCACCTCGCGGCGGGTCTGGTCGAAGGAGGACAGGGTAATGGCCTCCGGGGTATCGTCGATGATCAGATCCACGCCGGTAGCGGTCTCCAGTGCGCGGATGTTGCGGCCCTCGCGGCCGATGATGCGGCCCTTCATCTCATCGCTGGGCAGCGGCACCACACTGACGGTAGTCTCGCTGCAATGGTCGGCAGCGCAGCGGCTGACGGCCTGTCCGATAAGGTTGCGGGCGATGTTATCGCAGTTTTCCTTCAGGTCGGTCTCGTAGGCGGCAACGCGCACGGCCTTTTCGTGGGTCAGCTCCTCGTCCACCTTGTGCAGCAGCACCTCGCGGGCGTCCTCCTGGCTCAGACCGGCCAGCGTTTCCAGACGCTCCATCTCCTTGGCGCGCAGAGCATCGATCTCTGCCAGACGCTCCTCGGCCTCGGCAGCGCGCTTTTTCAGCTCTTCTTCCTTCTTTTCCAGCGCCTCGGTCTTGCGGTCCAGCGCCGTCTCCTTCTGGTCGATGCGGTTCTCCTGACGGCTGATCTCCGCACGGCGCTGCTTGATCTCCTTGTCGGCCTCTGCCTTCTGGGCATCGACCTCGGCTTTCAGACGGAAAGCCTCATCCTTTGCTTCCAGAACCGCTTCCTTGCGCTTCTGGTCAGCGGTCTTGATCGCCTCGTTCACCAGCCGGGTAGCCTCGGCCTCGGCGCTGCCGATCTGGGCTTCGGCAGTCTTTTTACGGTTGTTGTAACCAATAAAATAGCCCGCAGCCACGCCGACAACAGCAACGATCAAGGCCACGATCACTCCGATCGCGGTCATTGCGTTCACTCTCCTTTGTTTCAATTCAATGCAAAATTAAAAGCAGGAGACGCTGCGCAGCAGGACACGGGCAATGATATAGAAAGAGCTTTCAATGCAAAAAGTGACACCAAAACCATACGCACCACCCAAAACCGGCGGCACGGGCAAAAGCATACGGCTTTTCTCTTTACGGTTCCATTTTATATCAAACAGGCACGCTTTGCCTGAAACGGGTACAGGGGTCACACAGAAACCTGCGTACAGCGTCTTTGATTCCATACTACTAAATATAGTACGAAACATTTGCCCGCTTGTCAAGAGGAAAACCCTGCCCGCGGAACATTTTGTGCAGAAAAACAAAAATAAGATGGCTGCGGCAGGCACCCCCCTCAGTCATCGCTGCGCGATGCCAGCTTCCCCGAGGGGGGAGCTGGCACGCCGTCAGACGTGACTGAGAGGGTTCTCTTCCCAAACCAAAAGGGCTGCCCCGGAGAACGGAGCAGCCCTTCTGGTTTATGATGAAGAGAAGAAAATGAAGGAGAATATCTTATTATTTGGCGGCTTTTTCGCCCTCCGGGAAGATGATCTTATTCACAAAGAAGAAGATCACCATGGAGATGCCGCCGTTGAGCACGGTGGTGCCGATGTTGTAGATGAAGTCCGGTACCAGCAGCCCTGCCACTGCCACCCAGATGCAGTTGATGGAGTTGACGATGCAGGTGATGACGCAGAAGGCCAGCACATACCAGCCGATCTGTTTTGCCAGATTGCCCTTGCTGCGGAACACAAAATTGCGCTGGATGGGGAAGTTGATGCACTCGCCGATGACCATGGCGATCATGTAGGCGCAGAAGTAGGGCAGACCGCCGTGGGCGGCATCGTAGCCGAGGATGTTCCACTTGAAGGTCTCGCCGAACAGGGTAATGTCGATGCCCGGCCAGCCGAAATCCACCACCGGCAGGCTGGCAAAGGCCTTGGGCAGGAACTGCAGCAGCAGGTACTTGAACACGGTGATGAGGTTGGACACGATGACGAACAGGCCGCCCTCGCGCACCCACTTGGCAGCGGCGGGGTGCTTTGCCGCGAAGTTATTCCAGAAATTCATAGCCTGCTTCCTTTCAGCTGTTTTTCAAGCGCTCTTCCATGCGGCTGTTCAGCACGAGGTTCTTCACGGCCTCAAAAATCACCCGCACAAGACCGATGATCCAGAAGCCCTGCAGCTCCATCACGATGCCGTCCACCATGCCCATGCTGATAGCGCCGTTGGTCATTTTGGACAGCGCCCGCAGAGGCATATTGTACTGGAACAGGATGTTCAGGTCGGGCTTGCCCTTTTTAATGCTGCGGCGCAGCAGGGTGCCCAGCACGGCAGCCGCCAGCCAGCCGATGGGGCTGCGTCCGTGTCCCATCTCGCCCAGCGTCATGTTGCGGTCGATGTGCACCTTGTTCTCCGGGATGGGACGGCCCAGCAGCGCTTCAAATTCCGCGTCCGGCACGTTCTGCACCTGTGCGGTGCGGTAATGCTCCAGATTTTTGCCCGCATAGGGGTCGGGTGCGCCGGTGCCCGCCACCGTAACGGCAGCAGTCAGACGGATATCGGCGCTGGAAGCGCCCACCAGCAGCTGATAGCTGCCGCCCTCCACCTCCCAGCGGTCGGTCTTGACATTCCAGTAGCGGAACGCCTTATCGTCCAGCGGGATGGTGACGGTCTTGCTCTCTCCGGCTTCCAGCTGCACCTTGGCAAAGCCCTTCAGCTCCTTGACGGGGCGGAAAACTTTTGCATCCGGCTTTGCCACATACAGCTGCACCACCTCGGCACCTGCACAGCTGCCGGTGTTGGTGACAGTCAGGGTCACGCCCTTTTCGTCTGCTTTCAGGTCACTGTACGCAAAGCTGGTATAGCTCAGGCCGTAGCCGAAGGGGAAGGCGGTGGGCACACCGGCGGTGTCGTAGTAGCGGTAGCCCACATACAGACCTTCGCGGTACTCCACAGTGGGGCCGTCGCCGCCGAAATGCGCTTTTGCGGGGGTGTCGGCGTAGCTGCGCGCCCAAGTCTCAGCCAGCTTACCGCAGGGGTTCTGCGCGCCGGTGAGCACCTCGACCAGTGCGCCCGCACCGGCCTGACCGCCCAGACAGCCGTAGACCAGCGCCTTGCAGTCCTTGACCCAATCGCTTTCCAGCGAGGAGCCTGCGCTCAGCAGCACCACCACGTTGGGGTTTGCCGCCGCCACAGCCGCCAGCAGTTCCAGCTGGTTCTCTGCCAGCTTCATGTCGGCGCGGTCGATGCCCTCGCTCTCCTTGATCTCGTCCAGACCCATGCACAGCAGCACCACATCGGCGTTCTTTGCCAGCAGCACCGCCTCGGCTTTCAGTGCCTCATCGGGCTTGCCCTGCCGGTCAAAGCCCTTGGCGTAGCCGACGCTGTTCAGGCCGCTTTCGGCAAGGCAGTCCAGAAAGGAATCCACCTTGATGGAGTTGACGGCGCTGGAGCCTGCACCCTGATAGCGGGGCGTCTGGGCAAAGTCGCCGATGACCGCCACCTTCTCCCCCTTTGCAAGGGGCAGCAGGCTGTTTTCATTTTTCAGCAGCACGATGCTCTGGGCAGCAGCCCGGCGTGCCAGTGCGTGGTGGGCGTCGGCATCGAACTTGCCGGGTGCGGCGTCCACCGCCGCTTTGGTGGTGAACACCAGTTCCAGCAGCTCGTCCAACCGGGCGTCCACGTCCGCTTCGGTGATCTTGCCGGTCTGCACCGCCTTCATCAGCTCCCGGATGGCGTCCCCGCCGGGGGCGGGCATTTCCAGCGTAGAGCCGTTCTTTACGCCGAGGGCGTGGTCGTTGCTGCCGCCCCAGTCGGTGACCACCGCGCCGTCAAAGCCCCAGTCCTTGCGCAGGATATCCATGAGCAGGTGGGCGTTCTCGTTGGCGTAGGTGCCGTTGACAAGGTTATAGGCGGACATGATGGTCTTGGGCTGCGCCTCCTTGACCACCATCTCGAAGCCGGTCAGGTAGATCTCCCGCAGGGTGCGCTCGTCCACGATGGAATCCGAGGCCATGCGGCGCAGCTCCTGACTGTTCACGGCAAAGTGCTTGGGGCAGGCGGCAATGCCGTTTTTCTGGATGCCGCGGACGTAGGCCGCCGCCATCTTACCGGCAAGGTAGGGGTCCTCCGAGAAATACTCGAAGTTGCGGCCGCACAGCGGGCTGCGCTTGATGTTCAGGCCGGGGCCCAGCAGCACCGAAACGCCCTGTGCCGCTGCTTCTTCGCCCATGGCTGCGCCCACAGCCTCGCCAAGCTCCGGGTCCCAGCTGTTGGCCACGGTGGCCGAGGTGGGGAAGCAGGTGGCGGGCACACTGGGGTTCAGGCCCAGATGGTCAGCCGCACCCGCCTGCTTGCGCACGCCGTTGGGGCCGTCCGACAGGGTAATGGCCGGGATGCCCTTGCCCGGCAGCGCCCGGGTGGTGAACACCGTGCCGCCGCTCAGCAGGGCGCATTTCTGTTCCAGGCTCAGTTTTGCAATAATATCCTGATGTTTCACGGGGAAATCTCCTTTCAGTAGAAACGGTATTGCCTTTGGAAACAGGACCACGCATAAGGAGAAGAAGCGTGATTCTGTTTCCAAAAGGGAACACGGCTGCGAGCCGTAACTGCCGTGCAGCCGTGTTCCGGGATTAGAAGAAAGACAGTTTTGATTACGGGTCAGTGCTTATGCCTTACTCACATCCGCACCTGCATTGGTATTAGCCAGCGTTTTATTATACTTGCGGCGGCGAAGAACCACCACAACACCTGCCAGAACCAACACATAGACAATCACACTGCCTACCAGTGCAGGCGTGCGCCACATAGGCACAGGCGCATCTACATCTACACCGTAGCTATTTGCCAGCGTATACAGATACTGATGTGCAGCTTCGCGCATCTTCAGCTGACCGGTAGCAGTCTGGCTCAGGTTATCGAAGGTCTTAGTGCCCCAGCCAAACAGCAGATTGGTACCACCTGCCAAGACAGCTTTTTCAATATCCATAAAGCCATGCTCCTCGTTGTTATCCGTAATCACAGTGCCAATAAAGCCCCATTCATTACGCAGAACATTGGTCAGCAGTGCAGTACTTGCACCGGCCCAAGTAGTACCAATATTATTGTAGGAAGACATCACAGCCGTGCTGCCGCCTTCCTTCACAGCCTTTTCAAACGGCACGAAGTAAATTTCACGCATTGCCTGCTCATCGGCCCAGGTGCACAGGCCATAATGACGCCAGGTCTCACGCTCATTCAGTGCAAAATGCTTAATGTAGCAGTACATACCATTTTTCTCTGCCGCACCAACCGTAGCAGCGGACATGGAACCAGAAAGGAAGCCATCCTCAGAATAGTACTCAAAGTTACGGCCAGCAAATGCATTGCGGTGGGTATTAGCACCAGGTGCATACCAGCCGGAAATATTCCACGCCTTTCCTTCCTGCGAGATTGCATCGCCAAATTCAGAAGCCAGGTCTACATTCCAAGTAGCCGCCAACAGAACTTCTGCCGGATAAGTAACCGTCTTATATGTGCAGGTACCCATAAAGGCATCGAACACATAACTCAGAGCGGCAGGTCCGTCCATTTCATAAGTCTGTCCCTTACCGATATTATCAACTGCTGCACTTCCCCAGCCATCTGCGCCCAGCAGTTTGTACATATCATCAAGGGTCAGCTGATCCAGCAGCTTATCCCACTGTGCGTCATCATAGGCAAGGCCTTCCATGTCTTTCAGAGTAAGGCCATTCTTCGCACCAAAGGTCGGCGCAGTGTCATCTGCATCCACATAGCTATCATCCACTACCAGCGCATTGTTGAAGGCTTCCAGCTGTTCAGCAGTTGCTTCCTTGCTGGTACCGGGAACGATCTGCCAAGTGTCACGGTTGAGGTAAGCCACATCACCAGCTGCATCATCAAACTGATTTGTTGCTACCACTTCGTCCGAAGAGCGCTTGCCGACATACTTGCAGTTTTCCACACCACTGCCAAACGCACTGTCCTGGAACACTTCATTCTCAGCAACCTTGCAGGTCATGGTCAGATTATCTTTCACCGTATGAGAATCCGTACGCAGAGAAATCTGATACTCGCCAGCTTCCAGCACGTAGGAACCGGTAGAAGTGTAGTACTTCTGTGCATCATAAGAAGCCATCTGCTCTACCGGCATAGAAATCGTAACCGTTTCCGTTTCACCCGGCTGCAATTCCTTCGTCTTTGCAAAGCCGCCCAGTACTTCGCCAGCCTTCTGCAAGCCGCTGCCGCCTTCAGCTGCACTGTAATAGGGCGCACTGTAATACAGTTCCACAACATCTTTGCCAGCCACATTGCCAGTATTGGTAACTTTGACATTCCACTCCAGCGTATCCTGTGCGGTAACGGTAGTCGGAATCGTGTTTTCCAGTTCCCAGTCAAAGCTTGTGTAGCTCAAGCCATAGCCAAAGGGGAACTGCACTACATCATTGTAGGAAAGTCCCGTCAGATTTTCTCCTTCACGGGTAGTGTAATCGTAGCTTTCACGGGTTTCGTAATAACGATATCCCACATAAATGCCTTCCTGATACTCTACAAGGTAGGCAGGATGACTTTCGAAGTTTTTGAAGCAGTCCTTAGAGTTAGTATACTCAAAGGTATCAAAGTTGTAGTAAGAAGGGGTCGTTTCTACTGCATAAGGGTAGATATCCGGCAGACGGCCAGAGGGGTTGACTGCGCCCGTCAGAATGTTGACAATTCCAATCGTGCCCACATCACCGGGATCACCGATCCAGAGGGCTGCATCAACGCCTTCATCATTCAGGAAGCCCAGTTCCATGGCATTGCCTGAATTGATCAGAACGATAACATTATCAAATGTCGCTTCTGCCTGTTCCAGCAAAGACTGTTCCGCGCTGTTCAGTTCCAGATAATGCTTGCTCTGATCCGGTGCATACGAGGTATTTTCAGCCATCGAAGTGGGCAAGTCATTGCCTTCACCGCCCTTGCGGGAGAACACGACCACAGCAGTATCCGAAAAATCCTTCATTGCTTCAAATGAGCAGTCTCCAGTATACTGGTACTCCACACCCATGTCCTTAGCCAATTCCTCGGTTGCAGGCAGTTCCGGGATGGAAAAATCAACAGAGAATGTATTTCCGCCTTCGTTGTTTTTGGGTCTGTAGAGATTGACCAGATTTTGATTCACTTCAAAACCTGCATCCGTAAAGGCTTTTACAAAATCTGTCCGGTTTGCAGTGTAGCTGCTGCCACCGGAACCCGTACCGCCATAAACCGGATTTGCGGAAGCATAGCCCAGAAGATTGATTTTTCGGTTTGTTCCTGCCAACGGCAGAGCGCCGTCATTTTTCAGAAGGACTGCGCCTTCCTCCTCGACTTTCTGAGCCACTGACAAACCATTTGCATAAGATGTTTTTTGCAATTCCGGGTCTCCATTCTGGCCAGGGAATGCCTTGTCCAGAGAACTGGGAAACACACCAAACATTGCTACATCTGCCACTATTCCAACTGCCAGTAAGAGTGCTGTAACAGCTGTCAGCAACTTTGTGGGCTTTTTGTTGTTCGGATCGCGCTTCATTGTGTTGTCTCCTCCATATTCTTTTATATTTTTTGGGCCGTACCCAACTGTGACCCATTATAACGGATATTGGCGCATCGTTATCATCTTTTGCACAATCTGTCGTTTTGGACACACAGTTTGCAAAAGTTACAATAAATTTTCAATTTTTATTGTGCTTGTGCACAAACAAAACCCGCACTTCTTTGTGCACCCTGCCAGACAACAAAAAAAACGGCAGGGGATACCTGCCGTAAAAATTATTTGTTTTTGGGCAGCGGAAATAAGATCCGCAGGGTGCACCAGTTGTTTTCCCAGTGCATCGTCATGCTGCCGCCGTGCTGCCCGACGGTGGTGCGGACGCTTTTCAGGTCCGACCCCTGCTGCGGCAGACCGTCCGCATCCAGTGCGGGGGCGGCCTCTGTATAATGCTCGAACCGCAGCATGGCAAAGCCGCCCTGACTGTACACCGCCACCTTGATGAGCCGCTTTTCGGGGTCCGGCTCGGCGCGCACGGCGGCAATGGCGTTGTCCAGCGCCACGCCCACGATGGTGCACAGCTCCCGGATGGTGAGAAAGCCCAGCATCCTGCCGTCCGCTACGCTGGTGATGGTGATATTCTCCTGCTGGCATTCCATGGTCTTGGCGGTGAGCAGGGTATCCAGCACCGGGTTGCCGGTCTTGTTCTCGGCCTCGTACTGGCGGATGTTCTGCTCCATGGCGGCAATGGCAGCGTTCTGCTTGGTCTGGTCCTGCTCCTCCCGGATGCGGGCGAGCTGGACTTTCAGCTCATGATACCGCCGATTGATGAGGTTGATGCCCTCCTTGCTGCGCTTGTACTGCTCGTACTGGCGGTGCAGCACCTCGTCCATGGCGGCAAGCTCGCTGTGCAAAGCGTTCTCCTGCAGCTGCTCGTGCTGCACCGATAAGATCAGCACGCCGGAAAAATCCACCAGGGTGCGGATGGAAAAAATGCTCATGTTGATCTCGCTGCCGGGCAGAAAGCCCAGATTGCTCACCGCAAAGGCGGTCAGCGCCAGCATGACCGCCGTCAGGGCGGCGCTGCCGCCGATCTGTAAGTGCCCGGCGGGCTGGGGACGGCGGTGCTGCAAATAGCACATGATGCCGAACAGCGCCCCGTACACCAGCGCCAGCAGCAGCAAAGACAGCGGCTCCCACGGGCTGCGGGCGGGCCAGAGGGCGCAGTGCAGCTGCCACTCCACGCTGGCGGCAAGCTCTGCCAGAATAAACGCCCGTGCGCAGTGATACCCGGCTTCCAGCAGAGTGATGTTCCACATGCCCCATAGATATAGGTAGGAAAACCCGATGGCCGCTGCCATGCAGGGGATCCAGAGCCCGCCGGGCACGTTGCCCGTCAGCCCCAGAAAGGCCGACAGCACCGCCGCCCACAGCAGGGTGATACCCCCGGTGACCGCTCTGGAAAAGCGGGGCATCAGTGCCGGTGTGACCAGCAATACCGCCAGACACTCGGCAAGGGCGGTGTACAGCCGGGGGATATCCGGCAGCGCGGTCATGAACCCTCACCTCCGATGTAATCGGTCAGGGCGGCAAGAAAGGCCTTGCGCTTGGGGCGGCTGACCTGCAGCTCGCAAGGGCCCACCTGCACGGTGCTCTGCCGCAGCTCCCGCACCTGTGCCAGATTGACAAGGTAGCCGCTGTTGCAGCGGGCAAAGGGGCAGTCTGCCAGCTTTTCCTCAAAGGCCTTGAGGGTGCCGGGGGCGGAAAAATCGCCCTCATCGGTATAAAAATGCACCCGGTGCCCCTCGCTTTCCAAGTAATAGATGCTTGCGGTGTCCAGGCGGCGCAGCCCGCCCTCCACCGGCACGGTCAGGTAGTGCTTTGCCCGCTTTTCCAGCCGGGCAACCGCCTTGAGCAGCTGCTGCGAAAAGGCAAAGTAGGGCACCGGCTTCAGCACATAGTCCAGCGCTCCCACCGAGTAGCCCCGGATGGCGTACTGCGCCATATTGGTGATGAAGATCAGGATGACGTCTGCATCCATCTGCCGGATGCGCTCTGCCGTGGTCATGCCGTCCAGATGCTTCATCTCCACATCCAGAAAAATAATGTCGTAGACCGCGCGGTAATCCTCCAGAATGTCCACCCCGTCCGCAAAGACCGTCACTTCAAACTCTGTCCCGTACTGCCGGGTATACCGCCGGACATACTCCTGCAATACTCCCTGCACCTCCGCGTCGTCCTCTACGATCGCCACCCGGATCATGACCGCACCTCCCTTACCACACCTTTGTGGAACTGTTACGGCTCTATTATAGCGCAATCCCGTCCGGTTTGCCAAGGGGCACTCCGCAACAAAGGGCAGGGCAGCCCACAGCTGACCACCGTGGACGTGAACCCCTACCAGCTGGGCATGGAGGCCGCCAGCCAGACCATCAACCACATCGAGAACCCGAACCTTCTGGCCACAAAGATCATCGTGCCGCATAAGCTCATCCCCCGGGAGAGCTGCTGCCCGCCGGAGGAGCAGCGCTAGGAAGTGCTTTTTCAGCAATACAGTGTCCGCTTCCGGGAGCTGCCGCGCAGCGCCTGCGCTATACCGCCCCCAGAGTAGACAGCGTAAAAACGCTGCATCCTCCGGGGGTATTTTTATGCCCAAAAGGGCACAAAAGAATGCCCGCCCACCTGTGGAAAACCACGGTGGGCGGGCATTTTATGGTTTATCGTTTGCGCGCTGTAAAAGCGTTCAGAGGGCGGTGGGCTGGGGTACCAGCCGGAAGAGCATTACGGGCAGCTCGCTGTTTGCAAAATCCAGCGTATAGATGAGCTTTCCGCGCTCTGTTTCAAAAGGCAGCTCCGTCTGTGTGCCGTCCGGGGCAATGCGCACAAGCGTTTTGCCTTCCAGCAATCCGGCGGGCAGCGCGAGCCTTACCAGACCGGTGGGCTGCGTCAGGCTGCCTGCGGTTTCAAAGGCCACACTCAAGTATTCCCCATTCGTCCGTGCGGTCACATCCTCCGCAGAAAGACTGCCGCTGATAGCCCACGCCGTTGCGGCTTCGATCTTTTCCAGCTGCGCGGCGTTTTCTGCCTGCCCGCACACGGGGCAGAAGGTCAGCGTTTCGCCTTCCGCAGTGCGGAAAGTAAACTTCCGGCAATCCGTGCTGCCAGTGTGCGCACAGCCATCTCGCAGACAACTGGCGCTCTGAGAGCCGGTTCCGTTCGGGGACCATGCACCGAACTGGTGTCCCAGCTGATCGGTCAGGTCTGCGGTGTAGCTGTCTTTGCAGCGGGAGCAGGTAAAGACAGTATAGCCGTCTGTTTCACAGGTAGGCTCTACGGTAACAGCCTGATAATCATGGTTCAGCGCGGGCAGTTCCGCATAGGTGGTATGGTCGCAGCGGGAGCAGGTTTCGTAAGCATTCCAGCCGATTTCCGTACAGGTAGGGGCTTTTGCTGCGTATTGCTTCAAATCATGGTTCAGCGCGGGCAGTTCCGCATAGGTGGTATGGTCGCAGCGGGAGCAGGTTTCGTAAGCGTTCCAGCCCTTTTCCGTACAGGTAGGGGCTTTTGCTGCGTGCTGCTCCAAATCATGGTTATTGGAGTCTTTTTCGCCGTATTCCTCACCACACACCTCACAGACCGCTTTGGTACTGCAGGTTGCTGTGCCACCGGTACAGCTTGCAGTATCAACTTTGTAGCAGTTCTTGCAGTTGCGGATGTGTGTGCCGTTGCCGGCGGATGACCACTCGCCCCAGTCGTGACCGCCGTAGTAACTCCCTCCGCAAATATAGCACATTCCCAGACTGGTGCAGTCCGCGTAGCCGCCGCTGCAGCTTCCAGTCTCTTCTGCGTTGCAGCGCTTGCATCTGCGGGTGTGCGTGTGCGTGCCGTCGTAGATAGGCGTCCACCTGTCCCAGTCGTGACCGAGAACGCCGTATTCCGCGCCGCATTTTTCACAGGTTTTGCCCTCGGTGCAGGTGGGACCTTGGGTACCGCCGCTATGTACCTGTAAATGCGTAATATTGCCATCCTTGTGGCAGTTCTGGCATTCAGTTACATAAACCCTATGATAGGTCGAATCATATTTTTCGTATCTGCGGGCCTCACGTTCTTCCCTAATCCCACAGAAGGCGCAGTGCACCGGGACTGTTTCTGCCGCCGCTTTTAACACGATCCCCGGTATCAGGCACACCATTGCCAGCACCGTCAAACACCAGATCAGCCATTTTTTCATGTTACTCCCTCCTTGTCATCAAACCTTGTTATCCTTTCAGATCAAACTGCACGGACAGCGATGCAAGCACGGCATCTACCACCTTCCGCGCCTGGGCAAGCATATCGATCTCCGCCACAAAAGCGATGACCTGCTCGCGCTCCTGCGCGGGGACCTGCAGCGCACTCAGGCTCATGCTCAGGAACCGCCGTATTTTGCGCTCCAGCGTAAAGTAGGGGTCGCACCGCCGTGCCATGTAGCCGCGCATCATGCCAGCCGTGCCCAGCTCCATCTCATAGAAATCGCACTCGGCGCACCCGGGCAGATACGCGCTGAACGCCGCCTGCAGCTCGGCAGTGGTGCTGCGGTGAATGATCTCCGCCGTGGCGGGGAAGGTGTACGCTTCCACATAGATATCCCGCAGATTCTCGCTCAACTCGCTCAGCGCCAGCTGCAAAGCCGTTTCCACCGCGTAGAGGTACACCGGCGAGGGGGCGTTTGCCGCCAGCGGCCTTACCGCGCCGAACTGCCTGCTGAACATCATGCCGATCAGCTCGGTCAGCACGCCGTCCTTGGTGCGGAAAATATTCTGGAACGACCCGGCGGAAACATCTGCTTCCTTTAAAATTTCTGCAACCTTGGTGTTCGTGTAGCCTTTTTCCAGAAAAAGCCGGACACAGGCGGTCAATATCCGCCGTTTTGCTTCTTTGCTGTCGTATCTGCGCGCCATTGGGAATCATCCTTTTCTATGATTGGTTTCTGACCCAATTATATATTGATTTGAGAATTGCGTCAAGTAAACTTTTAAGGGCGTATTTTGGGCAGTTTGACGAGGGAGAGCCGGACTGGCTGCTCTACAATAAGCCCTTGGAGTACGCTCAGCTTGTGCTGGGTGGAAGGATGGAACGTTATCTGTCGCTTGGCTGTGACCACGGCAGAATGGAAGATTAAGCCCTTATAAAGAACACGATGCCCACCGACCTATGGTTTTCGCCATAAGCTGGTGGGCATCTGTTGTTCTGGTTTATAATTCACTGATGGTTGCAGTAATGGGCTGCATGAGGATTCGTCTGACCGGGGTATGTACTGCCACCACCACAGCCGCCAGCACGACTACGACAACCACGGCAAGACAGCCCCACGGCACCTGCCACGCTGCACCGAAATAATGGGTGATGAGCCGGGTATACAGCATCCGGTTCAGCACAAGACCCAGCGCAATGCCCACCACAAGACCGGACACCGCATAGGTGCCAGCTTCGGCAGAGATCATGCGTTTCAGCTGTGCATCATCCATCCCGATGGCACGCAGGATGCCATACTGCTTCATTCGTGCCGACACGCTCATGGAAATGCTGTTGACGATGTTCAGAATGGTGATTCCTGCAATCACGATGAGAAACGCATAGACCACCAGATGGAACGCCCAGTAGGTGCTTTGTATCATCCGATTTCCTTCGATTCGGTTGGAAAAAACAACCTGCTTGTTTAACGTGTCGCTCAGCAGGGTGTGTATTTGCGCAATGGCTGCGTCTGCTGTGGTATCTTTTAGTTGAATATCGATCACCGCATAGCGGTTTTGCCCGGTCAGCTGATGGAAGGTTTCTTCGGTGCAGATAACAATCGGGGAATCGGTACTACTGAACGGGCTGTCGTTCAATACACCCACGACTGTGAGCTTTGCATCCTCCAGCTGAATGGTATCACCCACGGTCAGGGAGTTGCTTTTGTCGAATACCGTCAGCACAGGGTATGTGCCATCCTCCGGCTCCTGCGGAAGGGTTCCGCCAATCAGGTCTTTTTTCGCCCAGCCAAACTGTATCGTATCGTATGAAATCAGGTCGATGGACCCCTGTTTTCCCTGATATTCCGCCGGGAGCGGGCAATACATCCGCCCGAATGCGTGTTTGACTTCCGGCAGAGCTTCCAGCTGCTCCACCAGCACCGGGTCAAGGACATTTTGCCCGGATGTTTCAGCCACCGATAAGTCCGGTGTGTAGGGCTGCAACGGATTCAGCGCAAATCCAACCCATCGAAGCAAAACCGAAAAGCTCAAAAACAGGAGAATGCTTAACGCAAAGGAACCTGTCATCAGAAGCAAGTTCTTTTTGGACGAGGTTGCATGGCTCACGCCCAAAGAAAGCTCTGCACGACTTCCAAACAGCCGAGCATGACACGGAGAATCCGTTGCATTTTCCACCGCATTCCCAGTTGCTGCTGTGATCGGAGAAGCTTTTGCCGCCCGCCGTGCCGGAGAAGATGCCGCGAACCAAACCGTGATAAGTCCCAGCGCGGAACCACAGATAATACCGACCGGGCTGATGCCAAGCACTGGTAAAGAGTTGAACTCCTCGCCAATAAATCCACGCAGGAAGGAACACAATCCCCATGTGGAAACGATTCCCAGCACACATCCTGCTGGAACAGCAGTTTTACACCAGAAAAGAGCTTCCAGCCGGACAAGCATCCGAACCTGATTTTTTCCTGCCCCAAGACAACGCAGCATTCCATAATAGCTGGTACGCTGCGCTACATTGCTGTTGATGCTGCCTGTGATCATAAAAATTCCGGCAAGGACGACCATGCCAGCCAACACAGCCGCTACCGCATATAAGCCTACAATATAATCGTTGTTGCTGCTTGCGTTCAACGCCATCAGGTAAGTATTTTCGGAGATTTTTTCTTCTGAAATTCCGTACTTGTTTTCGATGTTCACAATGGACTGCCGCAAATTGGTACGTGGCTTGAACTGGATGAAATACTGTGTTTCAAAGGATTCTTCTACCTGTGCGGCAATCTGAGAAAATGTACTGCGGTTCATCACCAGCACAACAGCATCATACTGGTTCGCATCGGAGGTATCCTCATTGAAACCTGCGACAGTAAGCGAAATGGTCTGTCCATCCGGGAGCGTCAGCGGAATCGCTGTACCGACCGTAACATCCAGCCAATCCCGGATGTTTGCTGTCACGAGCACTTCGCCATCCGCCGGGGCAGTGCTACACTGCATTCCCGGAAAGATTTGAAGGATTGCGTCATCTGCTCCTACCAGTGCGGCACGTTTATCTCCGGCAAAGTAGTTTTCCGTAAGGGAAGCGTTGATGTCGCTATACGCCGAAAATGCAGCAACATCCTCCTGTGCGGCAAGCTCTGCGGCTGTTTCAGGGGAGATGTCCTTTACCATGATATGCCAGTTTCCGTTTTTGTTCAGCTGGTTTGAGGTTTCCATCCGAATCGCCATATCTGCCATACTGAACACCGCCGTGACCAGAAACACCGCAAGGACGATGCACAAAATCGTCATGCGGTTCTGCCGTCTGCGTACCTTGGCAGAAATCGGGATCAGGCTCAGATAGCTTTTCATTTCTGTGCTGCTCATTCCCGGCACCTCCCAAAATCGGTCAGGCAGCCGTCCGATACCTGCAACACCCGGTCTGCCGTCTGCGCAATGCTGCGGTTGTGGGTGATCATCAGGATGGTCTGCTCGTATTTCCGGGATGTTTCTTTTAGCAGGGCAATGACCTCGCTGGTGTTCTGGGTGTCCAGATTGCCGGTCGGCTCATCCGCCAAAATCAGTGAAGGGCGGGTCATCAGGGCGCGGCCGATGGCTACCCGTTGCTGCTGCCCACCGGAAAGCTGGCTTGGCAGATGCTTCCGACGGTCTTTCAGATTCAGCACGGTCAGCAGTTCTTCCAGATATGCCCTGTCCGGCTTTTGGTAGTCCAGCAGCACCGGGAACAGGATGTTCTGTTCTACGGTCAGTTCCGGGATGAGGTTGAATGCCTGAAAGATAAAACCGATATTGCGGCGGCGGAAGATCGTCAGCTCCCGGTCTTTCATGGCAAAAACATCCTTACCATCAATCAGCACCTTGCCGGACGTCGGCGTATCCAGTCCGCCAATCAGGTTGAGCAGGGTGCTTTTGCCGGAGCCGGATTCGCCAACGACCGCCACATATTCGCCTTTCGGCACTGAAAAGCTAACATCTTTCAGCGCATGGACAGCAGTTTCTCCGCTGCCGTAGGTCTTGCAGAGATGGTTGACTTCTAATAGTTCCATAGTGTATCCCTCACTTTGCAGGTTCCTTCGATTCAGACGGATTTTCTCTGTCTGTGCAGAAAAGGATAACACGTCAACCTTACTGCAAGCCTACACTCAGCCTACAATTTTGTAGGAATCGGAAAATTCAGCGTAAAGGTCGTGCCCTTTCCCAGCTCGCTGTCTACTTCAATGGTGCCGTGATGGGCTTCCACAACGGCTTTTGCCAGCGGCAGACCCAGCCCGATGCCCTGTGTATCCTGTGAAAAGCGGCTGCGATAAAACCGTTTGAAGATATGGTACAAATCTTCCGGGTGGATGCCGCTGCCGTTGTCGCGCACTTTGATCTGAACCATGGACGGCAGTGCATTCCACTCTACCTGAATCGTATCTCCGCTCTTTGTGTGGTCAAGGGCATTCTTTACAAGATTGTCCACAGCTTCCTGCATCCAGTCACGGTCGCACCAAAGTGTAACCGCCTCTGAGCCGGACAGAACAAGCTTTTTCTGTTCCTGCTCTGCACGATAGTTATACTGCCGCGCGATGTCCTGCACCATTTCAGCAACATTTTCGTTTTTCTTCTCCAAGACGACCGAACCGGCATCCAGCCGGGTGATTTTGAGCAGATTCTGCACCAGCGTTTCGATGCGGTCCAACTCCTGTTCGGACAGGTCTGCAAACTCTTTGACCTCCGACGGCGAAACAACTTCGTCCTGAAGCAGACCGTTGTAGATATTCAACGCCGCCAGCGGTGTTTTGAGCTGGTGCGAAATATCTGCAATGGTATTTTTCAAAAAACGCTTCTCCCGCTGCTCGTTGTCTGCGTGTGCGCTCAGAACTGCCGCCAATGCATTAACGGAGTGAAACAGACGGTAAAGTTCTCCCTCCCGGTCGCAGTCCAGTCGTGCATCCGGGTTACCATCCAGACAGCTTTGGATTTGCTGGACTGCCTGTTCCAGAAGCGCGCTCTGCCTTTGGAAATAGCGAAAAAGCACGCCCCAGAGACAGCCGCCCAGCAGCAGAAAAACCAACAGTAACCCGAAAGAAAATACATGCGTTGTATGCCATACGATGCCCTGCGTGAGAGCCAATGCCACCGCCCAGACCGCCAGCACTGTCCGGAACAAAATCCGGATTTCCCGGTTTGCGAATACTTTCATACGGCACCTTTACCCATTCCATTTATAGCCCATGCCGCGGACAGTCAGCAGCATCTGCGGTTTGCCGGGGTCGTCCTCAATCTTCATCCGCAGCCGCCGGATGTACACTGTTAAGGCACTGCTGTCAATGTAATCCCCATCGCAGTCCCACAGTGCATCCAGAATTTGTTCCTTGGATAGCACGGCATTCGGATGCTGCATAAAGAAGCAGAGCAGCTTGTACTCTGCGCCGGTCAGTTCCAGCAATACTCCGTTTTTGTATGCCTGCCCCTGCAACAGCCGGACGGTGATGCTGCCCGATTCCAGTACGGGTTCTCCTGCGCTGGACGCATTTGCACGGCGAAGCAGTGCATTGACCCGTGACAACAGGACACCCAGCTTGAACGGCTTGGTCAGGTAATCATCCCCGCCCAGTTCCAGCCCCATGATGATATTCATTTCCTCATCCGAAGCAGTCAGGAACAGAATCGGCACGTTGGATGTGCGCCGCACCTTCTGGCAGAAATCGAAGCCAGAGCCATCCGGCAGGGAAACATCCAGCACCAGCAGGTCATATTTTCTGTCTGACCACAGCACCTCGGCTTCTGCCAGCGTCCGGGCTGTATCCAGTGCAAAACCCTGTTTCTTGAATGCAAAGGTCAGCCCACTGATCAGGCTCAGATCATCTTCCAAAAGGAACAGTTTTCTCATGATTCCCTCTCTTTTCTGCATTTTGTGTGTCCTACAGGTTCAAAAGCATTATAAGTTTTTTCTGCGAACATTACAATGTGCGAAACGGAAATTGTTTCTTGCCGTGTGTTAAATATAAGTCCTACTATCACCGCTTTACTGCAATAAAATTTGCAAAACCATCTTGACGCGCTCCGCAATCCATGATACCCTTTATCGCAAATCCCACCGAGCTTGTCGGGGCAATGCCCCTCCATCTTGCTGCGCAAGACCGCTCTGCCGCTTAAAAGCCCCACTGGGGCTTTCATTGCTACGCAAACGCGGTCTTGTAGAAAAGTACAGAGCGGCGAGGATTTATTCCCCATGAAGATTTTTACCGCCCCGCAACACACCCGATCAATTTTGCCGCCGATTCACCCGACAAAATCATCGCTGCGCTGCGTGGGCGGTATTTTTCTTTTCCACAAATAAAATCTTATGTAGTTGTTCAATCTTCCAAAATTTGTTTTTTAGTTGTTGACTACACAACCGCAAAGTGTTATTCTTGTGCTTGAAAGAAGCAGAACGTAGTGTCCGCACCGTGGAACGGCAGCCCTTCATGGACAAGCCGTGCGACTGGGAAGCGGGCAAGAAGCACCGCTGCACTTCTGCCATGCTCCGGCACCTCCGTGTCGCAGTCATGGAGATGTGCGAGCAAGCCGACCTGAACCAGATCAACCTGCTGGAAGCCCAAGGCGACCATGTTTCGGAGCGCGAGTATTGGGCGCAGCGGCGCGGACAACGCCGCCTCGACCATGCCAACGCCAAACTTGCCGCCGAAGGGCAGCAGCCCACCCAGACCGTCTACCAGACCGAGCTGGACAAGCTGCGAAAGCAGATCTACGCTTGCATTAAAAACGAACTCCGCGATAACTTTTTAAGAAAACTTCGTTTGCTTTCAATAGCTTTTCATAGTATTCACGATAAGAACTGCTCAACCGCCGCATAGCAGGGATAAAAACATCATTGTACCCGTTTTCTCGATTTAACTGTGCGAATAGTTCTTGAAGTCTGTAACCCGGAGTGTTTTTGTACGCGTCAGATGTTTTGACTTCCTTATACCGCTCAAACATCTCCCTATTATCTTTCAGATATTGTTCAGGGTCTTGTATTGCAGCAGCAACACTTGCAGCAGCTTTTTTTGACACGTCAACAAGATCAATGGTTTTCGCAACATCGTCGAGATATTCTTTCAAATCATCCGGGATAACAATATTCACACCGTCTAAAAAATCAATTATCGTTTCAAATGCATCTTGCTGTTCGTCTGTTGCAACCCTCTCATTCAGGTACAGTGCAAAATGGAGACTGATAAATTTCCCGAAATATCCCGGAAAACGGTCAAGCAATCTTGAAAGAATAGAGCGCTTCGTTTCGAGCTGGCTCAATTGCGCCCGGGCATCCTCCCAATTCTGGTTTCTCGCAAGCATGTGGAGTAATTGTTGTTTCGCTTGTATATCCGAAATTTCCAGTTCTTTCTTGTCGCATATAGTTTGAAAGGATAAATAGTCATTCTCTGCCAAAACCGTTTTAATGTCCGATACTGATATTCCAAGCCCGCGTAAAACTGCGATTTTGTTTAATTGGATGACATCATCCTCTGAAAACACCCTGTAACCATTTTCCATAATTTGAGGGCGAGTTAAGCCTTGTTCCTCATAATACTCAATCGCCTTTTTGGTAAGGCCACATCTCTTGCAGACTTCATTGATAAGCATATTATCACCTCCACTGGTATGATAAGCCCACCCCCAAGGGGACAGTCAATAGCTTTTTCAAAAATTCTCTTGATTGGGCAAGGTGTGTACGATATGTAATGCCATTTCTGCATTTTCTTTGTCCACAAATACCTCCGTGATATACTTCGGTTTTATACCCAGCGTTCCGATTCTTGCCTGATCGAACGCATTACGCCGATTGGCATCTTTGGTTTTGCAATAAAACTTGATTCCCGCAGCCGCCAACGCATCCGTGATGCAGTTGCATTGGTAAGGATCGGAAACTGTTGCAATTTGTGATTTGAAAAGCTGCTCTAACATAAATACCCCTCCTACCGATCGTTTGAAAAGGACACAATTTCAAATGTCTTTATTGGAATAACGTAATTTAATCTCAATTTATTTCGTTCGTCCATAAATTCCCAAAAGTTTGTGTGTCTGTATATAAATCTTCTGAAAATTTGTAGCACAATCACAATGTTTTTCATTTGGATAAATCGATAGAACCACTTCGTCCGTGAAAGACTGTGACCCTGCCCGGGTGGATAATCCCTTCCTCATCGAAGAGCTGTCCGAGGAGCGTCCCGGCATCCTGCTGTGGATGCTGGAGGGGTTACACCGTCTGCTGGCGAACCGCTATCAGTTCACCATCAGCGAGCGCTCCATCCAGAACCTTGAAGCAGCTATGGCAGACAGCGATAATCTGACCCAGTTCATGCAGGCCAGTGCGTATGTCCGCTTCAAGCCCGACACCGAGGAACGCTCCACCTACCTCTATCGCGCCTACACCAAGTGGTGCGAGGATAATCTGGAATCACCTGTTCCGCAAAAGAAGTTCAGCCAGTTCCTGCTGAAAAATGCGGGGAAGTATGGCCTGACCTTCTCCAAGCACATCTTTGGGCTGCTGCTTCGGGTCAGGAGCGGCAGGCCCTTACATATTTACCAGCCCATAATGGTTGCAGCTCAACCGGAGCTGCACCGGGTCTGGAGAAGTGCAAAGGAGACATGCCTATGACGAATGTCCGCAAAAATTCCGCCAAACTGACCCGTGAGGACTTGAAAATCGCGCCCGAATCCCCTACAATGAAACGTCAGGAACTTGCAGTTCCATGCGAATTTTCTGTCAGAAATTCCATGGTAATTTCTGACGAAACTTCGGACCAAACCCCTGCCGTAGAACCTTCTGACCAGACCAGAAAAACTGTCCGACACGCCCCGCTCGTTTACCGGGTGGAGGAGATCGCCCAACTGTTGGCGATCTCCAACCGTGCTGCGTACAATCTGTGCAACACCACGAAAGACTTCAAGGTGATCCGCCTCGGTACCAGCATCCGGGTAAGCAAGCAGAGCTTCGATGATTGGTTTGCTGCGGTCTGAGGGAGGGAACATCTATGGCATCTATTATGCCGATGCCTGCCAAGGCAGGCAAAAACATATTTGCGCGTAGCGCACACTGCTAGGCATACGAAGTATGAAACGTGGCAACACGTATTCCGTCCGATACAACTACAAAGATCACGCTGGCAAGCCCTGCAAGGGCTGGGAAACCTTCAAGACCAAGGCCGAAGCGCAGGAGCGCAAGATCACGGTGGAGAAGGAACTGCTGGACGGCACCTTCCTCGTGCCCGACACCATGACGGTCGAGGAGATGCTGTACAAGTGGATTCCCATTCAGTCCAGCAAACACAAGTGGTCTCCCAAGACCTACACCCAATCTGTGGCGATGGTGCAGAACCTCATCGTGCCGTATATCGGAAAGCGGAAGGTGCAAGACCTCCGCACCTACGACATTGAGCAGTTCTACGCCACCCTGAGCCAGACCCCTTGCGGCCAGTACGTTCACGGCGAAAAGCAGGAGCTGACGGAAAATCAGAAGAAGCGGCTGTTATCCAGCACGTCCATTCACGAAGTCCACACGCTCCTGAAAACTGCCTTTTCGTATGCCGTTGACTGGGATCTGATCCACAAATCGCCTACTCCCCGTGAAGCCCCCAAGATCAATACCGAAGAACGCACCATCTGGGATGAGCGCACCATGTTGGCGGCGCTGCAGACCATCGAGAACCCCGCTCTGCATCTGGCGGTGCACATGAGCATGATCCTCTCCTTGCGAGAGGGTGAGATTCTCGGCTTACAGCCGAGTGATCTGGACTTTGGCGCAGCAGACGGACGGGGAACCATCTCGGTGAACAAAGCCCTGCAGCGTGCCGACAAGGTCGCCTTGTCCAAGATCGACCCCACCCAGATCTACCACACCTTCCCGGACAGACGGGAGGGGAGCAAGTCCTCGCTGATCCTCAAGCGGACTAAGACCAAAAAGTCCAACCGCATCCTGTACATGACCAAACCCTTGAAAGAGGAGCTTCTGGCATGGCTAGAAAAGATGAAGCAGGACGAGCAGAGCGCCCCGGAAAAGTACAGCAACTGCGGTCAGCTGTTCCGCTTACCAGACGGCTTACCCATTGCCCCGGACGTTCTGACAAAGTGGTATCGTATGTGGCGGGCAGAGCACCCGGAGTTTGAGAAGATCGTGTTCCACGGTCTGCGCCATTCCAGTGCCACCTACCAGCTGCTGCAGTCTGGCGGTGACTTCAAGTCGGTGCAGGGCAACACCGGCCATGCAACCGCCACCGTCCTGATGGACACCTACGCCCACACGCAGGACAAACCCCGGTTGGAGTTGACCGAGAAGATCGAAGCCGACTTCTACACGCAGGATGTGGCCGGTGCAAAGCCGCAGGAACCCCCGGAAAACAAAACACCGGTGGCAACAAAAATCACGGGTAAAATGATCCTTGAAGCCATCCGGCAGATGGACGCAGAGGAACGCCGCGAGCTGACGCGGGTGCTCTTCGCGTAAAAAATTTGCGTTTGCGAAGCAATGAAAGCCCCAGTGGGGCTTTTAAGCAACAAAGCGGTCTTGCGTAAGCAAGATGGAGGGGCCTCGCCCCGACAAGCTTAATTTTTGTGCAGCGAAATACACGCTGTGCAAGCGATGCAAAGAGTTCATGGCTTTTTTGTAAAGTGTGCAGGAGATGTGCAAAAGTGTGCAGACCCTGCCAGAAAAACAAAAAAGCCATGAAATCTTTCGATTTCACGGCATTTTCTGGTGCAGTAAAGCAATCCAAATCCGAACCATTTTCCTTTGATGCGGCTTGGGCCGCTTCCTCAAACGTGATGGTCTGTGTCCCTTCTTTATAGTTGAAGGCAATTAAAACCTTATCATCGTACAGATAAATCGAATTGATGAACGTATCCACCAACGCCTGCCGCTGGTCTTTCAGGCTCATGTCCAATTTACGGAACCTCATCAGCCAGAAACGGATAAATTCCTCTTTGATCTTGGGCTTTGCCAGCTTTTCTTCCGCAATGCGGGCTTCAAGCTCTCGCTTGGTTTCTTCGAGCTGCTCCAGCCGCTCCTTGGTGGAACTAGTGAGGATTCCGGCCTGAATCGCGTTGAGCATATTCTGGATACCCGATTCCGCATCCCGGAGCTGCTTCTCATAGAGGGGAAGATTGGTGTTCTCCCGGTCTTGCAGCTCCATGACCTTGGCAATGATGGATTCCATGGCGGCATCGTCCCGGACAAGCTGCATGGTCTGGTTGACCACCAGATCTTCGAGCCACTGTTTGCGGACAGTTTTCTTCTTGCAGCCCTTCTTCTTTTTGGCCGTGGCACATTTATAGTAGCGGTGGACTTCTCCCGTCCGGCTTGTGCCGCTTTCGCCAAACATCAGCGCACCGCAGCAACCACAGTGCAGCTTGGTTGTCAGCAGGTAATCGTCCTCTGCCTTTCTTCGGGCAGGGGCTTTCTTGTTTTTGGCAATCTTTTCCTGCACATCATCGAACAGTTCCAGCGGCACGATGGGCGGAATCGCATCCGGCACGACCACATCCCGGAATTTCAGTTCTCCGATATAACGCCGGTTTTTGAGCATGTGCTCCACGCTGTTGTAAGTAAATTCGCCTCCGACCGGGTTCTTGATGCCGTTTTCATTCAGCCAGTCCCGAATCTCTTTCATCGTGAGGCCATCCCGATACTTCGTGAACGATTCCAGCACGAAAGGGGAGGCAAGCGGGTCGATGTGAAATTTCCGCTCGGAATCCAGCGTATATCCAAACGTTCCACGACCACCGTTGCAGCGGCCTTTCAGGATGTTCTCTGTCTGTCCACGGACAACCTTTTCGGCAAGGTCGGCAGAGTAGTATTCTGCATAGCCCTCCAGAACCGATTCCAGAATGATACCCTCTGGCCCCTCGGAGATGATCTCCGTAGCCGACATGAGCTTGACACCGTTCTTCTTCAGCTGGGTCTTATACCGGGCACTGTCGTAGCGATTCCGGGCAAAGCGGTCAAGTTTCCAGACCAGAACAATATCAAACAGCTTCTTGTCGCTGTCCTTTATCATCTGTTGGAATTGAGGGCGATTATCCGTCTTGGCAGAGATGGCGCGGTCAATGTAGTGCTTGACGATAGTGATGTCATTCTTTTCGGCATAGGCCGTGCATTCACGAATCTGGCCTTCGATGGATTCTTCGCGCTGGTTATCACTGGAATAGCGGGCGTAGATCACAGCGGTCATGGCAAGCACCTCTCTTTACACGTCATTGAACGGTGGAGCGTTCTTTCAAAGCACTGTTTCGTATAATGTATATACCATGTTTTGATGGAGAAATCAAGACTTTTTATTATCTTCAGTTTTTCTTTTTGAACAATTGACCCAACAGCCACCCCTCTCGTTGAAATGAGGTGACTGTTGGGCCGACTTGCTCGGATTCCTTTATTCTTCGTTTAGCTGGACGATGGTATTATAAAAGATTTTGTTTGGAATAACGACTTGAAGAACACCCTTTTTCAAAAGTGCTTCTATGCGTTTCATGACATACCAGTCACTTACCGGAGCAGAAATCGCTTTTAATACGTCTGCGGTAAGTTCACCAACCGAAATAGGAATTCTCGATACTAAACTAATAATTCTCTGGTCGAAATAATCTATGTTAACGCTTTTAACATCGTTCGCATGCCAAATACGCATGGAGGTGTTTTCGTTTAATAGCTTTCCCCATCTTTTGGCATACTCAGTAATAGTTTCTTCCGTCAAATACTTTTGTGAGATCTTATCGGTTTTCCCTTCCATAAATTCTTTCAGACCTTCTCTGGATGCAAGCAAAATTCTATTTGTACCATACTTTGCTGCATAGTAACAAATATAATAAATGCCGCACCAACAATCGGCAGAACTCCTGACCCAAACACGCAGTGGCTTATGATTTATCATATCACATTGAACCGCATTCGCTGTACCATGATATTTCGACCACAGTTGTCTAGCTTCAATTTGGCTGTCAGGATAATATTCTGAAAGGCAATTCACGAATTGTTTGCAACGATATTCTGAATCGCAAGCATATTGAAGTTCTCCCATTGATAACATAAACGGAAACAACTTTACACTTTCGACGATGCCTAAAGCTGCTAACATATTGACATCACTGGGTTCAAAAACAATTTCATCCATAGCTGGTCAAAATCATAATTTCGGGATGGTAACTTGTGTAGTTGCACTCCAATAGATTGGTTTGCTTGAGCCAACCACTCCAAAATAACACCCAACGCTGCAATCAAGATAAGTTCCAACATCATAGAAGTCATATGTATAGGTTGTATTATATATACTTTGTTCTGGAACTAGTGCTGTCGTTGAAAATGGGCAGCTTCGTTCGATGTTATCGGAATAGCTCGTGTAGTAATCCGTTCCTGAAACATTTTTTATTAAATCCGGGCCAATACCGACGGTAGTTCCACTCATATAAAAGCCCAATCCATTGGCCTTTGTATAAAGAACTCTCCATGTTCCATCAATATACGATACAACTCTTGAGCCGTCTGTATTAGAAACAGGAATGCGCATTGGAACCTCGGCCAAAACATAAAATCCGAGATTCTCTTGTTCTTGCACAGAAAGATTGAGAAGTTCTTCTATCGAATAATCATCGATCTTTCTCTTATTTCCAGTTGCAAATGCTGGCTGAATGGTCAGGAGAAATAAAACCGTGACCAATAGAATGGAAATCAGCCGTTTGATTTTGTTAGTCATAGTATACTGCCTCCTAATTTATTTTTTTTCTTCACTCAATACACTAAAGCTCCATTGGAATCACCTTCATTAAATTTTCCCCTTCAGGTGTATACTCCTCGGCAAATAAATGTGAACCATACAAATGCTGAAACTACTAGAATACTGCTGGAATAGAAAATATTGTGACCTTACACTGCTTTGGGTGATTACTTTGCTTTCCTTCATTGAATAGCTAGAACAACAGCTACTATCAAGAACAAAGTTGAAAGCCCAAGCTGAACCCATGCAATTTTTTCGTTTTCGGCATTGTTACAGCCTTTGGAGGATACTGCCACTTGGATATAATGCACTGCTACGATTCCATATGAGAAAAACAAAGAAGCCCAAGCATAAGGTACTGCGCTTTTATCTGTCAATCGGACAAGATTACTAGTCCATACTGAAATGCAGCCCCAAAGGGCAAAAGGAGCAATAAGAAAAAAGTTGCTTTTGCCTTTTTTCATTCTTAGCCTCCCACAGCTTGATGGTACGATTTTGTAGTATCCATAAGGTGTCCACCGGAATCATACGAATACAAAATATCATGATAGCAATGGGTATAGTAGCTATTACTCATGATCACATTTTCCTTTCCTTATTTTGATTTGATTGCTTTTACGACTAAATAAATGACCAGTATGCCGATGCAGAGCGAAATAATTGTCAATGCCTCTGCCGTTGCATTAAGGCAAGCACCAATAAAATAAACCAATACCAAAAATGCAACAAAAGCGATAAGAAGCAGCACCCATTTGTTTTTTTTCATGTTATCACCTCGTATAATAAAATAGTAGTATTTATAGACCGCTCTCCAGCGGAATGCTACAATAAGTTCAGGATGCTGTGGATTGGTATGTATCACCTACCGCAAAGACGGTTTTCGGGAGGCTCCAACCACAGCTTCTTTGTCGAAATGTTAATCAGTTAGATACCGCCAGACGGTTTATTTAGAACGAGGTTACAAGAGCAAAGAAGTCTGTGGTCCTGAACAGCATCGAAATAAATATACTGGAGGCATCAAAATGGTTTGTGTTGGAATTGATGTTGCCAAGGATAAGCATGACTGCTGTATTCTTGATTCAGACGGGACGGTTCGTGCCGACTGTTTTACTATTCCCAACAACATGGATGGATTCAAGCAACTACTTCAGACGATTCGAGACTGTACCAAAAAGTCAGACAAAATAAAAGTAGGACTTGAGGCTACCGGGCATTACAGCTACAACATTCTTGGGTTCCTTCTTGACAACGGTCTGCCAACTTATGTCATTAACCCTTTGCACATCAACCTATACCGAAAGAGTCTCAGCCTTCGTAAAACCAAAACTGATCGTGTGGATGCAAGAACGATTGCAACTATGCTATTGTCCGATGTAGACCTCAAGTCCTACACGGATATAGCATACCATAACGAAGATCTAAAGTCACTAACAAGATACCGATTTGATAAAGTTCAGGAACGCGCTAAACTAAAGCAATCGGTGTCCAGATTGGCTACGATTCTATTTCCCGAATTGGAACAGCTTGTTTCGTCTATCCATGGCACTTCAATCTACGCACTTCTCGGCGAATATCCCGGTGCAAAGCAAATTTCAGAAGTCCATCTTACCAAGCTGACAAACCTTCTTACAACAGCGTCCAAAGGACGCTACGGAAAAGAGAAAGCCATCCAGATTCGAGAGGCAGCCAGAACTTCTATTGGCTCTGTCATGCCTGCCAAATCTCTGGAATTGAAGCATACCATTAAACTCATTCAAGAACTTGCCTCCGAGATCAACGAAATCGAAGATTCTATTCAGAAAATCATAGATGAGCTCAATCCACCAATTCTCTCGATTCCCGGCATGGGAGTAAACTCCGCTGCTGTGATCCTTGCAGAAATCGGGGATTTCTCCAATTTCAGTTCTCCTGACAAAATTCTTGCTTACGCTGGCTGCTCTCCATCTACATACCAGTCCGGAAAACTCACGAACTGCTATGCTCACATGGAAAAACGTGGCTCCCGCTACCTGCGACATGCCCTTTACAACGCAACCAAGTATGTCTGCTACTGGAATCCTGTCTTTGCTGAATACCTTGCCAAAAAACGTGCCGAAGGAAAACACTACAACGTTGCCCTGTCCCACGCCATGAAGAAACTCGTTCGGTTGATTTATGCCTTACAGAAATCCGGGAAAGCATATCTTGCAGCTGCATGATTTTCTCCTGAGCCTGAGCTAATTCCAACAGAAACTTAGCTGGCGCAGCGAACCCTTGACGAACCGAAGCATTCAAATGCTATCCTGTTTGTGCGAGGGCTGGCTGGGCTTGCTTTGCTGTTCTCTCCGTCGCCCTCGCTGTTCCAAGACCAGCATTTGAATGCTGTTTGTCAGGGGCAGCGGTCGGTTGGCGGATTTTTACATTTTGGGGCTTGACTTTTAATAGTTAGTCTCCCGTGCAGCAGGGGGATTTTAGCGGTCATGCTCTGCCGGAGGCTTGGTGCAGGGCTTTTCTGTCGGAGGTTCGTCGGGCACCGACAGCACCAGCAGACGATTGCCCAACTTCAGAAAGGCTTCCGGCTGATGAAAAAGCTGCTCGTACTTCTGCGCCAGTTCCGGGGTCAGGGATGCGAAATCCTTCTCGCCCAGCCCCACCACCAGAAAGGTCCCGGCAACGGCATCGTACATCTGCCCGTCCTCGTCCCGCAGGGCACGGTTCAGGGGCAGCCCCATGAGCTTTCCGTCATCGTTATAGACGATAGCAACCGGGTCATCAGCAAAGGGGTAGCTTGCGCCGATGGAGCCTCCCACAGCCTGCTGCAAATCTTCGAGTTCTGCGCCGATGCTGACGTTTCGGGGATGCTCATTGGGCTTCACGAGAAGAACGTCCAGCATCTTCTTTTCCGAAAGTTCGTGCTCACCGGTCGTTTTGAAATCGACCCCCACATAATCCTCATCGGTGAGGACGTAATCTCCATCGCGCCATCCACGGTCAACCATACGCTCCGCTTCTTCCTGCGAAGCGGCTTCTACGGTCACGGTGCGCTGAAGGGTCTCCGTGATCTCCACTTCAAATTTCTTCATGGTCATCCTCCTGCCCGGCATGGGCGGCGTTCAGCAGAGCCGCCACGAAGAAGCCGAAAATGGCACCTGCTTCAAAAAATGCGAAACCGATAAAAAAGTTCAGCATGGCACACCTCAGTCGATGCAGATGCAGGGCAGCTTCTGGTCGTCTGCCATCAGGGTGATGCTGTGGTTTGCCAGATACTTCTGGAACAGGTAGACCTCATCAATGGTCAGCGAGACGACCTCGCCATCCATGTTGGTGCGAGCCAGAATCACCGGGCCGGTCAGGTAGTGTTTGCCGCCCATCTTCAGCACCTGCGCCGGGTTGTAGCAGAGCAGCAGCGAGGTATTAGGAAGGTTCAGGCAGGCATCGTCCTCCTCAAAGCAGGGCAGAATGCCGGGAGCCTCGTCCAGCGTGATGATGGTCAACTCCATATCCGGGGCAATGGCTGCGAGGTAGACCTCGCCGCCCCGGTTTGCCGCCAGTGTAGCGCAGATACGCACGTCAATGGTGATCTCCTCGGAGCGGATGGTACGGGTAGTGTTGTTTTTCATAGGCATTTCTCCTTTTGATGCAAAAGAAAAAGACCCCATCGGGTCTTTCGTTACGGTATAAGTCAGCGTTCATTCTGCCGCTGCTGTTTGCGCTGCCACGCATCCAAAAGCTGGATGATCTTCTCCTCCATCTGTTTGGGAGTGTAGCTGCGTGGGAAATACTTCCGCAGGATCTCGTTTTTGATGGTCACGGTATCCAACTCGCTTTTCTTTTCTTCCCCCATAATATCAACTACGGCTTCTGATGTGAAATTGCCCTCCTGTGCCAACTTTTTTATGCGCTTTGCTTGTGAGAATGAGGGCGCATTTTGCGTATCGTCCATGGCATTTATCATCTCCTGCTGCTGTTCAGTAGAGAGATAAGACAGTTCCACCGCAGGATTAAATGATACTTTTTTCTCATCTACCATATTCAGCAGTTCAGGAATGAGGTTCGTCAAACGAATAAATCGTTGGACTTGTCTGCCACTTTCACCGCTTTCTTTACCAATAAGATCGGCTGTTTCAAAATTCCCGACAACTTGTCGGGAATTTTCTTTTGATGGCCTACCAGCAGTTCTTTTCATAGCATCCATCTTCATTTTGTACGCAAAAGCCCTTTCGCTAGGCGAAATGTGTTCTCGCTGTAAATTGGAATCGACCATCAAAATGGTGGCAGCATCATCGTCCATATTTCTTACAATGACAGGCAGCGTTTCCAGTCCGGCCATCTTTGCGGCGAACTGACGGCGGTGCCCGGAAATGATTTCATAACCATCACCATCTGGGCGCGGCCTTGCGATAAGCGGAGCCAGCACACCAAACTGAGCGATACTTTCTACCGTCCGGGTCATGGCTTCATCATCCACGACCTTGAAAGGATGGTTGGTGAACGGATGCAGTTCACCGATAGGGATTTGCTGCACCTGCTCACGCTGCTGCTCCTGCCGGGATTCCTCGGTGGAGAAAATGTCATCTGCCCCTTTCAGCGACATGTTTAAGCTGCCTTTCGGCATTCGCCATCACCTCCTTCGTCAGAGATTGGTAGGCTTCTGCCACCTTGCCTTTGGGGTCGTGCTGGAAAATGCTCTTGCCTACGGCGCTGATCTCCGCAGCACGGACAGACCGGGGAATGGTCTGGTCAAACACCTTGATCTTGCTGCCGTAGGCACCTCGAATCAGGTTGTCGATCTGCTGTCCGTAGTTGGTGCGGCTGTCGGTCATGGTCAGCAGAATGCCCTCAATTTTTAATTTCGGGTTGATCTGCCGTCGGACCTTCTGTACGGTCTGCAAAAGCTGTTCCAAGCCCTTCGCAGACAGGTACTGCGCCTGCACCGGAATCAGGGTGGTGTCCGCTGCTGCCAAGGCATTGACGGTCAGCATCCCAAGGGAAGGGGTGCAGTCCAACAGAATGAAATCGTAGTCGTACTTCGCACCTTCCAGCACTTGTTTGAGCATCTTTTCCCGGTTCATGCAGTTGACGAGAGACACTTCCAGCCCTGCCAGTTCGATGTTCGCCGGAATCAGGTCAACGCCCTCTGCATGGTGCAGAACGCCCTCGCCGGGCTGGATGGGCTGGTCATTCATGGCTTTTGCCATCAGGGTAGAAAGGGTGGTGGGCAGTTCATCCGGCTGCTGCCAGCCCATGCTAATGGTCAGGCTGCCCTGCGGGTCGGCATCCACCAACAGAACTTTTTTGCCCTCCATTGCCAGCCCGATGCCCAGATTTTCACAGGTGGTGGTCTTGCCGGTGCCGCCTTTTTGATTGGTGACTGCAATAATCGTAGCTTTCTTTGCGATAACATCACCCCGCCTTCGGTGAACCACGCGCAAAGTCGTGGTTCGTCTTGTTCTGATAGTAGAGGTTCATGGTGGTGGGCGCATTGTAGAGCATCGCCAGCAGATACTGCTTCATGTTCCGAACCGGGGCAGTGTTTTCTGCCAGTGAATCCAGCACAAAGCGGATATGGTCGGCATTCAGTTTTTTCAGCCGACTGCGTACCACCTCGGTAGGCTTGTCATCTCCTGCGATCCGCAACATCTTGCGTTTGGTGGAACAGGTGTCCACAAGCATGTCTACGATCTGATAGATGGTGTCCTCATCATCCGGGCAGAGCCGGAGCAGGAGGTCTATCTCCAATGCCTGACAAAAATAATCCTCAAGCTGCTCCCGGATGCCCCCGGAATAGATAGGGTCAGGATCGTTCCACTCTGTTTTATTCTTATCAGTCTTATTTGCTTGCGGTTTTGGCTGTTCCAGAATTGTGCTTTCGGCAGCACCAGAATTGCTGTTTGGGCAATTCTGTACTTGCGCTTTGGGCAAGCCGGAGGAAAAATCCTTGACGTAGATTAGGCTTGGTCTGCCCAGCCCACGACGTTTGCGCTCGATGAGGTCGAGCTGCTCCAATTCCCGGAACAGCTTGACCGCCTTGTGTTCGGCGCAACAGAGGGATTCCTGTACTTCCCGGCCTGTGTAGATGATATACACTCGCCCCTGCTCGTCCAGCCAGCCGTTCTTGACTGACAGGCTCATGCGGTCCAGCAGGATGCCGTACAGTGTCCGGGCATCGGTAGAAAGCTGCCGGAAACGGCTGTCTTGGAACAGTGCCTTGGGGATGCGGAAGTAGGAGAACAATTCGCCCGACTGACCATAGAAATAATCCAGCGTCATTTGGTGTGTCCTCGGATTTTCAACTGTGAGTGCTCCTTCATGTGGAAAACTTCCCTCCTTCTGTTTCAAGTAGTTATTCTACTAAGAATAATTACCGAAAGAATAATCTTTGCATCTAAGCAAAAAGGACTGCCTCACATACATTTCGTTGTGGAGCAGTCCTGTCTGTTTAGTATGTAATGGTCATTGCACCCTCGTGGCAGTCCTGTGCATAAGTGCGGAGCAGGTCAAGGTGCTTTGAGGATTTTCGGACAATACCCGTTGCACGGTCGCCGGACATAAACTCAACGACTGCCAGCCGAGGAATCGTCAATGTACCACGAATTTTGAATCCTACAAGGATCTTCTGATTGCACCATCGCTGGATGCTTTGTGCAGAGTAGCCGGTCAGTTCCGAAACTTCCGGGGTGGTCAGCAGATCATCATATCCAACCGTGAGCTTTTCCCACATGGTATACAGCCCTGTTTTTTCCGGCTCTGTAAAATTGAAGCGTATAATCTCTGCGGCAGACTTGTCCGGGTGCCGTTTGGAGCAGCCGTTCTTTCCGATATAAAAGCCCGTTGGCACTTTATACTTTTCGGGATGATCTTCACGGTCACACAAGTAGGTGATCACATCGTGGGTCGCAATATGGTATTTGCGTGTTTTCTTTCCTGTATTGATACACGGAACGAGACCGAAATCCAGAAGGTACTTTGCGTGTTGCTTGTTGATGCGGGCAACACGGTAGAACTGGTCTTTCGTCATTCCGTTGGGGTATTCTTCGAGAATTTTATAGCACTCTAACAGCGTTCTCATATTCATCCATCCTTTGCTGCTTTGATTTGGTCAGCGTCAGAAGGCAACATATTGTATGGATGGATTTTGGCTCCCGGAATCTCTCTCGCCCGTTCTCTCCAACGGGCATAAAATCTCTCCCAATTCTCTCCAAACGGCTGATTTTTCTGCGTTTTGGAAAGTGGGTTCAAATCCGCACAGAGCCTAGTGATTTGGGATCTTGATGAAATTTTGAGCGTAAATTCGATGGTTCGTATCTTCTGGCAAAGTGGGATAATTCCCTCTATCTTCCACCAAGTACCATGAAGCAGGAAAAACTCGAAATCGTTTTGTCCTTAATCGGGCACGTGGGTTCGAATCCCACCATCTCCGCCAGAAGTCGCAGATTCAAACGAATCTGCGACTTTTTCTTTTGCATCAAGCAGAGAAAAACCGCTTTTGCCTCATCACAGTATGCTTTATACATGAACGATAAATCCATAATTATTTGGGGAGTTTGGATTCTCCCAAAAGGTTCGCAATGACCCCAGCAGACCCCTGTTTGCTTTTGTAATCGAGATGTGCGTAGATGTCAGCGGTGGTAGAAAAGGTGCTGTGCCCCAGCCATTCCTGAACCTGCTTCATAGATACGCCGTTCATCACCATCAGGCTGGCGCAGCTGTGGCGCAGATCGTGGAAACGGATGTGCTTCAGCCCGTACTTGGTCAGCAGCCAGTCGAAGTGCTCCGTCACGAAGTTCGGGCGGATCAGCTTGCCTTCCTGATCGGTGCAGACGAAATCCAGATACTCGGTGCTGTAACTCTTCTTGAACAGCTTACGGTAAAGCTGCTGTTTTTCCTTCTGCTTCAGAAGTTCTTTTTCCACAGCCGGAATCAGCGGCAGGGTACGGCAGCTGGTCTTGTTCTTCATCACATCGCTGACCACAGGAACGTACTTGCCGTTCACCAACTGTTCCGTCACCTTGTGGTTGATGGTGATGGACTTCCGCTCAAAGTCGATAGACGACCACTTCAGCCCAAGCACCTCGCTGCGGCGCAGACCGTAGTAGGCTGTAATGAGGATGCACAGGTGCAGGGGGTCATCCTGCGATACTTCCAGCAGCTGCTGGACTTCATCCTTAGAGTAGAAGTTGGGCCGGAAGCTGTTCTTCTTCGGGCGGTCAACTTTCAGCATCGGGTTGGTTTCCAGATAATCCTTGCGGACGGCATCCTTGAACGCTTTACCGAAGATGGCGTGGTAGTGAATGACTGTGTTAGTGGTGTAGCCCTCCAGCAAGATCTTCTCCTGAAACTCATCCAGCACCTGCGGCGTGACCTCGCACAGCTTCAAGCCCAGCGGCTCAAAATACTGCGTGATGCGCCCGGTGATCATCCGATTGTAGCTGATAAAGGTTGCAGGCTGGATGGATGCCTTGTGGACTTGCACCCACTCGTTGAGATAATCCAGAAACAGCATCTCCGACTTGTTAACGGGTTGGAGAGGTTGCGGCAAGGGCTTGGCGGTTTTAGCATCTACTTTTTCGTAGGCTCCGCCCCGCCCTGTGGGCAGCTCCCCGGTCTCATCATAGTGGAGCAATACTTCCCGGAGCATGGATTCCGCCTTGCGCTTGTTGCCCCGGACGGTCAGACCTGTGGAGATCCACTTGATCTTCCGCTTGCCGTTGGCATCATAAAGATTGATCACGAAATAGAAACGTCCATTTTTCTCTTGGACAGACCCTGTAGTTTTCATCATAAACCTCCTTTGGGTCAACAGGCGTGCTGTCCGTTGCTGCACCCACAGCATACCACATCCAGCGGCGGATTTCCAGCCAGGAAGGTGCTCTGTCCGGTGAGCAGGAACTCGATCACGCTCAGCTTCGGGATACGGTAGGTGCGGCCGATTTTAAGCGCAAACAGGCGGTGGGAACGGATCAGTTCCCCGACCGTGTGGCGGTTCAGACCAAGCATCTCCGCAGCCTGCTGAAGGCTGACGGCATCGGGGTAACCGGGAAACATCTGGGAATAGGCATCGTTAAACTTCATAGGCACTCCTTCTGTATAAGTAGTTTAAGGTCGAAAGTGTGTGCCACCTGCGGTTATATCCTTTGCAGCAAGGCTGCGGTCAGGCGGCAATGTAAAGAGAGCTGACAGTAGTTTCAACTCTCGCATCGCAGATAGACTTGCAGCCCATCTGCGTCAATATGATATAGGTCTCCCATATTCGCCCTCGGCACCCTAGGAGTGGGGAATCGTCCAGCAGCGGG
>OJKP01000357.1_pt1 | contig 34376 bp, 30 predicted proteins | sample 1596521 | NCBI WGS metagenome assembly OJKP01 (sample SAMEA4350130, study PRJEB24818) | metagenome | biome: human; feature: gut; material: faeces | place: Denmark | collected 2013-09
ATTGAATATTTTGAATATATTCTGTCGGAGTCATATTATTTTTTTGCCTGAACATACGGTTAAAATAAGAAATATCCTGAAATCCACACATTTCCGCAACAGTTGATATCTTATATTCATTACTATTGAGTAGATTTTTAGCATATCCCAATCGAAAATTATTCACATAGCTAATAAAACTATGTCCTGTCTTTTGTTTAAAATAACGACAAAATGCAGTCGGTGACATACAAGCGATACCACTAATTTCTTCAATTTGAATATTCCGATTAAAATTCATTCCTACAAACTCATATATCTTACGCAGTCGGTCTGATTTTTGTTCATTGAAAAAATGAGTAAAGTCTATAGAAGATAATAATATTGTATCATTCGTATCCTGTAGTAACTGAAAAATGCGTAAAAACAGAATAATACGTTCAATGGATGCCGATAAAAAAAGCCGCTCGATCATTTCTCCTAATTCAATATTAGTATTTCCCTTTATACATAATCCTTGTTGGGATTTCTGAAGAATTTTTTTTATTCCGGTAAGTTCTGGGACTTTAAGCAAGTTATCAATAATTTCATCCACAAAATGAACAACAAAAACATCAATATTCAAATCCGAATTTCCTTCATAATATACATTATCATTTTCCCATACATGAGGCAAGTTAGATCCTAACAAAACCATGTCACCATCTTTAAAACGGTCAACATGATCACCTACAATCCGTATCCCAGATCCTTTCTTTATCCAGACCAGTTCATAATGTGGATGATAGTGTAATGGTGTCGATATATACGGTAAAATATCGTTTTTTACACGAAACGATTCACAAATCTGTTCCAAAATAGCATTCTTATTCATTCTTTTCATGGTTATATCTCCTCTTTATTTCTTTTCTCTATATTACTATAATACTATTATAAGGTATTAACATCCAGTAAAATACACAAAAGTCTTTTGATATTTATGCCCACTTTAAAGAATACTAATGGTAACAAGATACAAATTATCCGGAAAATAGCAAGAATATATTTATAGTTTTCTCATTAACCCAGTATAATGAATATTTTAGGATATATTCATAAACTCTATCAGCCTTAATTATTAAGGTCTGTTATTATAATCCCGAAGTGCATTATAAAAGCTATGAATATTCCTGATAGACACATGAGGTGGAATATCACAACCAGAAGATAAAACAAAATTAGGATAATCAGCCATTTTCTCTAATAAATACAATGTCTGATGATAAACTTCCTCTGAAGAAGCCATCTTAAAAAGCGATACGGGATCCAGGTTTCCCATCACCAACGATGTTAGAGGACATCCGTTTATTGCATCGGTCATATCAATACGATTTCCAAAATGATACCCACCAGCTTGTGTATATATCATGGCATCCGTACAATGTCCTGTATTCCCACAGTTGTGTAACACAAGTAGAAATTCATCATCCTGTACTTTTTGAACAATTTTCCTTATATATGCTGAAGAAAATTCTTTACAAGTATCATTGGATAATAATCCTGCAGCAGGTTCAGCCATCACAACTCCATTTGCCCCCTGTTTCTTTAGTTCCTCACAATACATAATAATAAATGAAGTACACTTCTCAAGTAAAAGATGTGTTGCTTCCGGATCAATATACATTGCCATCATAATCTCTGACATATCAAACAAACGCCCGGCTAATGAAAAAGGACCGATACATCCAGCCAAAACTGGCTTATTCAATGAGTTTGCAGCCAGTGAATTTGCTAAGAGATACTGGGGTATTCTTGCACAATCAAGCGTGGGGATAGTTAAACGTTCAATAGATTTCCGATCAGAAACTAACCTGCCGACTATACTGGGTACTTCATCTTCCGAAAAAATCACCTGCGCACCAAAGGCTTCAGCCTCTACCGTTAAATCCATAATAACAGTACAGGCTGAAGCTGGGAAATTTTCACTCAATAACCGGATTGCTTCATAATGTACCCATCCGTCCGTCACGGCATCAAAGACACGTTTTCCACTCATTTCTATACCTGTATGTGTCAAGATAGGAATAGCTATACGCTGTTTCGAGTTTAGAACGGATTGTTTCCATTCAGCCATATTTATTTTCATATTATTTTAATTTTATAGATTTACTGTTTTTGATGATAACAATCTCTTTGCCACTGAAACAGCTTCATTTGCATTACTACTGTATCCATCTGCTCCTATACTGGAAGCAAAAGATGGGCTTACAGGAGCTCCACCAACCATTATTTTGACATTATCCCGTATACCTGCATTCTCCACAGCATGTATCACTTCCTCCATATATTCCATTGTGGTAGTAAGCAGTGCAGACATACAAAGAATATCTGCATGTTCTTCTTGTACAGTCGTCACAAATTTTTCAGCGGGTATATCAATGCCAATATTAACCACCTCAAAGCCACATCCTTCTAACATGGAAGCAACCAGATTTTTCCCGATGTCATGTAAATCGCCCTTTACCGTCCCGATCACAACCTTTCCTTGCATTGCCGAAGAATCTCCTTTTAATAAGGGCTTCAAAAGTTCAAGCGGTCCTTTCATAGCACGGGCGGCCATCAATAACTCCGGGACAAAAGCCTGCCCATTCTCAAACCGTTGCCCGATCTCTTCCATTGCCTTAATCATATAATTATCAATAACCGATTGAGGATCGATATTTTCTTTAATGGCCTGCCGGGTAATTTCCATTGCAGGTTCCAGTTTCCCACAGACAATCGAATCAAAAAGAGTTGTTAGATTCACCATATTCAGTTTTGTTTATTTACATTTCAGCCTCGTGAGCAGTTTGAATAATTGTACGGATATTTTTTTCAGGAGCAATAGGAGGTATAGCACAACCAGCACCTATCACCAAACGAGGATTTCCGTAATAAATATCCAATATCTTTTGTGTTTCTCTTCTAACATCGTCTGTTGTCCCTAATGCCATCACGCCACTTGGATCGACAGTACCGAACAATGTCATACGATTTCCTAAGAATTTACAGATATTTTCTAACGGTGTTTTATAATCCAGTTCTACTGCATCTAAATTCATCGTTGCCAAGGATTGCAATATTCGATCTGTATTACCACAGATATGCAACAAATAAGGAACACCCTGCAGATGCGCTTCTTCCAACATTCGTCGTTCATAAGGAAAGGCAAATCGTTTATACATATCCGGTGAAATCATATTTGGTCCTGCCGGACTATCTCCATTAGAAACCATATCGGCCCCAGCTTCTGCCATTATACGAACAAAACGGGCACACATATCAGTCGTATATTCAATCAACCGAATCGCTTTTTCTTCTTCCATCATCAGATCCATCATAAAGAAAGCGGGTGTACGTATAGAACAAGCCAATGAAAAAGGAGCCTGATCGCAATTTCCCCGAATAAATACTTCATTTTTAAAATACTTCTTCAATATCTTTATCGTTTCAATAGAATGCTGGATACGAAGATTAGAAGCTATATCAAATTCATACAATTTATCGATTTCATCAAGTGAATTCAAATAAATTTCATGCGTACGTGCCGGTTCATCTTCCGGATAATCGACAGGAACACCGACAGAACAAGCCATCACTGCCGTATCCACATCAAAAAGGATACCATCAACACCATACTTTTCTACAAATCGGATATGGCAGTTGGCGGCTATTTCCGGATCTTCTCTATATTGTTTCATTGTGTATCCAGCTTCCCGTGTTGCCACCATAAAATTATGCAGCATAACAGGACGACGATCGGGCATAGTACCCTCCAAAGCAGCTTTTATTCGTTCATATCCATTCATTTCTCAATTACATTTTATGATTTGTTTATATTGATCTTCCACATTTCTTCCATTTCTTCCAAACTCTTTCCTTTTGTTTCAGGTACCATCTTCCAAACAAATATCCCTGAAAGAATAGCCATCAGACCAAAAAGCCCAAATGAAAAAGCATGATTGAATGTATTCACCAGCCAAGAACTTTTATCCAACAAAGGAAATGATGAAGACACCAAATAATTAGTAATCCATTGTACTGCTACAGCTACCGACATGATTTTGCTACGTACTGTATTCGGGAACATTTCGGAAAGTAAAACCCAAGTTACCGGCCCCCAAGAGAAAGCAAAAGAAGCGACAAACCCTAACACACAAAATAATGCAACAATTTCCAGATTATAAGTAAAGAAGCAAATAGCCAGCACACACATAAAGAAAGCCATCAATCCTGACCCCAATTGCAACAGAGGTTTTCTTCCATATTTATCTACTGTATATATAGCAACAATCGTAAACGAAAAATTGGTAATACCGACTAATATCGTTTGCATCATTGCCGAATCCGTACTATGGCCCATATTTTTAAATATTTCCGGTGCATAATAGAGCATCACCTGTATGCCTACCAATTGTTGGAAAGCTGATAACATTATTCCTATAATCCATACTTTAGCTCCTACTTTTAAGCCTCTAACAACAGTCGAAGCCATCGAATCACGAATAATTTTTATCTCATCCTGTACCGAACCCAAGTTCAATTGGGTCATTATTCTTTCCGCAAGCTCTTCCTTCCCTTTCATCACCAACCAACGAGGACTCTCCGGCACAAACAACAAACAGACAAAAAACAGAAAAGCGGGGATGGCAGAAGAAGCGAACATCCATCGCCATCCATATAAGATATTCCATGTTACATCACCTTGCCTGGCAATATAATAGTTGACAAAATAAACAGCCAGAATTCCGATGACAATCGCTAATTGGTTCCAAGAAACCAATCTTCCCCGGATAGAAGCTGGTGCTATTTCCGCAATATACATTGGAGACAGTACAGAAGCCAGCCCCACTCCTATTCCTCCTAATATCCGATAAAAAATGAACTGTGGTAACATAGTATGATTCCCTAACCCAGGCATAGTAAAACCTATTTCAGGCAAAGCCGATCCTATCCCCGAACAAAGGAATAATATAGCAGCTAAAAGCAGGCTCTGTTTTCGGCCGAATCTTTGGCTACAATATCCTCCCAAAGCACTTCCCACAACACATCCTAGTAAAGCCCCGGATACCATAATTCCTAATAATACACTACTTAAAGTAGCTGATAAAAGGTAAGGTTTTATAAAAAATATTTCCAAAGAACCGATCGTTCCCGAAATGACAGCTGTATCATATCCGAACAGGAAGCCTCCAAAAGTTACAATCAGAGAAATTCTGTAAATAAATATTTTATTGATTTGCTTTTCCTGCATATAATATAAATGTATCAATAATCATCTTAACATAAAGGTCATAAAATCAGCACTTTCATTTAGCTATACAAAAGTAAGGTATTGACACATGCTAATGATTGAAAAATAGTAACCTCATGTAAGACAATCTTTACATTTCGCCTTCAAATGCATATTTCTTGTTTAAGCCTTAAAAATGGGTTCTCCTAAAGAAAAGTTGACAGTTTTTTCTATGATAGTTAATCCAAGGTTCACGATAAAAGAAGTTATTGTTTGAGATAATGAAAATCCTCTTGGGTAAAAATGCGAATTTGTAACCGTAAAGTTTATAGCTTATAACCCTAACGATATTGATCATATGCTAAATTCGGATTGCATAGGTATTCTTCCTAAGTAACAAGGGAATTATAGAAGTCATCGACAAAGCACAACAAACTATGGCATCATTCTATTTTAGTGGATTACAGTACCTGTCTATATAAAAACAAAAGAGCCGTGTTTGAGCAATAAAGCAAGTCAAACACAGCTCTTTCATTTGTCAAGTTACAATTTATAACTTTTAGGAAAGGGCACTTCGTTCTAATATAGCCCCTTTCATATAGCCATTATGTATGTTATTACAATTTCGGACCAGCGGCAACCAGTTTCTTACCGGCTTCGTTGCCTGTGAACTTAGCGAAGTTCTTGATGAAACGGCCAGCCAGATCTTTTGCTTTTTCTTCCCACTGAGAAGCGTCAGCATAAGTATCGCGCGGATCCAGGATATTCGGATCAACACCCGGCAATTCTGTCGGTACAACGAAATCGAAGTACGGGATAACTTTTGTCGGAGCTTTGTCGATAGAACCGTCCAGGATAGCATCGATGATACCACGAGTGTCGCGGATAGAGATACGTTTGCCAGTACCGTTCCAACCAGTGTTGACCAAATAAGCCTTAGCACCGGTCATCTGCATCTTCTTAACCAATTCTTCACCGTATTTTGTCGGATGCAATGACAAGAAGGCAGCACCGAAGCAAGCTGAGAATGTCGGAGTCGGTTCAGTGATACCACGTTCTGTACCGGCCAATTTTGCTGTAAAACCAGACAGGAAGTAATACTGAGTCTGTTCCGGGTTCAGGATAGATACCGGAGGCAATACGCCGAATGCATCGGCAGACAGGAAGATAACCTGTTTTGCGTGCGGGCCTTTGGAAACCGGTTTAACGATGTTTTCGATGTGATAGATCGGATAAGAAACACGTGTGTTTTCTGTTACGCTCTTATCAGCGAAATCGATCTTGCCGTTAGCATCAACTGTAACGTTTTCAAGAAGAGCGTCACGTTTGATAGCGTTGTAGATATCCGGTTCGCTTTCTTTATCCAAGTTGATAACCTTAGCGTAGCAACCACCTTCGTAGTTGAATACACCTTCGTTGTCCCATCCGTGTTCGTCATCACCGATCAACAGACGTTTCGGGTCGGTAGACAAAGTTGTCTTACCTGTACCGGACAGACCGAAGAAGATAGCAGAGCTTGTTCCTTCCTTATCCGTGTTAGCGGAGCAGTGCATAGAAGCGATGCCACGCAGCGGGTTCAGATAGTTCATGATAGAGAAGATACCTTTCTTCATTTCACCACCGTACCAAGTGTTCAGGATCACCTGTTCTTTAGTCTTCAGGTTGAAAACAGTAGCAGTTTCTGAGTTCAGGCCTAATTCCTTGAAGTTTTCAACTTTAGCTTTAGCTGCGTTGAAAGAAACGAAATCAGGTTCTCCGTAGTTAGCCAGTTCTTCAGCTGTCGGACGGATGAACATGTTGGTCACGAAGTGTGCCTGCCATGCTACTTCCATGATGAAACGTACTTTCAGACGAGTTGCTTCGTTAGCACCGCAGAAAGTATCGACAACGAACAAACGTTTGCCTGACAATTCTTTTACTGCTTTAGCTTTCAGATCAGCCCAAGCTTCTTCAGAACAAGGCTTGTTATCATTTTTATATTCTTCTGAAGTCCACCATACTGAATCTTCGCTGGCTTCGTTCTTTACGAAAAATTTATCTTTAGGAGAACGACCTGTATAAATACCTGTCATTACGTTCACGGCGCCCAGTTCAGTTACCTGACCCTTTTCGTAGCCTTCCAAACCCGGTTTTGTTTCTTCTGCGAACAGAACATCGTAAGACGGATTGTGAATGATTTCCTTCACGTCTTTAATTCCGTACTTGCTTAAATCTAATGTAGCCATCTTGAAATTAATTTAATTGATTGACTTTATATAACTTTTTCTCTCTACTCAATTACAAAAACACAAGGCAAATCATCATTATACTTACTTGCTGCTCTTTCGCCTTGTTAATCGCGGTACAAAAGTAATACAAATTTTCATAGCATATATCGAATTAAGGAAATTTTTCAGTAATAATTATTCTTTTCCATGCCATTAACATCAAACTCTACCATTTTGTAACACATACTTTACAAATCAGGCTCTTTTATCCAAAGATAGCATCGTGTTTCCCGGCATTCAAGTCATCTTGGATACGATGGAGCACGATAAGCAGAGGGGATAAATGCAGTCTTAAAATATTCACAATTTCAATAGGATCTATCGCGGCGTATTCGTGAGAAATCAGATTTCGTAGACCAAAAACGCTTCGCCATGCTATTTCCGGATAATGTGTCAGTAGTTTCCCGGAAGTAGCCACATCTATCTGCTTCAATAATTCACCCACTATCTGTAAGCGCATGGTAGTCGCATCGAACAAGTCCATACCGTTCGGTGTGCATAAAAAATCATTTGCACAATACACATTAGAAGTCCTCTCAAGTGCTAATTCTGCTTTCTCTGTCAAGAAAGACAAATGTTCTAATATAAATTCTTTAGACGTAGATTGCATCTTGTTTTATATTATTGCGCAACAACGTACGCATGGTTTCAAATATTGGTACCAAATCTATCTCTGTATGGAACAGATGCTCCAACTCTTCTTTAATAGCCATACGAACAAAAAAGTCCGGTTTTTTCAAACGAATGCACACATCTATGTCGCTCTTCTCATTCTGTTCACCACGAGCCACGCTGCCGAAAAGCCCCAATGTCTCGATTCCATACTTTTCTGCGGAACGGGCTTTGTAATCTCTCAGTATTTCTATGATTTCGGCTGTTGTCTTCATTGCTATATCCTTTTGTTTCACAAAGATAGGAATATAAATAAGAAAAGCTGTAAACCCTTGCTTCTTTTTTCAGGGTTTACAGCTTTTCTTATCAGGGAGCGGTTTGCCGCCTTACTTTACTTCCCAGATTTCTCCGCTCATCAGATAATCATGCAGAGAGCGGATGGGGTTCTTGGCCCGGACTTCTTCGATCTGCTGGTGTACGGCTTCATCATAAGTCGGAGCATCCACATCGCGGATCACACCGAGTGCGACCGGCATGTCTTCACCGCCCATCATGGCAAGCATCATGTGCAAAGTGTTATCTTTTTCATGTGCGTCATGTACCAGAACATCATCCAACGTATAGCCATCCTGGCCGATTGTTACGGCTTTCAGTTTCAGGCCTTCCAGCACGATGCCCTTTTCATTGTTCTTGCCGAACAACATCTTCTCGCCATGACGAAGGAAAATCGTACGGTCGGCACGGAATTCCTTGTCGACAATCTTTTTATGGATGCCGTCGTTGAAGATCACGCAGTTCACCAACACTTCTGTCACCGAAGCGCCTTTATGGCGGGCAGAAGCAGCCAGCACTTCAGTCGTATTCTTCAGGTCCACATCGATCACGCGGGCAAAGAAATTGCCACGGGCGCCCAAAGCCAGTTCAGCCGGGATAAACGGATCTTCGACCGTTCCGTAAGGTGAACTCTTGGACACGAAACCACGATCGGATGTCGGAGAATATTGTCCTTTCGTCAGGCCGTATATCTTGTTGTTGAACAAGACGATATTCAGGTCTACATTGCGTCGGATTGCATGGATAAAATGGTTACCGCCGATAGCCAGGCAGTCTCCGTCGCCGGTAACCAACCAGACACTCAGATCGGGGCGAGCCGTCTTCACGCCGGTAGCGATAGCGGCGCCACGTCCGTGGATCGTATGGAAACCGTATGTGTTCATATAATAAGGTAAACGGGAAGAACACCCGATACCCGAAATAACGGCCATATTATGAGGAGCCACTCCTACTTCGGCCATTGCTTTGTGCAAGCAGTTCAACACGGCATGGTCTCCACAACCCGGACACCAGCGTACATACTGATCGCTCTTATAATCTTTCGGTTGAGATTTTACTTCTTCAGTTGCCATCTTTTAAGCCTCCAATATTTTCGTGAATTCCTCAACTAATCTCGCTACAATAAAAGGTTGTCCTTTTACCCGGTTGAAACGGTACGGGTTGAACCCGGCCACTTTACCACGCAGGTAGTTGGCAAACTGCCCGTTGTTCTGTTCGGCAACGACCACCTTCTTGTATTTGCCCAGTACCTCAGCCGTGTTCTTAGGCAGCGGGCTGATGAACTTGAAGTGAGCCAGGGCGACTTTCTTTCCTTGTTCCTGCATGGTTTCCATTGCTTCGTAGAGGTGTCCGTATGTTCCGCCCCATCCGACGATCAGCAGGTCGGCATCGGGATCTCCGATCACTTCCAGTTCGGGGATATAATCGGCAATCTTGTCGATCTTGGCCTGACGGGTCGTAACCATTTTCTGGTGATTGATCGGATCGGTCGAGATAGCACTTGTTTCGTAGTCTTTTTCGAGACCGCCCAGGCGATGGGTAAAACCTTCGGTTCCCGGAATAGCCCAATAGCGGACCAGGCTTTCCTTATCACGACGATACGCTTTCCATACTTTTTCGCTCGCATCGTAGTTGGAAACATAATTCGGTTTGATTTCCGGATATTCGGCCAGGTTCGGCAGCTTCCATGCGGAAGAACCGTTGGCGATGAAGGCATCCGTCAGCAGGATGACCGGAGTCATGTGTTCGAGTGCCAACTTTCCGGCCCAGTAAGCGGCATCGAAACAGTCTGTCGGAGTCGAAGCGGCGATCACGACAGCCGGGCTTTCACCGTTACGCCCGTAAAGAGCCTGCATCAGGTCGGTTTGTTCGCTCTTGGTCGGCATACCTGTAGAAGGACCGCCACGTTGCACGTCGATAACAACCAACGGCAGTTCGGCAATCACAGCCAGACCGATCGCTTCGCTCTTCAGCGCCAGACCGGGACCGGATGTGGAAGTCGCAGCCAGGCAACCGGCAAAGCTGGCGCCGATGGAAGTACAGATCCCGGCAATTTCATCTTCCGCCTGGACGGTGATGACGCCGAGTTCCTTATGTTTCGACAGTTCATGCAGGATATCGGTTGCCGGAGTGATCGGGTAGCTTCCGAGGAACAACCGCAAGCCGGCCTTCTCGGCGGCAGCTATCAACCCGTAGGAAGTAGCCTTGTTCCCGTTCACGTCGGTATAGAAACCAGGTGCGGCCTTCTTGCTTTCGATACGGTAAGTGGAGACCGAAGCATGGATATTGTGTCCGTAGTTGTAACCGTCCGTCAACGCCTTGATATTGGCCTGTGCGATGATCGGCTTTTTGGCGAACTTGTTCTGCAACATGTGCATCGCTTCTTCCAACGGACGTTCGAACAGCCAGCAAACCAACCCTAATGCGAACATATTCTTACAACGGAGCGCCGACTTGTTGTCCAGGCCAAATTCGGCCAAACCATCTTTCACCATTGTCGAGATAGGCGCTGCCACGACCTGTACGCCACCAAGGCCTAATTCCTGAAACGGATCGTTTGTCGTAAACTGCGCCTTGTCCAAGTCGCTCTTTTGGAATGAATCCGTATCGATCAGAACGATTGCATTGGGTTTCAGGTTCTTCACATTCACTTTCAGTGCAGCGGGGTTCATTGCGACCAGCACGTCCGCCTTGTCACCGGGGGTAAAGATTTTACGGGATCCCAGATGAACTTGGAAACCTGATACACCACTAAGTGTTCCTTGAGGAGCACGCACTTCTGCCGGATAATCGGGGAATGTAGAAATTTCATTCCCAAAAACAGCCGACAGATTGGAAAAGATTGTTCCGGTCAGCTGCATACCGTCTCCGGAGTCTCCCGAAAAACGAATGACAACCTTTTCCAGAGTTGTTACTTTTGTCTGTTCTGCCATAATATACTTATATTAGCTTAATCACTATTATTGATATTTAAGATCGTCGCAAAGTAAAGAATAAACTTTGCGAGTTCAAAACTTTTATGGGTTAAAACGCCGAAAGGTATAGATCAATGTTGTTCGACGAGAGGCCGAACCGATTGGAGACATAGTTGTTGACAGGCTTTCCGCAATACATATAGACTCCGTTCTTGAATCCCGGGTCGCTCTTGACCATCCCCGGTACGGCACCGGCTTCGCCCAACTGGAAAAGCATCGGGACAAAGATATTGCTTAAAGCCATCGAAGTGGTACGTGCCACACGGTTGCTGATGTTCTGCCGGCAATAGTGCAACACGCCGTATTGTTCGAAAACAGCCGGATCGGAAGGGGAGAGGCAACAGGTCGTCTCGAAGCAGCCTCCTTGGTTGACCCTGAGGTCTATGACCAGTGCGCCACGCTTCATGATACGGATCATATCTTCGGCAATGATATACCGGTGGCGCGTATTGATGTAGCGCATCGCCCCGATCACCACGTCGGCGCTGCGGAAAGCGTTTTGCAACACATTCGGATGGAAGGTGGAAGTGAACAAGCCCTGTCCCAAGACCTGCTGAATGGTCCGAAGCTTGTTTATATCGTCATCAAACACTTTCACGGAAGCGCCCAGCGCCATAGCGGCACGGGTGGCGACAGTTCCGGCATTGCCGGCTCCGATGATCACGACCTCGGTAGGCGAAACGCCCGGTATGCCTCCTAACAAGATCCCTTTTCCGCCCTGCGTGTTGCTCAGCAACTCGGAAGCGATTGTAATGGAGGCAGTTCCTTCGATCTCGGAGATCACGTTCAGCACCGGACAGCGCTGCCTGTCATCCGCCAGCAACTCGTATGCGATGGCCGTAATCCGTTTAGCCATCATCAGTTCGAAGGCTTCATGCGGAAAGTTGTTAAACTGGACGGTCGAAAACAATGTGGTACGTGGTTTCATCATCATCACCTCGGCCGTAAGCGGCGGCAGGATTTTCAGGATGATGTCTGCCTGGTACACTTCGGCAGGTGTTGCCACGATCTCGGCTCCCGCTTCCGCATAGTGGTTATCGGAGTAATTGATTCCCAGGCCCGCCCCGGCTTCCACCAGGACACGATGCCCTCGGCCGGTCAGCATGTCGACCGCTTCGGGAGTCAGAGCCAGACGGCGCTCCCCTTCTACCCGTTCACAGGGAATACCTATCAGCAGGCGATTACCCGCCTTGCTGAGTTCTTTCAATAGTTCCTGCGGGATATAAGCCCCCTGCCCTTGTCTGTCCATAATTTAATAGTTGAAAGTTGAAAGTTAAGAGTTGAAAGTTAAGGTTGTGCCAGTTTTCACTTTCAACTCTTAACTTTCACTTCTCAACTCTATAATCGTGTTGCCAGTTCTCGTGATATTTTATGTACGTCCTGATCGGTCATCATCTCTTCCGCATCAAACACGATTGTCGCCTTCGAATAGAAAGGTTCCCTTTTCTCCAAACTTTCGGCGATGAAGGATTTCAGTTCGTCGCCCGAACGGCCTTTCAACACCGGGCGGGTGGATTTGCAGAGTTCCAGGCGCTTGGCCAATTCCTCGACCGAAACCTTCAGGTAAACGGTTTGTCCGGCCTCGTTCATAAACTCCATGTTATCAAAAAAACAGGGAGCGCCACCGCCGGTCGAAACCAGGACATCTTCAAAAGCAGCGACTTCGCGGAGCATCCTCCGCTCGATATCCCGAAACGCTTCTTCTCCTTTCTCGGCAAAAAGCTGGCTGACGGTTTTATGGTAACGGCCTTCTATATAATGATCCAAATCGATAAACGAGAGCTCCAACAACCGGGACAACTCCTTCCCTACAGTCGTTTTTCCTGCTCCCATATATCCAATCAGAAATATACGCTTCATATTCATGATGATTGTTTCCTGCAAATGTATACTTTTGTCAGCAAAAACGGCAATTCCGTTAGCACGAAGAAATGTTAATTAATATTACCCGTTAGTGTAATTCCCAAAACATGGGGTAGTAATCCGATTTGGATGGGGTAGTGGTGACATTTTGATACATAGAAAAACAGGAGAGACAATGGCAAAAACAAAGAAATATTATGTAGTGTGGAAAGGCATCACTCCGGGTGTGTATGACAACTGGAACGAATGCAAAGCACAGGTGGACGGACAGGACGGGGCTAAATATAAGTCGTTCGAAACCGAAGAGGAGGCAACGCAGGCTTTTGAGAAAGGATATGAGCATTATCTGAAAACAGTATCTTCCTCCAAAGCAGCTGCAAGCCTGGCCCCGAAAGCTCCGATCGGGAAACCGATATGGGAAAGCCTTTGTGTGGATGCTGCCTGTAGCGGGAATCCGGGAGACATGGAATACCGGGGGGTTTATCCGCCGACCATGCAGGAAATCTTCCGGATTGGGCCGTTAAAGAAAGGGACGAACAATATCGGTGAGTTTCTGGCTCTGGTGCACGGGCTTGCCTTGTTGAAGCAAAAAGGAAGCAGCCTCCCGATCTATTCGGATAGTCGGAACGCCATCGGCTGGGTAAAGAAGAAGAAATGCAAGACACTCTTGGAACGCGTACCGGAGAATGAACCGATCTTCGACCTGATCGAACGGGCGGAAAAGTGGCTTAAAACCAATACATATACGACTCCTATCCTGAAATGGGAAACTACGGAATGGGGAGAGATCCCGGCGGATTTCGGACGAAAATAACTTACAGGCGATCATCGACCCAAGCCGGATCCAGACAGCCTTTCACATCATACACTACGCTGTGCTTCTTCGCCAGCGCCGGAATGTCAAGGGACAGGAAATCGGTATGGGCAACCGCCAAGACGACAACATCGAACTTCTTGTCCGGCAGTGCGGACAGGACTTCCAAGCCATATTCGCGCCGTACGTCTTCCGGACGTGCCCAAGGATCGTAGATCGTCACGTTGATGCCGTAATCTCCGAGGTAGCGGACAACGTCGCCGACTTTGGAGTTGCGCACATCGGGGCAGTTTTCCTTGAAGGTAAAACCTAAGACCAACGCTTCCGCATTCCGCACCGGAACATCTTTTTTGATCATGCACTTCACGACGCGACCGGCGATGTATTCGCCCATCGTATCGTTGATACGGCGTCCGTACAGGATCAGTCCCGGATGGAAACCGTAATCCTCAGCCTTACGGATCAGGTAGTAAGGATCGACTCCTATGCAATGTCCTCCGACCAGGCCGGGCTTGAAAGGCAGAAAGTTCCATTTCGTCCCGGCCGCCGCCAGCACTTCGTTCGTATCGATACCGATCAGATGGAAGATCTTCGACAGTTCGTTCATAAAAGCGATGTTGATATCGCGCTGGGAGTTTTCGATCACTTTGGCTGCCTCTGCCACTTTGATACTGGAAACAGGAAAGGTTCCCGCCTGGATGACCGACCGGTACAGGGCGTCGACCTTCTCCGCGGCTTCGGGTGTGGAGCCAGATGTCACTTTCATGATCTTCTCCACTGTATGCTCCTTGTCTCCCGGATTAATACGCTCCGGCGAATATCCGGCAAAGAAATCGCGGTTGAAAACCAACCCGGATGTTCTCTCCAATATAGGGACACATTCTTCTTCCGTTATTCCGGGGCAGACAGTCGATTCATAGATTACGATATCGCCTCTGCTCAGGACCTTTCCCACCGTTTCGCTGGCCGAATAAAGAGGAGTCAGGTCAGGGCTATGATGTAAGTCGACCGGTGTAGGGACCGCCACAATATAGTAATTGCATCCGCGGAGCTGTTCCGCATTGGACGTACAGAACAATCCCGCCTCACCTTCCTCCGGCAACCGGGGTAGCAGCACGGACTTCAACAATTCGTCCGATACCTCCTGCGTCGCGTCCCGCCCTTCCATCAAGGCAGCCACCCGCTCCCGCTTCACATCATACCCGACCACCGGATAACGCGTAGCAAACAACCGCGCCAACGGCAAACCGACATATCCGAGGCCGATAACGGCAAGTTTTATATTTTCCATAACTAATCCATTATCGTTTAAACAATGAAAAACGAACCAAAACAATGATATGCTTCAATAAACGTTCTATCTTTCTTCCCAATTTATGTTTCCTCCAACTACCATATACCTGATGATGTGCGAAGGCTTCAGAAAATCTCATTTTCTTACACGGAGAAACATTATAACCTGGATAAATAACGATATTATCTTCCAAATGTTGTTCTGTATCTTCGGCCTTATATCCTTTTTTTCTGGCAATCTCAACCATTATCACAGGAGAAATTTTTAGATCAAAAGAACCATCCGGCAAAAGAAAAGGGCGTTGATTATAATAATCAAACATATCCTTGCAATATCGATTTCCCTTTTCACCTATTAGAAATGCAGCCTGCAGACGAATCTCCTCTCCAGCATATTCATTAAAAGAGACAAAACCTTTTTCAGGAATGAATGAATCAAAACGTTTCTCAACCAATATGTCACTATCCATATAGACGCCTCCTTCTTTATAGATAGCATAGAAACGAACTACATCCGCAGCAAAAGCCCACTTCTTAGCTGCCAACGCTTCATCTATAAACCGGCAACCGATAGATTGAGCGTCTGCATAATTCCAAATCCTAACCTTATAGTCCGGCAACACACGTTCCCAACTTTTCAAACATATCTTTATCTCTACTGGATAAGGATCATCACTAAACCAACACAAATGGATTATTTTAGGTACCATAACATCACTCTCTTTTTAGTTAACACTATAACCGTGTATTATTCTTCAAACTCTTTTTATTCTTCTATTCCTGCATACAGCCTCATTAATTGAAAGCATTTACAAAAATCGAACCCTCTCGCTTTCGCATATTCATCCGCAAGGACAGCAAACATTTCCTGTGTACCCGGCAAGCGTTCAAAGTTTTTGCAACCGGCCTCCATCCCAATCTCCATGAAACGAATCCGGTTTAAATCAATGATTTCGACTTTCACACCTCCATCCGTTTCCTTAAACAGTATATTTCCACGAGAATAATCCTTATGTAAATAACCATGTTCATGCATGGCAGCCGTCGTACGGGCAATCGCACGAAGTATTTGTTCCTGACCAGGGAAATCGGTTTTCATTAAATCATAATAGGTATATGGGCATTCGGATTTTAAACTGACATAATAGCTATGTGTGAACAACAACCCAGACCGTTCGGTATAATAACCTACCGGCTGAGGTGTTCCAATTCCTGATTGTAACAGCATTTTTGCATATTCATACGAACGTTGCGCTTTGGAAGAACGAAACAAACCATAAACGATCCGATTAATCAAATTCGGCTTACGGAAAGATTTTACTACCAAATCCACCCCTTTATATCTGAACTCACGCAATTCATTACGTCCTTTATAAATAACCCTTCCTTCACCATTCTTGAAATAGACAGGAAGAACTTTTATAAAAGAGAAAAAGTCTGCATACACTTCATTTACAAATACGACACGGGGATGGAATATTCGATATATTTTTTTATTTATCAACTTCGACCAAGTCCTCCTATACCTTAGAGGGCCGCCCAATTCCCGCTCGAAAAACTCAGGATGACGTTTATTCAAGATGTCTATCACATGTTTTTTCAGTGAACGATCCGTTACACGTTTAGAACTGTTTCTTATCCGGTAGTGTAAAGATATGTCTGGAAGCTTTACCACCTTACCACCATCCTTCAATACCGATATCCAAAACTCCCAGTCCTCACGGGCTATAATTTCCTCACAATATCCATTTACCCGTTTCCAATCCGACTTCCTGTATAAAGCACAAGTATCCATGATATTCTTCCGTGCCAATAGGTTTAAGGAAAAAGGAGGTAAAACCCATTCTCCGGAACGATCACCAAAAAAGTCGGCACGCGGACTCACGACTTTTATATCTTCATCCTGTATAATTATTTCAACAGCCTTACGGATAAAATCCGGAGTAATAGTATTGTCCGCATCAACCGGAAGAATCAACTCCCCTTCCGCCAATGCTATTGCATGGTTGCGGGCAGCACAAGCTCCGGCGTTCGGTTGAGTGTGGACTTTTACCCGTGGATCTTTCCGGGCATACTCTTTTGCTATTTCCAACGAAGCATCTTTTGAGCCGTCGTCCATAACGACCACTTCAAAGGACGGATAATCCGAAGCTAATACCGAATCAAGCGTTTCACCCAGATACTGCTCCATGTTATACACGGGTACGATAACCGAAACCAACGGCGAATTTTCCATAAAGCCAATCAGATTTTATCGAGCCCTTTTGTAAACTTCAACCAGTAATACTTCAAGGGATTCGTATATTTAAGTTGTTTCCAGGGACGGCTGCCGTGCGGACGATGCCATACGGTCAACGTTGTAAACAGGTAGTTTATGAAGCCTTTTTCCAGAGAACGATGCGAGATTGTCACATCGTGCCAGTTCTTTTCCGGATCCAGTTGATGGAAATCGAAAGCTTTCAGGAAAGACACGGTCAGCAGGGAGCAACAGAAACTCAAATGCTTTTTCTCTGGAAAGACTTTGCCCTCCTTACCTTTGGCATATAAATACGGATAATTGATATTTTCCTGTTCATCGACTGTTACGGCGGCAGCGATGCCACAATCCGGACGTGTCAAAGCGCCATCGAACAACGACTGCAATGTATGCTTCTTTACGATCACGTCCGATTCGACAATCAAAAGCCCGGCATCGGCAGCAATCGCTTTTTGCTGTGCAGCCTGAAGGATCAGAAGATAGTTGGGAGAAGGATGATCGGTCAGGTCTGACAGGTTAATCAGTTCGAAGCCCATCTTCTCGGAGGCTTCACGAAGACGCACCGTATTTTCATCCGTGCTGAAGTCATTATATACACAATAGTGATAAGGAACCGTAAAATCAGATGACAGAATCGACTCGATTGTCTGTAAAGTCAGCTCTATCGAATCTTTCACCGGGGTAATGATATGTAATTGCTTCATTTTCCTTCTTTTTAAATTTCACTCTCTGAATCTATATTCACAGCCTGCTATTGTTCTTCCAAGACGGCTTGCACACGGGACACGATCTTTTCTGCCGGCAACTGCGTCAAGCAGGCCCAGTCTCCTCTGTAACATTCTCTCTGTCCAAATTGCGAACAAGGACGACAAGGCAACGGCAACTCGATCACATCCTCCGGGCGTTGCCGATAGCCATAGAAACCTGTATAAATATGTGTTGCCCCCCATATGGACAACACACGAGTCCCGACCAACGATGCAAAATGCATATTCGCCGAATCCATGCTAAGCAACAGGTCCAACTGACTAATTAACGCCAATTCATTATCAAGCGTATATTTACCCACCACATTCTTTACACGTGGATAGCGATAAGCCCAATCTTCCAATACCGCCTCTTCATACCCTTTCGCTCCGAACAGGAATAAAGTCAAGTCTTCTCTTTTAGAAAGAATAGCCACAACCTGCTCCATTTCTTCAATCGGATATACCTTACCCTGATAACGGGCAAAAGGAGCGACACCTAACCATTTTCCAGTCTTAACTCCGGCAATAGCTTCCATTTTCGACAAATCTGCAGGTCGCGATTCAAACAAAGAAGTAAAAGACTCGATATAGGCCAATCCTGCCGCACGGAACACATCAGCATACCGCTTGATAACGGTCGGCAGCGGTTCCAGCTTCTTATTTTCCCTACGCATAAGCGGAGGATATCTTTTTCTGATTTTATCCAGAACGTAGATAGGTTTGCCTTTTAACCGAAAAGCGGCGCAGATAATCCAAGTCCGGATCACATCCTGCAAGTCCAAGATAATGTCGTAATCGAACTTCACCAAAGCAGAGGTAAATCGCAAAAGACCGAGTAGTGTTTTCTCCGCCCCTTTAGTGCTGATACCTATCACTTCCAGATTAGACGGCCGGTTCATGAATACCGGCATCATAAACGCCTGCGTCAGCACCGTAAACGAATCTTGCGGATTAGCTTTGGCTGCGGAATAGATGATCGGAAGCGTCATCGCCACGTCGGCAATCGCAGCGAGCCGTATTACTAATATCTTCGCCATTATTTCTTATCGTACATTTTCATTTGCTTATAGACCTTCATATGTTTACGTCCTGCTTTGATATCAGCCAGCAGTTGATCCAAAGCAATGGACAGGTCTTTTTTTTGTTCCAACAGGATTTTCAGCTTCTTTTCGCATTTTGCTCTATACTCGGATGTAATATCCGATGCTTCTGTTTCCTGTCGCATATGATAGATTTTCAAAATCAGGATGGAAAGGCGGTCGATTGCCCAAGCCGGGCTCTCTGTGTTGAAGGTAGCATCCGGTTGCACCTTCACATTTTTATATTGATCGAGAAAGAAACTGTCTATTAACTCCACAAGGTCTGTACGATCCAGATTCGACTTGTCGATACGGTGCATGATTGCCAATGCATCAACCGGTTCGATGGAAGTGCCACGTATGAGATCTTCCATATGCCACTGCACGGCATCAATCCAATTCTTCAAATAAAGATAAAACTCGATACTCTTCACCTCATAGGGATTATGTACCGTAGCATCTATATGATTCGTGATATGATACGCATTCGTAGCCTGCTCAAAAACCCGGCAACACTTCTCGCTGAAACTCATACAGTTCAAATTACTTAGTAAATACAAACGTACAAAGATAGCAAGTTTTTTTATCCTTTCAGCATATCGCTTTTTTTTGTCCAGGCAACCGCGCCAAAATCACGATCAAATATCATTTTGTCAGTAAAGGTTTTCCGCAAAATAACCATCATACTATCATTTTCTTCCTTTATGCACTATTGTTCAACGGCTTAAAGCATGATAGTTCCTGCTTTAAACTATCATGCTGCTATCGTGCAACTATCATGTTCTCAGTCTATAATTTTATCTATATCGCTGATAATATGATATTTATATTCTATTGAACCAAAATGGTCATTAGCAAACATAAGGGACTATTGTGTTAAAAAAGCAGGTATTCTACCTAATTATAATCGGAAACAGTGCATAAAACCTCCTCGGACAAGGCAGATAAACAGCTCTACATCCCTGTTTCGGTTTCATCAAGATCCGGATCTCCACATCTTCCACACCCGGATCTCCCGTGTCCCGCTACCCGGGCCTGAAGAAACTTTTCAAATTGTTTTTTGTAAAAGAGTAGCTTGTATTCATGAAAAAACGAGTCTATTTATATATTTTGTATCAGCATCAGAGTATATCTGTAATTTGATAGAATACTGATATATAATATCTTATTGATTTTTACCCATGATGGTTATGATAGATAAAACAAGGATTGAGTTCCCCTTATGATTTTTGGTGCGGTTGCCCTATTTTTTTGTCAGGAAAAGAATATGACAGGAGGTGTGTCGAAACAAAATTCTGCCTATTAGTAAGTAGAATTTAGGCACGGATTACACGGAATTTATCCGTGTAAATCTGTGCCTAAAGGATCGTGATAAAGGTACTTTGCACGTCTTTCGTCGCCGACCTATAATATTATTCCACGTTATATCCGGTAATCAAGACTTCGCCTTCATTGCCTCTGGTATCTTCATCCTTCCAGCTCATGCGGACTTCCTTCTTTTCGCCCGGAAGCAAAGAGAAGTAGTTGTCGGAATAGAATACAGGCAGAAGCTGCTGCCCGTCTTTGTTTCCGACTACATTGAGGCGGATCATCAAAGCCGGCGTAGAAGTCTTGTTTTCGACAACGGACACGGCGCTCCAGGTCCCGTCTGCATTCTTATCCACAGTTGTCGTGGTCTGCAAAGCGACCTTTGCCAACTGGCGAAGGTCCTGGTAGTTGTTTTCTTCCAAACTTCTGTGATAGAAGTTGTCGGAAACGACTTTTCCATTTTCGGTCAGCGTCATCTTGATGAAATGGACCTTCGACAAGTTTTCCGGGAATTCCAACTTGATGCACTTATCGGTCGTATCTTCATTGCTATCGACAGTCGCTTCTTTTTCCCAGGCTACAGATGCATCCATATTCAAAACCTGCACTTTTGCCGTCAGGCCTTTACGCGTATCGGCGCTGTAGTTGACCACTTCCACCTCATCCGTTGCCGGATTCCACTGGATATGCAGCGGTTCGGAAGCCTTTTTGATCGCGAAATAGGCGGCAGTCGGCTCGAAATAATAATCATACGTCTGCCATACCATAGAAGGCCAGCAAGAATGGCTCATCCACATCAGCAGACCTTTGCGGTTCTGGCTTCTGGACTCGAACAAACTACGGTGGCCGTCATAGTTCACCCACTGTGCCAGGCTGGCAAACTCTTTCGCATTTTGCGGCTCGCCATATCCTTTTGCAATGATCTCATTGAAAGAAGTACAGCCCTGTGCCCCTTCACGTGTATAGTCGTGCATGCCCCATTCGTTATCCTGCGGCCAGATTCCTTCCGGCGAGAAGGTACGGAGCATGCTTTCGTAGGTCATTACGTTCGGCATGCCTCGTTCGCTATGAAATTTATCATTGCCAGTCTTCAGCGTGAAATACTCTTTTGCCGGAAGCATACGGTACGGACCGTGACCGCTCACCACATCGTCAGCCGAGCTGGAGATATAGTGGATATCCGGATGGTCTTCCTTGATGATACGGCGCAACGCCTTGTCGATCTGTTCGGGCGGGAAACCTTCGTTACGTCCGCAATAAAGAGCAATGGAAGCATGGCTACGAATCCGTTTTACATAGTCTTCCGCATTGGCGATAAACATTTCAGGGTAATACGGATCGGGGCCGTCGGCCGGATTTGCCAGCCAAAAGTCCTGCCAGATCATGATACCGTGGCGGTCACAGGCTTCATAGAGTTCCTTATCGCCGATCATGCCGACCCAGTTACGCATCATCGTAAAGTTCATATCGGCATGGTAAGCCACAGCAATATCATATTCGCGACCACGATAGTTCAGGTTGGATTCACTGAAGCCCCAGTTTCCTCCCCGACCGATAAAGCGTCGGCCGTTGACAAAGAGACTCAATATCTGGTTGTCTTCATTACACGGCATCTGGCGGATACCGACCTTGAAGTCTTTGGCGTCCGAAACGGTATCCTCGATCTTGAACGTAAAGGTCGCAACATACAGGTTCGGCTCTCCGTACCCTTTAGGCCACCACAATCGTGGGTTCTCCATCTTCAGTTGCGGGAAATCCTTGACATCGAAAACGACCGTCTTTTCCTCGCCGGCCGCCAAGGAGACCGGCTGCCGGAAGGTGATATCTCCAACCTTCCCTTCCAACGTGCCGTTTACCGTATTGGCATCGTGGTTCTTCACGATTACCTCGGCCGTCAATGTAGCAGAAGTCGTATCTGGTAACGGCAGGACAGACGTAACAAGCGGGTCGGCAACTGTCACTTTTCCGGTTGAGGTCAGGAAGACATCGTTCCAAATACCGATATTGCGACCACGAACCGTCGGAATCCAGTCCCAACCGATCGTTGCATGGAACGTCGGGTTATCAGCTCCTAAGATTCCACCGTTGAAGTCCGTACTCTGTTTATTCTTTTCCTTGATCGCCCCGATATGATTATTTCGGATAATCTCTACGGCCAGCACATTCTTGCCCGGAACAACCAGATCTGTCACATCGAACTTACCCCGCATAAAGGCTCCTTCGATACGGCCCAGTTTCTTCCCGTTCAGATAGACATTTGCTTTCCAGTTGATACCGTCGAAATTCAGGAACAGGCGATCCTGTTTGAATCCCTCGGGTACTTCAAACTCGTCACGATACCAGAAGTTGGACCAGAAGAAAGATTCGGATACCTGTAACTGGTTGTCCGCATAGTTCGGATCGGCAATGGCCCCGATATTCTTGTAACTGCTCAATACTGTTCCCGGCACAGTTGCCACGATCCAGTTCTCCGGCTTGAACTCCGGAGTCGAGATTTCTTCGCCCGAAACAGCCACTTCAGAAGCGCGTTGCAATTTCCAGTTACCACCGGAAAGGTTCATTTCCCCTTTTGATGCAGCAGGTGAAGCCACAGGCCGGGCAACCAGACCGCCTTTACCCATTACTTCTATTTCGCTCAGGATATAACGGCTGTCGTTCGCCGGCTGTTGCATCAAAACACGCACATAGCGAGCCTGCTGCTTGCCGTTCAGGGCGATCTCATCGTTCAACCCGTCACCACCCGGCAACTCGGCTGCATCTTTCCACAATTTGGCATCGTCCGACACCTGTATCTTCCCTTTCACGGCTTTATTGATCCAGTGTAGGTTCACTTTGTCAAATTCAGACTGGCTGCCCAAATCCACATACAACCATTCTTCACCTGTCGTTGCGCTCATCCAAGCGCTATTGAAGAACTGGGACGGCTTCATTTCCACCAGCCCGTCCTTATTCTGGAAGTTCGCCTCCGTAAACACCCAGTCATGGGCACCCGTCATCCTCAACAGTACGCGGTAAGCAGAATAGGCGGCTTCTTTATCAAAAGTTATCGTCTCTTCCAATTTACGTACCGGCATAGTCGTCGTCTGATCGGTCTGCTTGTTCGGATCGGTCACCGGAACACGGTAAGACAATGCTTTACCCGGCAGTCCGTTACCGCTCAGTTTTCCTATTTCCGTCCAGTTCTGCCCATCGTTGGAGCCCTGGCAAATGATTTCATATCCGCCTTTCGAAACCTTATCATCATAAACGACCGTTCCTACCAAAGAGAGTTTTCCGACCGTTTTGCTATAGTTCGCCAATGTAAACTGAAAATAAGTATCTTCTCCGGTAAAAGTATTCCGTGAATAAGGACCTTCGTCGATCATCCATTCGCGTTCCCGTCTCGGGACATCACCTTCGGGCGTCGACAAGTTCAAATACTGCGGCTGCTTGTCGGAAACAAGACCGTCTGTAGCCAATTGCGCTACCAGATTGTAGTCATGGCTGGAAGAGGCAAAAGCCGAACGCAGAAGGGCTATATTCCGGTAAGTTGAATGGTCCGGAACCAATGAAGGAGAGAAATCTTCCTTCGGACTACCCGGATACTGCCCGATACCGCGTGTGTAATAATCCGACCGTTCAAACGATTTGTCGGCCGTCGCACCGGCCCCGCTACATCCCCAAAGGATCAACGATGCCATCGCCGCCCCGCAAAGGGAGAGGACGCGAGTGCTCTTTTTCTGTTCATTAAAAGTGTTCATATATGAAATTTGCTTGATTTTGTGCTTTTTGAACGCCTTAACCCCTCTTGAAAAGAAGTTTGCACAAACTTACGGAAAAAACTAATTCCACCGCTATATTTCAGTAATAACTTTAATCGTTATGAAAATGAAACAAGAAAACACTTGATTCATACCATAAATAGAGTATCTTTGCTTGTATAGATCAAGAAAGGAACATTATATATGAGTAATTACATTCGTTTTGACTGGGCAATGAAACGCCTTTTGCGTAACAAAGCTAATTTCGGAGTACTGGAAGGTTTTCTGACCACTCTTTTGAATGAAAAGATTGTCATACAGAAATTATTGGAAAGTGAAAGCAATCAGGAAGAAGAGTTCGACAAATACAACCGGGTAGACATTCTTGCCGAAGACTCCAAAGGCAAACTTATCTTGATCGAAGTCCAAAACAATAATGAATATGCCTATTTCCAACGAATGTTGTTTGGAGTTTCCAAATTAGTAACCGAATACATAAATCGCGGACAAGAGTATGAAAAGGTCCGCAAGGTGTATAGCATAAACATCGTCTATTTTCACTTGGGCAATGGCAAAGACACGGTCTATCACGGGAAGACCGAATTCATAGGCATACACAACGGCGATTTGCTCGAACTGACTCCTTTCCAGAGGCAAACATTCAATGTCGACAAGGTCAGCCAACTCTATCCCGAATATTACATTCTGAAAGTAAATGACTTTAACCTGGTTGCGAAAAGCCCACTTGAAGAGTGGATTTACTATTTGAACACCGGAGAAATTCCGGAGACAGCCTCTGCTCCCGGACTGGAAGAAGCACGAGAACGTTTAAAACTTGACAAAATGACAAAAGAGGAATTAAATGCTTATTACCGACATCTGGATAATATCGTAATCCTACGGGATAACATCTTCACTGAAAGAGCAGAAGGTAGAATGGAAGGCAGAATGGAAGGTAGAATAGAAGGCAAGATAGAAGGTAAAGCAGAGGGTAAAGCAGAGGGCAAAGCTGAAGGAATGGCAGAAGGGCTCGCAGAAGGCATAAAAGAAGGTAAACTTGAAACTGCCCGGGCCATGATGCAAAACCATATTGCCCCGGAACTGATTGCCCAATGTACGGGGCTCTCCATAGAAGATCTCAAAAAGATGTAAACATATTGTATAATATTGTTTATTTAACAAAGAAGCACATCTTTTGTCAATTGTATTAAATCCAGGCTTTTCTCCTTAAAAAAAGGTCTTCTTGCCGTGAGGTGCAGTGTTTTTTCCCACGAAGACGGTCTCGGCATCTCACGGCAATGATGACCGTCTTCATCTCAATAACGACCGTCTTCATGGCCATAAAGGCCTGAATCTCTTACAGAAAGCTTGCTTGTGATGGCTTGCAGGATTTGTCGAGTGAGCCCACATATGTAGAAACAATAACGAGAAAAAACGGGGATCAAGGCGTCCCCTGATTTATATACCCGTACAAAACATTGTAGTTAAAGTTTTGTTTTCTGTTAAGGTTTTGGCTCTCCCATAGTTAAGGGTGGAGGGCATATAGATGAACTTTAAGCCTCCACAACTATCTTTCGGTACAAAGGAACATATTATATCACAAATAATAAAATTTTTTTATCGTTATTTACAAGATCATGTCGGTCAATATGATTTTTAAGACTATATGAACTTGATTTTTGCTGAAAAACGATTGAAAAAGGTGAAAGCCACATTCCTTATGCACGCTCTATGATGTCATCCTTCAGGACATCATAGAGCGTGCATAAGGAAACGAATGGCATTCTTATAAATGCTGATGCGGGTAATCCAAAATATAATATCCGCAGGTTGTATAGAAATTACGGATATATGGAATATTCAGGAATTTCCATAGTCTTCGGGGAGGCAGATTGAATTTCGTTTCGTAATTCGGGTTGATGAAATAGAGAACTTCTTCGATTATACGGTACTTCTCCTTGTGCACGATCGAGAGAAAACGCTCCAACGAAATACCGGTATCTTTGATTTCCAAAAGTCCTCCAGGGTTGACATTTCCCCATTCCAGTACTTTTTTATATATGGGACGAGGTAACAGGTGAAACCAAGGCAAATGGCTTAAGAGCTTGTTATTGCAAATCTGCTGGTGACCTCCGAATGGATTCTGCCAAGGGGGGAAAGCAACAAAAATAACACCGTAGGCATTCAAGAACCTTTTTATGAAAGGCAAGAATAATTCTTGGTTTGGGATGTGTTCTATCACATCCCGGATGATGATAATATCGAACTTGTTGTGCAGTTCGGTTACTTTGTAGATATCCTCGCAGATCAGTGTCAGGTTTTTATTGTTGGGATGTGCGCTGTAAATCTCTTTTGCGATCGCAATCTGGCCTTCGTTGATATCTATGCCTGTTACTTGGCAACCGAGATCCAGAAAGGGTTTTATGTTTCCTCCTTCACCGCAACCGATTTCAAGAATATGAGAATCCGCCGTTATCGGTTTATGCTTTTCAATAAAAGGTATTACATATTTTTGTGTCGTAATACTTTGTTCGTTGAAATATAGTTGTCTGTCAGCGTGTCTTTTTTGCATATCTACAAAATAAAAATGAGGGTGTGCAAAAAGTTATCATATTTTTGGGCACACCCTCAGATATATTAATATCTGTAATGTTCGGCTTTATAAGGTCCTTCAACCGGTACGCCGATATAATCGGCTTGCTTCTGCGTCAATTTGGATAGTTTGACGCCGATACGCTCCAGGTGGAGACGTGCTACCTCTTCGTCCAAACGTTTCGGCAAGCGGTAGACACCTACTTCGTAAGGCATTGTCCACAAATCCATCTGGGCTAAGACCTGGTTGGTGAAGGAGTTGCTCATTACGAAAGAAGGATGGCCGGTCGCGCAACCCAAGTTCACCAAGCGGCCTTCTGCCAACAGGAAGATAGAATTGCCTGTCGGGAATGTGTACTTGTCGACTTGTGGTTTGATATTGATGTGCTTGATGTTCGGATAGTTCACCAGTTTGTCGACCTGGATTTCGTTGTCGAAATGGCCGATGTTGCAAACGATGGCCTGATCTTTCATCTGGGCCATATGTTCGATGGTGATGATGTCGCAGTTACCGGTGGTCGTAACGAAAACGTTACCTTCTTTGACGGCTTCTTCCATCGTTGTCACTTCGAAGCCTTCCATGGCTGCTTGCAGGGCGCAGATCGGGTCGATCTCCGTGATCAGGACACGAGCTCCGTAAGAACGCATGGAGTGGGCACAGCCTTTACCTACGTCGCCATATCCGGCAACCATCACGACTTTGCCGGCGATCATCACGTCGGTAGCACGCTTGATGCCATCGGCCAGTGATTCACGGCAACCGTACAGGTTGTCGAATTTCGATTTTGTAACGGAGTCGTTGACATTGATAGCCGGAACCAGCAGTTCGCCCTTTTCCATCATTTGGTACAGGCGGTGTACGCCGGTAGTCGTTTCTTCGGAAACGCCTTTCATTTCGGCAATCGTGCGGTGCCAACGGGTATTGTCTTCAGCCAGGATACGGTGCAAAGTATCCAAGATAACTTGTTCTTCGTGATTGCCACCTTTGCGGTTGATCGTTTCGGCATCGTTCTCTGCGCGGTAACCCATATGGACCAGCAGGGATGCGTCGCCACCGTCATCCACAATCATGTGCGGACCTTTGCCGTCGGGGAAACGGAGTGCCATGTCGGTACACCACCAGTATTCTTCCAGTGTTTCACCTTTCCAAGCGAAAACGGGAACACCATCGGCAGCGATGGCTGCGGCGGCATGATCCTGTGTAGAGAAGATGTTGCAACTTGCCCAGCGAACATCTGCTCCCAACGCAACTAATGTTTCGATTAACACTGCGGTCTGAATCGTCATGTGCAGTGAGCCGGTGATGCGAGCTCCTTTCAGAGGTTTCTGATCGGCATACTTCTTACGAAGTGCCATAAGTCCCGGCATTTCGTGTTCGGCGATCTCGATTTCTTTACGACCGAATTCAGCCAAACCCATATCTGCTACTTTATAAGGCAGATTAGTTGGAAATAATTGTGACATAAATTGATACTAAAATGTTAATACTGCAAATTTACATAAAAACCTCCGACTTTCATGCAAAATTTTCTACATTTGTAACCCAAGTACAGTAAATGCGTTCCTTCGTATAACATAAAGAAGACAGACATATGAAAACAAAAGGTTTATTAATGATCGCTTTCCTGATAGGAATGTTTCTCAACGTCCAAGCTGCAGACCATGTGAAAGGAAGCGGAAAACTCTCTACCAAGAAAATAACAATCGACGACTTCAATTCCATTAAGTTCGACGGGGTGATCGACTTCAACTACGAGCAGTCGGAATCTACTCCGCACATTGAAATAACCGTAGATGAGAACCTGCATCCGTATGTGAGCATCGACATCAAAGACCGTGTCCTGACCGTCGGGTTTAAAGGAGTGAAAGTTGACCATTTCACCAAATTCATCGTCAAGACCAACTCCAAATGGTTGAAAGAGGTAAAAGCTTCCGGCAATGCCAACTTCATGGCTAACAGCCCACTGACAGGTGACGAATTGAAAATCAACGCCAATTCCAACTGTCTTATCCAGTTGAAACAAAAAGTTGAAGTCGGCAAACTCGACTTGAATGTGTCCAGTAGCGCCAATATGGTTGTGAATGAGCTAAAAACCGACAAGTTGGAATGCAGCATTAACGGTTCCGGCACGATCAATCTGAAAGCAGGAAGTGCCAAAGAAGCGGACTACAGCATCACGACCGACGGTGAAATCATGGCTTTCGGAGTGGCTGTACCTGAAGTAAACTGTAAGATCGCAGGGAAAGGTTCCGCTCAAATCCATCCGACCAACAACCTGAAAGCGACAGTTATCGGAAAAGGGAACATCCGCTACAAAGGCCCGACAGCCGTACAAGAGAAAGTCATCGGCAAAGGAACCGTCGAAGAAGTAAAATAAAGGGATTTCGATACAGCCCTTTAAACACGGATCGCCTTGAAAGGAGCTGACCTATAGCCAACCTTCCTTCCGATACCATTCGATGCTTTCTTCCAGACCACGATGTAACGGATAAGCCGGGACAAAGCCCAATTCTTCCTGAAGCGGTGTAACATCACAAATCCAGTTACGCTGTTTCAGGATTATATATTTATCCGTATTCAGAGTCATGCTTTTTTTCAGCAGTTTCCCTATCCACTCGGATACTTGACAAGCGACATGTACCAGCCCCATCGGTATACGAGCATGCAAGACATGTTTCTTCTGCAGGATTTCCTGTATCATCCGGGCAAACGATTCGTCCGTATAGACATCACCATCCGCCACAAAATAGTGGCGGTTTCGGACAGCTTCATTCTCCAAGGCAAGAAAAGCGACAGTAGCCAAGTCTTTCACATATATAAAAGTAATGCGTTGGGGCGTAAATCCGACTGCAAAATCAAAACCGGACTTTATACTTTTTATCTCCATGAAGTAATCTTTCTCTCCCGGTCCATACACCCCTGTCGGACGCAGGATCACATACGGAAAATAAGACTGATGCCGCAAATGATTTTCCGCTTCCAATTTACTCTTCCCATAGGCCGTATCGGGTAGTTGAGGATCATCCAATGAGATCGGGCGGAATGTCTTCTCGTCCCCACGTCCGTAACTGCTCAGGCTACTCATCAAGAGGAATTTCTCCGGTTTACAACCCGATGCGGCAAGTGCCTCGATCAGGTTAGCCGTATTCTGAGCATTGATACGGTAAAAGTTTCTTTTATCAAGCGTCTTTGTCAATCCGGCATTATGGATCACATAATCCCAGGGACCATTTTCACGAACAAAATCGCTTAATTGGGCGGTTAATAACTCGCGGTCGGAATATTTCAGATCGATAAAATGAATCCGTTCATCCTGCAAATTAGCACGGCTGCTTGTCGAACGCACACCCGCCCAGGTTTCATATCCCCGCTCAAGCGCCTCCTTCACCAGGAAACCGCCAATAAAGCCACTGGCCCCCGTAATCAATATCTTCTTCATAATTGTCAATTATCAATTCCTCTTAATGTAATAGGTATAGTAATACAACAACAGGCCGATCCAATTCAATACGATGATAGTCAGTATCCAAAGAATCTTTTGTCCGCGACTGATGAAAGGATTCTGCCTCACTGCGGTAATGCCGAAAAGAAGAACAGCGATACCGACGATATATCCGACCTCCGGCAAGCCTATCAAACAAAGGTTACTCATGTTCGTGTTTTTTCAAAACCCGATGTGGCAAATCACCATGTCCGATCAGTTCTATCGGGCAGGCATATTTCTCACCCAGCCATTCTTCGGACACATCCGCCCCGGGATGGTAATGTAATGTTTCGTTTACACAAGCGATGTTTTTCACCATCGCCAATACAGTTCCGATATCGTGCGAAACCAGAATGATCGCGCTCTCCTTATTAATCTCATCCAAGAGTTTATAGAAATGAGATTCGAAACGCTTGTCCACATACGAGTTCGGTTCGTCCAGGATCAGCACTTGCGGACGGGAAACGATGGAACGTCCCAACAACACGCGCTGCAATTGTCCGCCGGACAGTTCGCCGATCGCCCGGCTCGCCAAATCTTCCAGCCCCATTTTTTCCAGCACTTCCTCCACGCGCTGCTTCTGGCTCGCACTGTAAGAACGGAAAAGCCGCTTTTCCGAAGCCAGCCCCGAGGCCACCACTTCACGCACGGAGATCGGGAATTTCTTATCTATATTGTTCAACTGAGGAAGATAGCCGATCCGGAGAGAAGGAACAGGCCGTTCGGCCTCATAAAAGCGGATCGTACCGGCAACGGGCGGCAACAAACCGAGTATAACTTTCAACAAAGTCGTCTTTCCTCCTCCGTTCGGTCCGATAATCCCCAGGAAATCATCTTTCCAGACGGTCAGAGAGATATCGCGCAATACGGTTTTATTTCCGTAGGCAGCCGTCACATGTTCTATGTCAATCAGTTTCTCCATCTGCCAATGCCTTTGCAATCTGAATCAGTTCTGTGTTCCAATGATAATCCAACGGGTTGATTTTCACGAGCCGGCATCCAGTTCCCTTCGCAATCAGTTCGGCATTTTTCTGATCGAACTCCTGCTGGATAAAAACGACTGCCGCATGGTGCTCCTTTGCCGTCGTCACCAATTGTTTCAATTGGGCAGGCGAAGGTTCTTTCCCATCCATTTCGATACAGAGTTGGACGAGGTCGAATTCATCGGCAAAATAAGTCAAAGCTGGATGATAGATGATAAAAGTACGGTCGGTCAGCGGATCGAGCAACCTCTTGATCACGGCTTCCGTCTTATCGATCTCCGCCAACAAATCGTTGTAATTTTTCCAGTAATACTCCGTATTCTCCTTATCCAGCTCGATAAAAGCGTTTAGCGTATTCCATGCAATGACCTTTGCCCCTTCGATGGAACTCCAGATATGCGGGTCGATACCGCCAGCATGATGATGGTGATGATGTCCGTCATCCGTTTCATGCTCATGTTCTTCTTCTTCCGTTTCTTTTACAAACTTCATGCCCTCCGAGACATCGAATATCTTCAAATCGGGATTGTTTTCGCGGATCTTCTGCATCCATACCAGCTCGAAGCCGATATAACCGATTTGCAAATACGCTTCGCTCTGTCCGATCTGCACCATTTGTTTAGGAGTCGGATCATACGTTTCCGGGCTCTGTCCGGAAGGAACTACACAATGGATGGCAAACTTATCTCCTGCGATTTTTTCGGCAAAGAAACGTTGCGGCTCTATCGTCACCGTCACCACCTTTCCATCCGCCAGCTTTCCGCCGCATGCGGTGAGCAGTAACAGGGCTGTCAACAGGATATATATTCCGGTATATTTCATTTTATTACTTTAATTGTGACAAGGATACAAAGATAGAAACATCCCGCAAATAAAAAAAGAGCCGGTCCATTATGAACAAGCTCTTTCCTCTTTATGTGCGCCTGATAGGACTCGAACCTACACGTCTCACGACACCAGATCCTAAGTCTGGCGTGGCTACCAATTACACCACAGGCGCATTGCGTGATGCAAAGGTAAACAAAATCCGTTAATGTGCAAATGTTGCCGGAGAGATTTTAGTTTTTGTGTCTCACGCATAGTTTAGCTCCATGCCCACACATGGAGCTAAATTGTATGAGTATGGGAATATTCCTATTCCGCCAGCCATTTGTTGATTTGCGTCAGTATCTTTTCTTTCATGTCTTCCGGCATGTTGCTGATACGGGCGCGGTGGCTACCTCCGGGCTGGATGTAGACTTGTTCGTTTACCTTGCCTTTGAAGGTCGGGACGCGGGTGGCGCTCCACGGGTCCACTTCGCCATAGATAAAAATCATCTTCGGGTCGTTGTCACGAAGGAAATCATAGACTTTGTGGTAGAGTTCGGGGCGGTATTCTACTTTGTCGACCAGTTCTTTCGGCAACATGATGCGGTTCAGGTATCCTTTGCTGCTGTCGATTGTCAGGTATTTCCTGAACGGTTTCGTGTCATAACCGTAGTAGCCCAGTTCGCGGGCAGCCTGTACGAAGAAAGATATGTTCGGTTGGTCTTCGGCAAAATAGTCGGGGCCGCTGATGTCGGCCAAATGGTAAAACAGAGTCTTTGCATCGGATGTAAGCGGCGGGATCACGCTGGTCGGCGTACCCCATTGCCAGAGGGCGAACGGGTATTCCAAAACACAATAATCCAATACTTCGGCCATCGGAATACGGAATTCCAGCTTTTTTTCCTTGCAGAACTTTTCCAACATCGGGATGATTTCATCCTTGCGTTTCAATATTTCAGTCTGGAAAGCTTCGATCTTTTGACGATCTTTCTTCGTGCCTACTTTACGAAGGAACGGTTCGTGGCGTCCGTCCTCCACGCCTCTGTTCAAAGGGGCTACGTAGGGAACGGAAAAATCCACGTCGTCCGGGAACCAGGCACGGTACAGGCAGGTGGTTTGTCCGCCTTTGCTGATGCCGGTGCTGATCCACTTGCCGGCATACAATTGCTTGAATGTCCGGTTGACGTTGTGCAGGTCGTAGGCCGAATTCTCTGCCGTCAGGTATTCCCAATTGCAGGGGTTTGGGGTTGATTCGAGAAAATAACGGTATTCCACGAATACCATATTGGCATCGAGCAACTTTGACAGCTCTTCCTGATAACGTGGGCTCAGGGCATACGCCGCGCCATATCCTTCTGTGACCAATATGGTCGGGCGGTCGAAACCGACGTGGGCGACAATCACACGCTGTGTAAATGTTCCGGCTGCCGGATTCTTATGGTCGACAGGCTGGGTGATGCGCACCAGATATTTTTCGGCATAATGGTCCGATTCCAACTTCTCGATACCACCGACTCCTTTCAGTCCTTCTAATTTCTTTTGTAAATCCTGCGCGTTACCAGTAAATGCGACTGTTAGCATCAACAGGAATGCGACGAGGCATGGGGATAAGGTTTTCAATGTCCTTCTCATGGTACTAATCTTTTAAGTTATGTATATTCCGTATCAATCCTTCGTATTTGGCTCTTTTAACCGCCGATTTGGCAAATATACGATTATATTCTTCACGTGAAAAGCCCTTTAGATCCTCTTTTCGAAGAGAAAACAAAGCCGGTGCGGGACGAAATGCCTCTATCCGGGTCGGGCGGGCGAAACGGTTCCACGGGCAGACTTCCTGGCAGGTGTCGCAACCGTAAAGGCGGTTGCCGAGGCAGGCTGCTTGTTCGGCTGGAATTTCTCCGCGGTTCTCGATGGTGAGATAGGAAAGGCATTTGCGGGCGTTCAGATGGCGGGGACCTTCCAGCGCCTCTGTCGGGCAGGCCTCCAGGC
>OJKP01000359.1_pt1 | contig 34263 bp, 26 predicted proteins | sample 1596521 | NCBI WGS metagenome assembly OJKP01 (sample SAMEA4350130, study PRJEB24818) | metagenome | biome: human; feature: gut; material: faeces | place: Denmark | collected 2013-09
CTATGAAGAAGCCAGTTTCTGGTATCGCTATGGGTCTTATCAAGAACCCAGGTGAGGACAAGTACGCTATCCTCAGTGATATCCTCGGTGATGAGGACCACTTGGGTGATATGGACTTCAAGACCACAGGTACCCGCGATGGTTTGACCGCTACACAGATGGATATCAAGTGTGATGGTTTGAGCTTCGAGATTCTCGAGGAGGCTTTGATGCAGGCTAAGGCTGGTCGTGAGCACATCCTCAACTGCATGATGGAGACAATCTCTGAGCCACGTGCTGAGATGAAGCCACAGGTTCCACGTATCGTAGCATTCGATATTCCTAAGGAGTTCATCGGTGCTGTTATCGGTCCTGGTGGTAAGATTATCCAGCAAATGCAGGAGGAAACTGGTGCTACTATCACTATCGAGGAGACTGATGGTAAGGGTCACGTACAGGTATCTGCTCCTAACAAGGATTCTATCGATGCTGCTTTGGGTAAGATCAAGGCTATCGTAGCTGTTCCAGAGGTTGGTGAGGTTTACGAGGGTACTGTTCGTTCTATCATGCCTTACGGTTGTTTCGTAGAGATTCTCCCTGGTAAGGATGGTTTGCTCCACATCTCTGAGATTGATTGGAAGCGTCTTGAGACAGTTGAAGAGGCTGGCATCAAGGAAGGCGACAAGATCAAGGTGAAGTTGATGGAGATAGATCCTAAGACTGGCAAGTACAAGCTCTCTCACCGTGTGTTGATGGAAAAGCCAGAGGGTTATGTTGAGCGTGAGCGTCGTCCACGTCCAGAGCGTGGTGAGCGTCGCCCTCGTCGTGATGACCGTCATGAGGGTCGTGGTGAGCGTCCAGCTCGTCAGCCACGCCGTTACGAGCATCGTAATGATGAGCAGGCTCCTAAGGATTTCAACGATTCTTTGGATCACAACAATGATTAATCATCCGAAGAAAGTTGATTAATCATCATCAGATTCGAATATATATAATAAGGTGTATCTCAGCAATGGGATACACCTTTTATTTTTTTATATAAGTCCTGAATTTGAATTCCAGTAAGAGTAAATGATGAAGTTCTTCGATATATATATTAATTCTAATAATAATTTTTATGAAGCATTTCCGACAGTGTGCCATGGGCAAGTTTTTTTCTATCTTAATCACTTTTTTCAGCTCGTATAGGCATTTACTCTTCACCCTTCATCACCTGTCATCTGAATGCTATTTCAGCCTTCATAGAGGACTGCTCTTAGTCTTCATAGAAGACACATTCATTCTTCATAGAAAGGTGGAAGAGCTAAAGACAAATACAGTATGTAAATACTAACTAGGAATAAGATAGAAGATTGACAAGTAGAATTAGGAATAGAGAAAATAATTGTCAACTTACAATAGAAATAAGGAACTATGTAGTCAACTAAATATAGGAAACTACAAAATAAGGAAGGACCAAGGCTTGGGGACACGATGCTCAAGCCTTGGGCAACCGATGCCCAAAGGGTGGGGACACGATGCCCAAGGCTTGGGCAACCTTGCTTAATGCGGTTTCTTCAGCCACGCCGCCCTGTCTATTGACTTTTCCTGATTTCAGTAGACACTTTTTTACTTTATAAACTAAAAAGGTAGACACTATCAATTTCATAAAACTGAAATAGTAGACACTCCTTATTTTTTTTTGTTCCTATTTTTATAGACACAATAAAAAGAATAGTACTGAATTAATCCGTTTTCGTAGATAGATTGCAATCAAGTTCACTCAATTCATGAGGAATGCATGTTAAACTTTCCTTTAAAATAGCTAAAGCTTTATCTTTCTTGTTATTGCATGGAATTTTCTTTGCAAATAAAAACCTGCTTATAATCAGATACTTATGGAGTTCTGGAATTTTCTTTGCAAATAAAAACCGATTAATATATACGTTCCTTAAAACCTCTATAATTTTGTAGTGTTATATGCTCAAGGATTCTGCAATGGGTGCAACAGAGAGAATAGATTATAAATATTGGGTGCAAATCCTCTGATTTTGCAGAATGACATGTTGAAGATTCTGCAATGGTGCAAGTGAAATCGAAGTTTAAGAATTATAGGTGCAAAATAGGGTGCAATTTAGAAACGTATAAAAACAAAAAGCCTTGCAAGTGTTGAACCTGCAAGGCTTTTGCGCTTCAAGATGGGCTTGAACCAACGACCCCCTGATTAACAGTCAGGTGCTCTAACCAACTGAGCTATTGAAGCATTTTAGCTTATGAAAGAAGAAGAGTATAAGAGTTGCTTGATACTCTATTTGCGCTTCAAGATGGGCTTGAACCAACGACCCCCTGATTAACAGTCAGGTGCTCTAACCAACTGAGCTATTGAAGCATTTTGCATCTATAAGAACATGATGTTCCTTATTTGCGACTGCAAAAGTACTAACTTTTCGTGATTCTACCAAATTTTTTGCCTGTTTTTTTTGAGTTTTTCTTCAAAAAGTGCATTTTTTCTTGTTTATAGGCATATTTTAAGACAGAAAGTGGCAGTTTTCACAAAGAAATGAGTAATTTTGTAGGCAAATAAACATATTAATAAAAAGGTAAGCATGAATAAAATATGGATCTCAATGCTGGCTCTGCTTTTGGCATTGCCAACTTTTGCACAGAAAGATAAAGACCATGATTTCAAAGTGGCTAAAAACATGGATGTTTTCAATGCCATCTATAAAAACTTGGATATGATGTATGTCGATACACTCAATGCGGATGAGGTTATCGGCTATGGTATCAAGGCTATGCTCGGTAGTCTTGACCCTTATACTACCTATTATCCTGAGTCAGATCAGAAAGAGTTGAAACGCATGCTTACCGGTAAGTATGCCGGTGTGGGTGCCCTGATTCGATATAACAACCAGTTGCAGACTGTGGCTATCGACGAACCTTATGAGAATATGCCTGCTGCGGAGGCTGGTCTCAAGAAGGGTGATGTCATCCTTTCCATTGCAGATACTTCTATGGTTGGCAAGGAAGTGTCATACGTCAGTGATCACCTCCGTGGTGAACCTGGTACGTCCTTTATCATCAAAATCAAAAGACCGAGCACGGGCAAGGAGATGAAAATGAAGGTTACACGCCGAACCATTCAGATGCCATATCTTCCTTATTATGGTATGTTGCAGAATCAGGTAGGCTATATCAACTATAATAGTTTCACAGAAAATTCTGCAAGAGATGTACGTCGTGCTTTTATCGACTTGAGAAAACAGGGCGCTAAAAGTTTGGTTCTCGACCTTAGAGATAACGGAGGCGGTTCTGTGCAGGAAGCTATCAGTATCGTCAATATGTTCTTGCCTAAAAACAAGCTGATACTGCAGATGAAGGGAAAGTTGAAACGTTCCAACAATGAGTATAAGACTTCCGTGGAACCGATTGATACGGTGATGCCTATCGCTGTGCTCGTCAATGAAAACACGGCAAGTGCCAGTGAGATAACAAGTGGTAGTCTGCAGGACTATGATAGAGCTATTATATTAGGTACGCGCACGTATGGAAAAGGTTTGGTTCAGGCAACCATGGATTTGCCTTACAACGGACAGATGAAACTGACCACTGCCAAGTATTATATTCCAAGCGGAAGATGTGTGCAGGCTTTGAATTATAAACATTCGAGGGGTGGATATGTGGAGCATGTGCCAGATTCATTGACCAAGGTCTTCTATACCGTGGGCGGTAGAGAAGTGCGTGACGGTGGCGGTATCAAACCAGATGTAGAGGTAAAGCCAGATTCACTTCCAAATATTGCCTTCTATTTAGCAGGAGCACGTGACAGTAATGAGGTGATGCTTAATTATGAGGTAGATTACATTGCCAAGCATCCAACGATTGCATCACCAGAGGAATTTGCTTTGACGAATGCAGACTATGAGGAATTCAAGGCAAGAGTGCTGAAGGCAAACTTTAAGTATGACCGTGAAACAGAGAAATACTTGAAGGATTTGGAGAAACTTGCTAAGTTTGAAGGATATTATGAGGATGCCAAACCGGAGTTTGAAGCACTGAAGAAAAAACTGAGTCATAATGTGGCAAAGGATCTGGATTATAATAAGGCTACTATCAAGCGATTGCTGGAAAACGCGATCGTGGCAGCTTACTATTATCAGGCAGGTGCCATCCGCAATTCCCTGAGATATGACAAGGTGGTAAAGGAAGCGTCCCGTCTCTTGAATTCTCCGGAAGAATATGCCAAGATTTTGCATCCTAAGAAAAAATAAAGTGCATACGATACCTGCCTATATCTGAAGGAAATAAGTATGATTTTGGCTGAAATCCATGCACAATCCATTAAAAATGCGCATGTTAGGAATAAAAAGTTCCATTTTTTTTGGATAATATCGAAAATATTCGTAATTTTGCAAACGTTCAGTGGAATGAGGGGCTCGCAAAGAGTTCCTCATTTTATTTTAATAAGGTATATATGATTGACAAAAACGTCGTAAAAACATTAGTGGATGAGTGGCTCCAAGATAAGGAATATTTCTTGGTAGGCATCGAAATTAGTCAAGACAACAAGATTGTCGTGGAAATCGACCACGCCGATGGTGTGTGGATTGAGGATTGCGTGGAACTCAGTAGATATATTGAGGACCATTTGAATCGTGATGAGGAAGACTTTGAACTGGAGGTGGGTTCTGCAGGATTGGGACAGCCATTCAAGGTGCCTCAGCAGTACATCAACTTTGTTGGCAAAGAAGTCGAGGTGCTTGATGCCGATGGCAAAAAAGTAAAGGGCATCCTCAAGGCTGTCGATGGCAATGATTTTACAGTAGGTGTTGAAGAAAAGGTAAAAGTGGAAGGTAAGAAGCGTCCGGTAAAACAGGAAGTAGATTATGCTTTCCAGATGGATAAAGTAAAATATACAAAATACGTAATAAGTTTCAAATAAACTATGGCTAAGAAAGAGCAAGAATTAACTGCGAGTATGATTGATACATTTCGCGAGTTCAAAGAAACCAAGAATATCGACCGTACAACTTTGGTGAGCGTGTTGGAGGAAAGTTTCCGCAATGTGCTTGCTAAGATTTTTGGTAGTGATGAAAACTTCGATGTGATTGTTAATCCTGATAAAGGTGACTTTGAAATTTACCGCAATCGTGTCGTTGTTGCTGATGGCGAGGTGGAAGATGAAAATAAGGAAATCGCTTTGACTGAGGCTCGTAAGATCCAGGCTGACTATGAGGTTGGTGAGGATGTGAGCGAGAACGTGGATTTCAATAAGTTTGGCCGTCGTGCCATCTTGACTCTTCGTCAGACCTTGGCTTCTAAGATTTTGGAACTTGAACATGATTCTCTCTATAATAAGTATAAAGATCGTGTGGGTCAGATTATTTCCGGTGAGGTTTACCAGATCTGGAAGCGTGAAATCCTGATTGTTGACGACGAGAACAATGAGTTGATTTTGCCAAAGGCAGAGCAGATTCCTGCTGACCAGTATCGTAAGGGTGAAACCGTGCGTGCCGTGATCTTGCGTGTAGATAATGAGAACAATAATCCTAAGATTATTCTGAGCCGTACAGCACCTATCTTCTTGCAGCGCCTGTTGGAGGCTGAGGTTCCTGAAATCGCAGAGGGACTGATTGCTATCCGTCGCATTGCCCGTATGCCAGGTGAGCGTGCCAAGATTGCTGTGGAGACTTTCGACGAGCGTATCGACCCTGTAGGAGCCTGCGTGGGTGTAAAGGGTAGCCGTGTACATGGTATCGTACGTGAGTTGTGTAATGAAAACTTAGACGTGATCAACTATAGCAGTAACGTGAAGTTGTTCATTCAGCGTGCTTTGGCACCTGCAAGAATTTCTTCAGTTAATATAGATGATGAAAACAAGAAGGCTGAGGTGTTCTTGCAGCCAGAAGAGGTGAGCAAGGCTATCGGTCGCAGTGGTATGAACATCAAGTTGGCTTCTATGTTGACTGAATATACTATTGATGTGTTCCGTGAGATTGACGAAAGTCAGGCTGACGAGGATATTTATCTGGATGAATTCTCTGATGAAATCGACCAGTGGGTTATCGACGCCATTAAGGGTATCGGACTTGATACAGCGAAGCAAGTGCTCAATGCACCTCGCGATATGCTCGTAGAAAAGGCCGACTTGGAGGAAGAGACTGTTGATAACGTATTGAAGGTTTTACGAGCAGAGTTTGAACAGTAATTCTCTAAAAATCGCATTACAAATAAGAGACAAAAGAAAAGGAGTATAAATAATAAATATGAGCATCAGATTAAACAAAGCACTACGTGAATTGAATATAGGACTTCAGACGGCAGTTGAATTCCTATCTAAGAGAAGTGACCTGGGAGAGGTCGAGGCAGAACCAAGCTTCAAGCTTAGCGATCAGCAATATAAGGCTCTGACCGATGCCTTCAGTCAGGACAAGAAAGTCCGTGACCAGGCGGAAAAGCTTTTCACCAAGAAAACAAAAGATAAGAAACGTGTTCCAGAGCAGAAGGAAGACCGTGAGGAGAATGCCGAGGTGTCTAATGGTAAACAACAGTTTAAACCATTGGGCAAGATAGACTTGGATAGCATCGGAAAACCTACTGCTAAGTCTGCTGCTCCTGAGAATCGTAAGGCGTCTGGAAAGGAGTCTGCTGCCGTCAGCTCTGCGCCTGTTACTAATGCTTCTAAGGCTGAAGCAAAAGCAAGTCATGAACATCAGAAAGGTAATGCTGGCGGACAGATGTCTCACCAGCATAAGCAGAATGGTGAGAGAAATAATGGCCAACAGAAGCAAAATAATCATAAGTCAATGCAAAATCAGGCTAACAACAATCAGCCACAACAAGGCGAGAAGCCAGCTGAAACAAATGCTTCTGGAAGCGTGTTCACCCTCAAGAGTGAGAAGAAGTTCTCTGCCAATGAACCTAAGGTGTTGGGTAAGATCGATCTGTCTTCCTTGAATCAGAGTACTCGTCCTAAGAAGAAGAGTAAGGAGGAACGCCGCAAGGAACGTGAGGAAAAACTTGCGCAGCAGCACAGTGAGAGAAAGAAACGCGTGCGTATCAATAAGGAACGTGTTGATATCAATGCTGAGGCTAACCAGGGTAATAATGGGGGCAACAAGAATAATGGTGGCAACCAAAACAACCAGAATGGTGGCAATAAGAAGAAAAAGAATAAGAACAAGAATAATAACAAGGGCGGCAATCAGAACAACCAGCGTCAGATAGAAGTTGACGACGAGGCTGTAGCACGCCAGGTAAAGGAGACTCTTGCTCGTTTGACCAGCAAGAGCCAGAACAAGAAGGGCGCTAAATACCGTAAGGAGAAGCGTGAGGCTGTTCAGGAGAAATTGCAAGATCAGGCTCGTCAGGAGCAGAAGGAAAGCAAGACTCTGAAGCTTACTGAATTCGTTACCGTTAGCGAGTTGGCTACGATGATGGACATCAGCGTTACTCAGGTTATCTCTACCCTGATGGGTGTTGGTATCATGGTTTCTATCAACCAGCGTCTGGATGCAGAGACCATCAACATGGTGGCTGAGGAGTTCGGATTCAAGACCGAATATGTCAGCGCTGAGGTTCAGGAGGCTGTGAGCGAGGAAGAGGATGATGAGAACGACTTGGTTCCACGTGCTCCAATCGTAACTGTGATGGGTCATGTTGACCATGGTAAGACATCTTTGCTCGACTATATCCGCAATACCAATGTGATTGCTGGTGAGGCGGGTGGTATTACCCAGCATATCGGTGCCTACAGTGTGACCCTGAACAGCGGTCGCAAGGTAACCTTCCTGGATACTCCTGGTCATGAGGCGTTTACCGCCATGCGTGCCCGTGGTGCTCAGGCTACCGATATCGCCATCATCATCATCGCTGCCGATGACTCTGTGATGCCTACTACCAAGGAGGCTATCGCTCATGCTCAGGCTGCTGGTGTGCCAATGGTATTTGCCATCAATAAGATTGATAAACCAGGTGCTAATCCAGACCGTATCCGCGAGGACTTGGCGAACATGAACTTGCTTGTTGAAGAATGGGGCGGTAAGTATCAGTGCCAGGAAATCAGTGCCAAGAAGGGTATTGGTGTTCACGATTTGCTCGACAAGGTGCTCCTTGAGGCTGATATGCTCGACTTGAAGGCTAACCCTAACCGTCGTGCTTCAGGTACCATCATCGAGTCTTCTCTCGACAAGGGTCGTGGATATGTTTCTACCGTATTGGTAGCCAATGGTACCTTGAAGGTAGGCGACATCGTTCTCGCCGGTACTTCTTGGGGTCGTGTAAAGGCAATGTTCAATGAGCGTAATGCCAATATCAAGTCAGCTGCTCCTGCAGAGCCAGCTATCATCCTTGGTTTGAATGGTGCGCCTACTGCAGGTGACCAGTTCCACGTTATTGAGACAGAACAGGAGGCTCGTGAAATTGCCAACAAGCGTGAGCAGTTGCAGCGTGAACAGGGCTTGCGTACTCAGAAGCGCTTGACCTTGGGTGATATCTCTCACCGTATCGCACGTGGTGAGTTCCATGAGTTGAACGTTATCGTGAAGGGTGATACCGATGGTTCTGTTGAGGCATTGAGCGACTCATTCATCAAACTTTCTACTGAGAAGGTTCAGGTGAACGTAGTCAACAAGGCTGTGGGTCAGATTTCTGAGAACGATGTGATGTTGGCTTCTGCTTCAGATGCTGTCATCGTTGGTTTCCAGGTTCGTCCATCTGCTGATGCACGTAAGGCTGCTGACCGTGAGGGTGTTGAAATCAATACTTACTCTATCATCTACGATGCTATTGATGATATCAAGAGCGCGATGGTAGGTATGCTCGATAAGGTGAAGAAGGAAATCGTTACCGGTCAGGTTGAGGTGAAGCAGACCTTCAAGATTTCCAAGGTGGGTACTATTGCCGGTGGTCTCGTTACCGAGGGTAAGGTACACGCTAAGGATAAGGCTCGCGTCATCCGTGACGGTATCGTGATCCGTACTGCTGAAATCGGTGCCTTGAAGCGTTACAAGGATGATGTCAAGGAGGTTGTTACCGGTATGGAATGCGGTTTGAGCCTCGTCAACTACAACGATATCCAGGAAGGTGACGTTATCGAGACCTTCACAGAAATCGAGGTAGAGCAGAAACTTTAATCAAGTGAAGAGTGAAGAATGATGAACGAAAAGTGAAGATTTCATTTGTCTTTTCGCTCTATCCTATATATAATAAGGTAGGGATGAGTCCTTGGTGACTTATCCCTATTTAGGGTTTAAATAACGAAAGGTTATTCTAAATAAAATGGCAGAGAAAGAACAAGAAAAGAATCAGTTTGTCAAGCAGGTGGCTGAGCAGAAATATGAATTCGGCTTTACTACTGATGTGCATACTGAAATCATAGAGAAAGGACTCAACGAGGATGTTGTGCGCCTCATCTCACAGAAGAAGGGAGAGCCAGATTGGATGCTCGAATTTCGTCTGAAAGCCTACCATTACTGGAAGACGCTCAAGGAGCCAAAGTGGGGACACGTACACGTGCCACCTGTTGACTACCAGGAGATTTCATATTATGCAGACCCTTTGGCTAAGAAGCCAAAGAACAAGGAGATTGATCCTGAGTTGGAGAAAACATTCGATAAACTCGGTATTCCTCTGGAGGAGCGCTTGGCTTTGAGCGGTACCGCTGTGGATGCCATTATGGACTCTGTATCGGTGAAGACTACCTTCAAGGAGAAACTTCGTGAGAAAGGAGTCATCTTCTGCAGTATTGGTGAGGCTGTAAAGGAACATCCTGATTTGGTAAAAGAGTATTTAGGAACCGTTGTTCCTTATCGTGATAACTTCTATGCAGCCTTGAACAGTTGTGTATTCAGTGATGGCTCATTCGTCTATATTCCTAAGGGCGTCCGCTGTCCTATGGAGTTGAGCAGTTACTTCCGCATCAATGCCCGTAACACCGGTCAGTTCGAGCGTACATTGATCATCGCCGATGATGATGCCTACGTTTCTTATCTGGAGGGATGTACAGCGCCAATGCGTGATGAGAACCAGCTCCATGCAGCTATCGTAGAGATTATTGTCAAGGATAATGCTGAGGTGAAGTACTCTACCGTTCAGAACTGGTATCCTGGTGATGAACATGGTAAGGGTGGTGTATTGAACCTTGTAACCAAGCGAGGCGACTTGCGTGGTGTCAACTCTAAGTTGAGCTGGACTCAGGTAGAGACGGGTTCTGCGATTACCTGGAAGTATCCTTCCTGTATCTTGCGCGGCGATAACTCTGTAGCTGAGTTCTACAGTGTGGCTGTTACCAACAACTATCAGGAGGCTGATACAGGTACCAAGATGATTCACATGGGTAAGAACACCAAGAGTACCATCATCTCGAAGGGTATTTCGGCTGGTCATAGCCAGAACTCCTATCGTGGTCTGGTTCGTGCTACATCCAATGCCGATAATGCCCGCAACTACAGTTCCTGCGACTCTTTGTTGCTGGGTAGCGATTGCGGAGCACATACCTTCCCATACATGGATGCTCATAACGACACAGCCGTGTTCGAGCATGAGGCAACTACCTCGAAGATTTCAGAAGACCAGCTCTTCTATTGCAATCAGCGAGGCATTCCTACCGAGGAGGCTGTCGGCTTGATCGTAAACGGTTATGCCAAGGATGTGCTCAACAAGTTGCCTATGGAGTTTGCCGTTGAGGCACAGAAACTCCTGAGTGTTTCACTCGAAGGAACCGTAGGATAAGCGATAGTTTCTATTGGCTATTACGAAACAAATTTTGAGGTGACGTCTTATGAGAAAGATAATGCTTTTATGCTTACTGATGGCAGGTATGTCTGTTGTAGGACAGACTACCTATAAACGACCTAAGTATAAGGATGATGATGTCGAAAGAGTATGGGCGATAGATGCTCATATTGGTGGAGGCTTTTATCAGAATGCACATCATACGGGTGCGGAAGTACCAAAGTACCATTTCGGTTCTACCCAGAATATAGGAATGTTGACTAAGTTTCATGCGGAATATTATTTGCCGAATACGAATTTTAGTTTAAAGGCAGGTTATGAGCATGAAGAAGTTACCTTTTTGAAGGGGGAGGCTGCTTATGACATAAATCAACTGATGTTAGGCGGAAGATGGTATGTTGCTCCTACGGATTGGTGGGTTCAACCTTATATGGGGCTCGATATGCTTTGTGCTTTTGATGCAGAGCATTCGGCTTTCTCCACGTCAGCTTCTATCACGACTGGTCCAATGGGAACGAAGACGTATGAATACGAAGGATATGGTAAAATAAGATTACCACGTTTCAGTGCAGGACCTGTGGTTGGAGCGGATTTCTATTTGTTTTCTAATATTGCAGTACAAGTAGAATACAGCTATCGTCTTGGTTTCGACTCGCACTATCGGGCTACTTACATGGAAAAAGGAAGTTCGAATACATCGTATAATCATGGACAACTGCATCGCCATGCAGTATCAGTAGGTTTAAAGATTAATTTTCCATTTACTTTTACTGCTAATGACGGAAGAAGTTTGTGGGATGGCTTGTTTGAATAATTATAGATACACAAATATAAAATATGTTAGAGGTTAAGAATCTGCATGCTACTATTGCAGGCAAAGAAATATTGAAAGGTATCAACCTGACTATCAACGACGGTGAGATACATGCTATCATGGGACCAAACGGTTCCGGTAAGTCAACCTTGAGCGCTGTGCTCACAGGTAACCCTCTCTATACTGTAACCGAGGGCGAGGCTATCTTCAACGGCAAGAACCTCCTGGAGATGAAGCCAGAGGATCGTGCCCGTGAAGGATTGTTCCTTTCTTTCCAGTATCCAGTGGAGATTCCTGGTGTATCCATGACCAACTTCATGCGTGCGGCTATCAATGCCAAGCGTGAGTATCAGGGCTTGGAACCATTGAACACCAGCGAATTCATGAAGTTGATGCGTGAGAAACGTGCGTTGGTGGAATTGGACAGCAAGTTGGCTCGCCGTTCTGTAAACGAAGGTTTCTCGGGTGGTGAGAAGAAGCGCAACGAGATTTTCCAGATGGCTATGCTGGAGCCAAAGCTTTCTATTCTCGATGAAACCGACTCAGGTCTTGACGTGGATGCGATGCGTATCGTGGCAGACGGTGTGAACAAGATGCATACCGACCAGACATCTGCCATCGTCATCACTCACTATGAGCGTCTGCTCGATATGATTAAGCCAAGTGTGGTTCACGTTCTTTATAAAGGTAGAATTGTGAAAACTGCAGGTCCTGAACTTGCCAAGGAGATTGAGACTCGTGGTTATGATTGGATCAAGGCTGAGGTAGATGAGAAATAATGAGGAGGATGGCTATGCTTTCAGAAAAACAATATTTAGATTTGTATCAGTCTTCTTCGAGAATGATCAAGAAGCACAGTGCTGAGGTTCTCAACGCAGTTCGTGATGCTGCATTCGAGGACTTCCGTCGCTTGGGCTTCCCTTCCCGTAAGGTAGAAAGATACAAATATACCGATATGAGCGCCATCTTCGAGCCAGACTATGGCTTGAACTTGAATCGTCTGGAAATTCCGGTAGATCCATACGAGGCTTTCCGTTGCGATGTGCCTAACCTGAGTACTTCACTTTACTTCGTAGTGAACGATGCTTTCTATAATAAAACTCTTCCAAAAGTGGAGTTGCCAGAGGGTGTTATCGTGGATTCTTTGTGCAAGGTTGCTACAGAAAATCCCGAATTCATCGCAAAATACTATGCTAAGATTGCAAAAACGGATGAAGATGGTATCACTGCATTGAACACATTCCTGGCACAGGATGGCTTGCTCATCTATATTCCAAAGAATGTAAAACTGGATCGTACCATACAGGTTATCAATATCCTTCGTTCGGATGTTGACCTGATGGTAAACCGTCGCGTTCTCATTGTCTTGGAGCAGGGAGCTGAGGCAAAGTTCCTCTTCTGTGACCATGCTGCTGACGATAAGAACTTCCTCGCTACTCAGGTCATTGAGGCATACGTAGGTGAGAATGCCAGTCTCGATCTCTATTGTCTGGAGGAGACTCATTATAAGAACCGTCGTGTCAGCAATGTGTATATCGAGCAACAGGCCAATAGCCGTGTGAACCATAACGTGATTACACTTCATAATGGTATCACTCGCAACCGTCTCGATCTGGTGTTCAAGGGAGAAGGTGCTGAGTGTTTCTGCAATGGTTGCGTGATTGCTGATAAGAATCAGGTGGTAGATAATAATACACTTATTGATCATCAGGTGGGTCATTGCAGCAGTAACGAGCTTTATAAGTATGTGCTCGATGGAGAAGCACGTGGTGCTTTTGCCGGTAGAGTCTTGGTTCGTCATGGTGCCCAGAAGACTACTTCTCAGGAAACCAACCAGAATCTCTGTGCAACGAAGACTGCCCGTATGTTTACCCAGCCGATGCTGGAGATTTATGCCGATGATGTGAAGTGTGCGCATGGAAGTACTGTAGGTCAGCTCAACGATGCAGCCTTGTTCTACATGCAGCAGCGTGGTGTGAGCCGCGAGGAGGCTAAGTTGCTTCTTCAGTTTGCATTTATCAACGAAGTCATCGACAAGATGGAGCTGGAGCCATTGCGCGACCGCCTGCATCATCTCGTTGAGAAGCGATTCCGTGGCGAACTCAATAAGTGTGAGGGTTGCAAACTCTGTAAATAAATAATAAAGCGTTCCTCTGCTTGAGGAGCGCCTTTTTTAAACGATATAAAAGGTCTTAGGATTATGTATGATATAAATAAAGTACGTCAAGATTTCCCGATTTTATCGAGAACTGTATATGATAAACCGTTGGTGTATTTGGATAATGCGGCTACAACGCAGAAACCATTGTGTGTACTTGATGCCATGCGCGATGAGTATCTTAATGTAAATGCCAACGTGCATCGTGGTGTGCATTATCTTTCTCAGCAGGCTACCGATCTTCATGAGGCAGCTCGTGAGACCGTACGTAAGTTTATCAATGCGCCTAAGATCGAGGAAATTATCTTTACCCGTGGTACTACAGAAAGTTTAAATCTTGTGGTTTCATCGTTCTGTGATGAGTTTATGAGCGAGGGCGATGAGGTGATTATTTCTACAATGGAGCACCATTCCAATATCGTGCCTTGGCAGTTGCAGGCTGCTAAGAAGGGAATTGCCATCCGTGTTATTCCTATTAATGATAAAGGTGAGATTAACCTCGATGAATTCACTCATTTGTTCACCAATCGTACTAAAATCGTTAGTATTGCCCAAGTGAGCAACGTATTAGGTACGGTGAATCCAGTAAAGGAGATGATCAGGATTGCGCATGAGCATGATGTACCTGTGATGGTGGATGGTGCCCAGAGTACTCCTCACTTTGCTGTGGATGTGCAGGACTTGGATTGTGATTTTTTTGCTTTCAGCGGACATAAGATTTATGGACCAACAGGTATCGGTGTTCTTTATGGTAAGGAAGAATGGCTCGATAAGTTACCTCCATACCAAGGAGGAGGCGAAATGATTGAAAGTGTGAGCTTCGAGAAGACCACTTTTGAGAAGTTGCCTTTTAAGTTCGAGGCAGGTACTCCTGACTATGTAGCAACTCACGGTTTGGCAAAAGCCATTGATTATGTCTCAGCGTTAGGCATGGACAATATCGCCAAGCACGAGCAGGAGTTGACCCGCTACTGTATGGAACAGATGAAAACCATCGATGGAATCAGACTTTTTGGTGAGCAGGAAGGTAAAGATGCTGTTGTCAGCTTCTTGGTAGGAGATATTCATCACATGGATATGGGTACATTGCTCGACCGTTTGGGTATCGCTGTCAGAACTGGTCATCATTGTGCACAGCCTCTGATGGATCGTTATGGTATTTTAGGAACCGTCCGTGCCAGCTTCGCCTTGTATAATACGAAGGAAGAAGTAGATGCTTTGGTAGCTGGTGTGAAACGTGTTGCTATGATGTTTTAGCAAGAGACTGATGTTTTAAATCAAGAACAACAGAATTTGAAGTTTATGCTGGAAAGTCATTATTATAAGGATAAGATTGAGGCTGGTTGCGATGAAGCAGGTCGTGGATGCCTGGCAGGAAGCGTATATGCTGCTGCCGTCATTCTACCTCCTGGTTATCAAAATCCAGATCTCAATGACAGTAAAAAGCTTACAGATAAGAAGCGTAAGGCACTTCGTGAACAGATTGAACGGGACGCTGTAGCTTGGGCTGTAGGTGTAGTTACACCCGATGAAATCGATAAAATCAATATATTAAATGCCAGTTTTTTAGCCATGCACCGTGCTTTAGACCAGCTGAAGGTTCGTCCGGAGGCAATCATTGTAGATGGTAATCGTTTTAAACCCTACAAGGATTTACCTTATACAACCATCGTGAAAGGTGATGGGAAGTACCTGTCGATAGCAGCAGCCAGCATCCTTGCAAAGACTTACCGTGATGATTACATGGATGCTTTGGCTGAAGAATATCCGCAGTATGACTGGAAAGGCAATAAGGGATATCCTACTAAAAAACATCGTGCAGCCATTAAGGAGTATGGTGTGACTCCTTATCATCGCATGAGCTATAATCTTTTGGGTTCTGGTGAACTGTCCATCGATTTTGAGGAATAATATACTGTCGCCATGAAGCATTTGGTCTATGTCTTTCACGAATTTTTTGATGCATTGATATGGAAGATTTTAAGAGTATAATGAAAGTAGTTGGTTACCTTATATGGGGAATGGCATGTTTTTATGTCATCTTCTTTGCATTGCAACCAGATGAGAAGGAGGTGGTTGAGAATACATTGGAAGATTGTGTGCCGTTGCAATATGACTTTAAGGTGATTTCTAGTTATCAGAACCGATATTACAATTTTGAAGGGCGAACGAAAGAGGGTAGAATCGTTAAGTTTAAATTGCCTCAAAACTGGGATTTGGACGATGTTTGTTCTGGTGACAGCATTCATAAATTGGCAGGTGAAAAGGAAATTTACGTGATTAAACCGGATACTACCATAAAGGTATCTTTGATGGCTTATGGAGAGGAGATATAATGACAATTGTAAATATGTGATATTGTGAATATAACTAAGAAAGGAGTCATGCTGACTCTTAATATATTGAATTACTGTGCAGGAACCATAGTCTTGGCATATTTCGGCTATCGCTTCTATACGAAACAATATTCGATTACAGACAGTTTGTTGGAGTATTGTCTTTCTATGCATTATGACTTCAAAATTTTGTCTGCCCATGAGGATAGCTTCTATCGATTTACCGGTATGACGAGTGAAGGAATGAAGGTGAACTTCAAGATAGCCAAAGTCTGGAATTTGGAAGGGCGATATGCCATTGGGGATAGTGTCTATAAGGAAGCAGGAGATAGTGCTCTTTATCTGATTAAGCCCAATGGCAAGATTCGACTTCCGATGGTGAATAAGTAATATTGGAATATGGGACAGATATTAAATACTGAGCCCACTTTAAAAAGTAAGGTGAAGAGTGAAGACATGTACTATAAGCAGAAATGCCGCCCTAACTGCCATTCTTGATGGGGTTAGGGCGGCATTATAAATGTTTTGTCTGATGAATGTCGGTTAGAAATCAAGGGTGATGCCCTTGTCATCTATCTTTTTGTAAGTCTTGCCATTCACCGTTACATTCTTCGAATTCTTGGCATCAAAGGTATGAGTCTTGGCAGAAACCTTGATGTTTTCCAACTTCACACCATCGGTGCGGTTGATGACGATGCCCTGCTCGGCATTGTTCACCTCCATATCCTTGATGCTGATGTTCTGCACTGGCATCTCTGGAAGACCATTGAAGTAGGCGGCACGGCGTGCGCCACGGCAGATGACGTGGTTGATGTCGATGTTGCGGAAGGCAGGGGTGGTCTCGTCCACTTTCTTCATATCTACCACCTGCTGCTTCTTCTGGTCACCGTCGTTTAATGCTTCAACTGCTGATTTTCCACCATAATAGAGATCAAAGGTGATCACATCGGTTTGGATATCAAACATAGACATATCCTGGATGTAGATGTTCTCAACGACACCGCCACGACCACGGGCACTCTTGAAACGTAAACCAACATCAGTACCGAGGAACTGGCAATCACGTACCATAATGTTCTTGACACCACCGCTCATTTCGCTACCTACCACGAAACCGCCGTGACCCTTGAAAACGGTGCATCCATCGACAATCACGTTTTCACATGGAATGCCACGCTTTCTTCCGTCAAGGTCTTTACCGCTCTTGATACAGATACCATCATCACCTACGTCAAAAGTAGAATTGACAATCAGTGCGTTCTTGCATGATTCCAAATCAAGGCCATCACCATTCTGAGCAAAAGAAGGATTGCGTACCAATACATCCTCAATAAGTACATTCTCGCACATCAAAGGGTGGATGTTCCAGGCTGGAGAGTTCTGGAAGATCACGCCGTTGAGCCAAACGTTCTTGCAACTGATGAGACTTACCATCACAGGACGGAGATAGTCTTTCACTTCATTCCAGCCTTCTTCGGTTGTAATGCCGAGCGGAACGTTCATGCCAGCGCCTTTTTCATCAGCTTTGAGAGCAGCCTCAGAAGGGAACCAGTAGTTAGGATTCTTGAAGGCACCACCACGGGAAGTAATCTCTTTCCACTGGGCAGAGGTAACCTTGGCTTTCTTCAATGGACGCCAATATTCGCCGTTTCCATCGATGGCACCCTGACCGGTGATAGCCACGTTCTCTAAGTTTCTACCAGAGATAGGAGACTGGCAGCGGCGGGTGTCAAGACCTTCGAAAGAGGTTTCTACGAGAGGATAGAGGTTGACATCAGCAGAAAAGAGGATGACACCACCTTTTTCGATATGCAGGTTGATGTTGCTTTTCAGCGTGATAGGACCTGTAAACCATACACCTTGTGGAACGATCAGTTTACCACCGCCTTTCTGGTCCAGCGCGTCAATCGCTTTCTTGAAAGCATCAGTACAAAGCGTAGAACCATCGCCGATAGCTCCGAAATCCTTGAGGTTAACCTCGTTGGCAGGGAATTGAGGGCGTGTTACCTTCTCCATCTGGAATGGAAGATTCTGGTAAAGCTCGTCATAATTGTTGGTTTCTGCTGCCTGTGACGCAAAAGTTGCCAGGCATGCAAATACGAAACTGAAAAATTTCTTCATGAATTAATCTGGGTTTAATAGAGTTATTAATAAATAGCTATTATTTCTTGTTCTGCATATAGGTTGCAGTTGATGTTGCAAAAATACGCATTTAATTTCTTATCGCCAAATAAATGGGATATTATTATATCGCAAACGTTTTCGCTCATGGGAATATAGCAATTTGCAGAATTTTCTTAGGAAAAACTTGCAAGTGTAGAATATTTGTCGTATATTTGTGGCCGATACAACTCAATTAAACTTTTTGATATATTGCTTATGAAATGTATTCGTTTACACCTATTGTTGTCAGCCCTGTTGCTGATCTCTGTATCAGTATTTGCAGGACCACGTAGTTTCCGACAAGCCAAGCAGATAGCAGAGCGCCAGGCTGCTTTGTTGGGTATCGTCATGGATGAGTCTGCTGCATCACAGGCGAAGTCTTTCGGTTTTGGTGACAAATCTCTGAAATCTCAGGCTTCTGATCAGGAAACTGCCAGTTATTATGTTTTTCCTCATGGTGAGGGAAAGGGTTTCACGATTGTGTCGGGCGATGATTGTCTGCCGGAAATCGTGGGTTATACCGATCAGGGAACTTATGATGAGGCATCTCTTCCAGAGAGTTATAAGAACTTCATGAAGGCTTATCAGGAGATGGTAGAGGCTGTGACCAAGGGCGATCAAGCTACTCTGCGCAATTTGGCAGAGGTAAAAGCTTACCGTTCTTCGGTAAATTCTACTCATTCCAAGGCAGTTTCTCCTTTATTGGGTAATATTGCATGGAATCAGAGTAAGCCTTTTAATAATATGTGTCCGATTTATGATGGAAAAAATCGGGCAGTCACTGGTTGTGTGGCTACGGCTATGGCACAGGTGATGGCTTATTATAAGCATCCTAAACAATTGTTGCAGGATATTCCTGAATATACCAGGAAATGGTATGGCAGAGATGTAGCCGTTCCTGGTATCAGCAAGAGTGATGGCGTATATGATTGGGACAACATGTTACCTTTCTATAGTAGTGCCGAGGGTAGTTATACCGAAGCACAGGCCAATGCCGTAGCCAAACTGATGTTTCATTGTGGAGCTGCCGTGAAGATGGGGTATGGTGAAATGTCGGGTGCAAATCTTACGCCAGCACCTTTGGCTAAGTATTTCGGATATGATGCCGATATGATGCTGGATTTATCCCGTTCTTTATATTCTCTGGCAGAATGGACTCAGATTCTTGATAATGAATTGGCTGCTGGGCGTCCTGTTTTCTATTCAGGTTCTTCTACTGATGGTGGTCATCAGTTTATCTGTGATGGTTCCGATGGACAGGGACTTTATCATATCAACTGGGGCTGGGGAGGCTATCAGAATGGTTATTTCGATGTTACAATCTTGAATCCTGAGAAGGGTGGTGTCGGCTCCGGTAATGCACAGGATGGTTACAACCGCAGTTGTAGTATGTTGGTTGGTGTGGCTCCTGATAATGGTAAGGTAGATGAGCCTGTAGCACCTTTCGTCCCTATTGTGCAGAGCTATTGGGATCAAGTGTCTGTTTTTGAACTGACTAAGGATACAAGAAATCAGGTTTCAGATAAATTTGCCTTGAAAATACAGAATTATTTCTGTAATCAGAGTCGTCAGGATATGACAGGCTCTATTGCTTATGGTATATTGAAGTCTGATGGTACTTATGTTCCAATCTCTGGGGTTAAGAAATTCTCTTTTAAGGGTATTCAAGATAATGGCGGAACTTATGGTAATACTTTCTTATTTGAATTTGATTATGCTTTCCCAATCGGACAGACCACGATCTATGCGATTTATAGTACCGATCATGTTCATTGGAACAAATGCGCTAATTCTGAAATGCGACCTTATGTCGTTGAGGCTACAGCTCAAAAACTGACTCAGGTTCGCTCGCAATTGAAAGCAGATATCACTCCAACCGAAGAACTATTGGGTGGATTTACCAATGGCTTTGAAATTACTATCCAAAATCAGGGTGATATCGAATATTTGGGAGTCATCAATATCTTCAGCAATACGACTGCTACTATGCCAGACCAAGCCGCGACGGATATGTATGTCACGGTTCCTGCGCATAGTTCTATTACCAGAAAAGTAGAGTTGACACCTGCGGAAGGTGACTTGTATCTCTGGTTGACTGATGCAGGAGCAGAAAATGTCTTTGTTAATGGCAAAAAGTTTACGGTGGGAGCTACACCTGCAGCCCCTGTATTCTCAGTTATAAAGGCATGGAGCAATGCGGCTCCAAATGAATATGAGACCGAAAAGGCGACTTATGGTAGTAATAAAGTGAAAGCTCCAAAGACGAATGATGCTTTTGCCCAATTCAATTATGTTATCAAGAATGATGGAGGTACTGCTTTGTTGAAATATGCTTTGATAGCATATAGTACGAATAAAGGAAGCTTTGTTCCTCGTTTTGAGACGGTACGCATTCCTGGTAATGGAGCGACCACTACAATATCCAGGTCTTTTGACCCTAACGAGTTGGGCGGCAATACAATCATCTCTGATTTGCGGTTCATGAGTTTGACAGATAATAAATATTACGATATTCCAACCACTTTGTCTAAAAACAGACTTGATATAGTTTCGGGTGGCTATTATTTGTTTGAGCCATTTAACTTGGTTGTCTATGTAGCTGGTCAGCCTTCTGGTATTTCAACCATTTCCTTGAACAAGGGTATCTATGGTGGCAATGGCGAGATTATCATATCATCTGACCGCTCTCAGACCGTAAAGATCTTTAATCTGAGTGGACAGAAAGTAACTTCAGTTGCAGTTCAGGCAGGTGAAAGACAAGTGATTCCTGTGCCTTCAGGCATTTATATTGTAAATGGAATCAAAGTGATTGTGAAGTAATACCATCGTGAAATAGGATGAATGTCTCCAGCGTGATGGTGGAGATAAAGAGAAAAGTCCCACAGATTTCACAGATTACACAGATATTTTCGACGCCAAAACTTAAATCTGTGTAAATCTGTGAAATCAGTGGGATAAAAAAAGAGCCACAAATCTTTCGATTTGCAGCTCTTTGTACCCAGACCCGGGATCGAACCGGGATGGATTGCTCCACTGGTGTTTGAGACCAGCGCGTCTACCGATTCCGCCATCTGGGCGAATGCCTCTCGGCTTATTTGCGGTTGCAAAGGTACTAATAATTTTTGAACTGGCAAACTTTTTGCCGACTTTTTTTCAAAAAAAAGCATTTTTATTTCGAAAACACTAAATTTTTGTTGTTTTTCACCTTATCTATATTAATTTGTGGAAAAAAACTTGGTTGGTTCACATATATTTTTTACCTTTACATCAGAATTTCAAAACTAACAATTAAGTTTCTTAATTTATGACAATAAATGATAGCAACAATTATTGCGTGATACTCGCAGGTGGTAAGGGTAGAAGACTTTGGCCATGCAGTCGAAGCAATTACCCGAAACAATTTATCGATTTCTTCGGGGTGGGGCGTACCCAGTTGCAGCAGACCTACGATAGAATGGTGAAGATTGTGCCTGCCGACCATATTTTTATCAATACTAATGAGGAATATGTGGAACTGGTCAGGGAACAGTTGCCGCAGATTCCTGCTGAACGAATCATGGCCGAACCGATTCATCGCAATACGGCTCCAAGTGTAGCTTGGGCAAACCATCGTGTTTCGCAGTTGAATCCGAAAGCCTGCTTGATTACCACTCCTTCCGATCAGGCTGTTTTCAATGAGGAAGCTTTCAAGGAAAATGTACTGAAAGGACTGGCTTTTGTTGCTGAAAACGACAGATTTCTCTCGTTAGGTGTAAAACCAACCCGTCCTGAACCAGGATATGGTTATATCCAGTTGGGCGATGCAGAAGGGGATAATCTCTATAATGTTCAGTCATTTACAGAGAAACCTGAGCGTGATTTTGCCAAAATATTTGTTGATAGTGGTGAATTTTATTGGAATACAGGTATTTTCATTTCCAATGTCAAGCATTTACGCGAGAGTTTTTCTCAAATTCTGCCTGCTGTACTGAGAGGTTTTGATGAGTCTTATCGCACTTTTGATGTGGAGACAGAGAATGCCTATATGAAGCAGAATTTCCCTTCATATCCAAATATTTCCGTAGATTATGCCATCTTAGAGAAGTCAGACAATGTATCTGTATTGAAGTGTGATTTCGGTTGGGCTGACCTCGGCACCTGGCACAGTATCTATGAGGCAATGCAGAAGAGCGAGGATGATAATGTGATCATAGATAGTGATGTCATGATGGAAAACTGCCATCGTAATGTCATCAAACTGCCAAAGGGCAAACTCGCAGTTCTCAATGGTTTGGATGGTTTCATTGTAGCAGAGAAGGACAATGTACTCTTGATCTGCAAGAAAGAAGATTCCTCTGCATTGGTTCGCAAATATGTGAATGAAGTGCAAATGAAGAAGGGCGAAGAATACATTTGATATAATTAGAAAGACTAAGAAATGACAAATGAGGAATTAGAAATGAACGGCTATCTTGCTGCATTTCTCATTTTTCATTTGTCATTTCTCATTTAATTAAATTTCTTAGTCTTTCTCATTTTTTTGAAATTCTGTGTAGATCTTGTTAGAGATTTCCTTGAATTCCTCTTCAGTCAGTTTGAGATGTTCCTTGCGGAAGTTGACATCAGCCTCACTGTTCATAGGGATGAGGTGGATATGTGCATGAGGAACTTCCAGACCCAAAACGACCTGTGCCACTTTTTTGCAAGGGAAAGCAGCCTTGATGGCCTTTGCTACTTTCTTGGCGAATACTTCAAACTCAGCGAGGTCTTCGTCTTCCATATCAAAGATATAATCCACTTCCTTGCGAGGAATGACCAATGTGTGTCCCTTGCCGATAGGGCTGATGTCTAAAAAAGCGTAGAACTTATCGCTTTCTGCGCATTTGTAGCTGGGAATCTCTCCCGCTGCAATCTTAGAAAAAATACTTGCCATAATCTCTTTCAATTAAACATTTATAATAGAAACTTTATTTCTCTCTCTTCGCATCATTCTCATTTGATATTTTATTTAGTGGGCTTACATGTCATAATAAAAGGAACTGCCATAAGGGCTTGGGAGCCGATATGATAGTTCCTTTATTTTTATTCAAATGAGATTTTGTCGATACGGAGCTTGATGGTGCCGCGAGGAATCTTGATTTCTGCAATTTCGCCCACCTTCTTGTTGAGCAATCCCTGTGCGATAGGAGTCTTAATGGAAATTTTGCCTTCCTTCAAGTTAGCCTCGCTTTCGCTCACGATAGTATATGTCATCTTTGCCTTGTTGACCATGTTGGTCATTTCCACCTTAGACATAATCTGCACGCAATCGGTGCTCAACTGCTTGGTGTCGATGATCTTAGCCTCGGCAATGGTGAGTTTGATACGATTGATTTTATCTTCAAGATGAGCCTGTGCCTCCTTAGCGGCATCATACTCTGAGTTCTCACTTAGGTCACCCTTGTCTCGGGCTTCAGCAATTGCGGCTGATGCCTTTGGGCGCTCTACTGTAGTGAGCTGTTTTAGTTCTGCTACGAGTTTATCGTAACCTTCTTGTGACATGTAAGCCATAATTCTTCTTATTAATTTATAGTTATTAATGTGATTTCTTAGAGGGGTAAAAAATAAAGAATCCCGGTGCCAGTTAAGCACCGGAATCCTGTATCTTTTATCTCTATTGAATTATCTTTGTTTTTTCTATTCTTTTGCAAAGATAGGACTTTATTTCCATATCTCCAAACTTTTTCAATGAAATTTCTCAAAAAAGCCTCCTTTTCCTTTTATGTATTCCATTAAATCATTAAAAATCTGATTATTACGGAGAATTTCAGGATTGCCGGTTATGATCATTTGCCTTCTTGCACGAGTGATGGCTACGTTCAGTTTACGGTCGATGATATGACCGTCTTCTATAAAACTGTTTCCTGCCAGGAAGTCCAGTTGCCAGATGTTCTGGATGGTAAAACTGTAGATGATGACATCACGCTGGCTGCCCTGGTATCTTTCTACGGTGTCGATGCTGATTTTCTCCAGTTCTGGAATACCAAGTTTCTCGATTCCCTTGCGCACCATGGCTATCTGGTTGCGGTAAGGTACGATGACTCCCACTGTTTTCTGACTATCGAACTGATCTCCGTAATATCGGTGTATGCGGCGAAGTATATCTACAACGATTTCTGCTTCGTTGGCATTGATCTTGTCGGAAATATTCGGCTCCTTGCAGAATTCTGATGGTATAAATATCATACGATGATTCTTCAGATGTTCATCGAGTTCATCCTCTGATGGGAGAGAATAGGCAAGTTGGGTTTCCAACTGGTGCTTGCATGGTACCGGTTCCAGTTGTTCCCGGCGATAGAACATCTTGTTTGGGAACTCGGCTATTTCTGGATGCATTCGTCCTTGACGGCGCAAAATGCCGATGAAATCGGTACGATGCTCATGGTCTTCCCAGCGGATGAGGCGCTCGAAAAGGGAGTTGCGGCAGTTGGTAAGGCAGATGTCCTGTAAAATACTCATATCCATCAGGCTGTTCTGTTGACTGTCGTTGATGGTAGGAATGGCAGAGTCCTGTTCACTCTGCTGTACCACCGCTGGCAGTTGCTTATAGTCTCCGATGAGGATAAACTTGTCTATAGCTGAAAGTAATCCGATGAGATTGGGTTCTAGAATCTGACTCGATTCATCGATGATGGCAAGCTTGAAATGCTTCAGATTGAAGATGAAAGGCTTGGAGGTCATCATCGAGGTTGTTCCCACGATGACGCGCGTACCTATTATATATTGTTTGATGGCTTCCAACTTCGGACATTGGGCAATGGCTTTTTCTATCAGATATGGACGGAATCGTTCATCGCAGGAATATTCGCTGCCAAGTCGCAGAAATGAGATTCCGGAATCTACCAGCATCTCGCAGATTTCATCCACGGCACGATTGGTATAGCTCATCAGTAGGATGGAAGAGGCAGGCTTTTGAGCCGTCTTTCCTCCAGCGACGATGCTTTCTGCTGTTGGCATTTCTGTTCCATCGTTCAATGCTTCTTCTACCATAAACTTCAAGGCACGACTTGTCTTTCCTGTTCCCGGAGGTCCTACGAGCAGGAAGTAATCCTGTGCCTGTTTGGCTCTTAGGATGATATCGTCAAGTACATCGTCATAATGTCTGGTCAGCGTGAGCGAGGTGTTGCGGCGGGGAGGGCGCTGGCCTAATAGCAAGTCGCGCTTCTCTTGTGGCGCACAGATAAACTGGTGCAGATTTCGGATGCTTCCACCGGTGCTGGCATCGGTAGTACCATGCTCGATAGCGTATGGCTTGTCCATTTCGAAGATGTCAGCATTCTGTTGACCATCGTTGAGATGTACCACGATTTCATGGGAATGAATCTCCTGCAATACACCTTTATATAATATAGCTTTCCTGACGTCTGGTTCTTCTTTCTGTTTGTAGGTATAGAGATATACCATGTCGCCGATACGGAAATTGGGCAGGAAGTCCTTGCCTTGGTCGGGTACGCTCAGGGTAATGGTATCGTAACCGCTCCCTTCGCCACTCTGTTCTTTTCTGATGATATGGAGGTCGGTATAGATGTTGCCCGCGTCCTTTTTCTCGGCAAGGGGCATCGTCCAGAGATCGCTGCTCGAAGTATTGGTTCCTTCCTGGGCACCTACTTTGGAAATCATCTGCTCGCGGAGCACAAAAGTCATCATCCTGCAGAAGTAGGCTTCTTCTAAAGGACTGAGTGCATGAAGCGGGTTGGTGATGTCTGCCAGTTGAGGCTTCAGGTACTTGTTGTAGAAGAAGTCCTGGGTGCCTGCTACATTGAGAACATCAGGGGTAAACTCATTCAGCGCATGCTCGAATCCCTTCTTGGCTATTTCAAAAGAAGCGGCAACGAGTTGGTTGCGATATTCGATGGCTTCCCTGAAAAGTTTCTGGTAATAGGCTACCACCATCAGACCGTTCTGCGGCTGGTACTTGGAGTAGAGCAGACGGATGTTGACGAGATTGTTGCCCAACTTGAAGTTGTGCTGCAATACACCATAGTAGAGCAGCAACTGTACATAGTGGGGCACCAGCTGGAAACTGTGGTAGTTAGGGTCTGCCTGATGGCTTTCGATATTGAGGTTTCTTCCTGATTTTTGTTCTACGAGAAGTTTGCAGTCGGTGGTCATTAGATCGACGCGTCCCTGTATGCCAAGGGCTTCGCACACGAATGACGGCTCCAGGATGGCTTTCTTCCGGTCGTAGATGCCCTCGCCCCGAAAGGCATTCATCTGTGCCTGGGAGACGGTGCGGGGGAAGAGAATATCCACTACCTGTTGCAGATTGTAAGCCTGCAGGTTGGCATCGGTATAGAATTTCTTGGCGTCAAACCAGGGGCAGGTGCAAAATTCCAGAGCCTTTTCTCTGAAATTGCTCTTGATGGTTTCGTTCACCTGATACTTGCCATGCGAATTGATGATGTCGTCGAGTGCAGCACCGGCAAAGTTACCAAGTAGGGTAGCCTGGGTGTTGGCACGGGGTTTCATCAGATTCAAGAGATACAGCAGGGGATGATGACCGAACTCGGTAAAGCAGGCTGCGATACTACTGATATCGATGAGATAATCCGGTTCAACGATGATGAGTCGGGGCGTGATGACTGGTTGGCGTATCTGACAGTCGAGCAGGTTGAGCTGCATGCCTTCCTCCAATATTTCGCAGAGATAGGTATGGTCGATGCTGTTTGCCTCGTCTTTGAGACAAACGAGATGTTCTTCCTCATCAGTATCATGGTCGATATCCACATGGATGAAGTCCGCGTCCCAGTTTTTCACGATGCAGCGGATGCGTCGGTTGCTGATGTCGAGTCCCTTCTGGTAGGGGCGGTTGGTATGTGGGATGAGAACGGTCAGTTCATGTGGAATATCAGTCTGGAATACGGCAGAGATGAAGATGGCGAGTGCACGGGCATCGTACTTCAGATCTTCCTCCGATAGAGGTTCCTGCTTGTTGCTGTGTCGGCGCATGGTCTGGATGGCAATCTTGTCGGCGATTTTGATGCCATGTACCTTGCAGAGATAATCCACCTGGGCGAAAAGGTTACCGAAAGCTTGTTTCGTATTCTTCACTCCTTCGTGGCAGCAGAGGATGAGCGTATCGTGCATCATCTTGTTGCGTGTAGCAGGTTCCAGGTCAGGAAGCATCAAGAGTTCCCTTACCCGCAGGAAAAGTTCTGTGGCAGATATGTTGTTTTGATTCATAGGCAACAAAGTTACGAAAATTATAAATACTCTTATAATAAAGGTATTTATAATTATTGATAATTAACTGTTAACTTTGGGGATCTGCTTCTCTATATCTTTCTTTTCGTTACTAATCTTGTTCTCTCTCTCTTGATTTTCTTTCTTAAAATTCCGATAAGAATCCTATTTGGCTGCAAAGTAATAAAAATAATGCAGAAAACCTTGCGGATTCAAGAATATTTCGTAAATTTGTAGCCCTCTATATTATATAATAAGGTATAAAGACTTAGATTATGACAAAAGAAGAATTGATGCATAGAGCCATTGAGCTCTCAGAAAATAGCGTAAGAAACGGTGGCGGTCCTTTTGGAGCGGTCATTGCCAAGGATGGAATCATCATTGCTGAGGCTTCCAATAGTGTGACAATCGACAAGGATCCTACGGCTCATGCGGAGGTAAACTGCGTACGACAGGCTTGCTTCAAGTTGAAAACCTTCAATCTGGAGGGTTGCGAAATCTATACCTCCTGCGAACCTTGCCCGATGTGCCTGGGTGCCATCTATTGGGCACATCTCGATCGTATCTATTATGCCAACGACCGAAAGGATGCTGCTAAGATTGGTTTTGACGATGAGTTTATCTATGAGGAAATAGACCGCAAGATAGAAGACCGTCACAAGCCGATGATTGCGCTGATGAGAGATGAGGCGTTGGGGGCTTTCCGTATGTGGGAAGAGAATGCGGCAAAGACGGAATACTAAAGCTTTTTGAATAAAAAGCCAAGACAAAACGAGGCTCTGATGAAATGAATTGACATCAGAGCCTCGTTTGTTTTTGTTATTGTCCTCCTAATCTATCAAAAAAGGTGACAATCTCCTCGAATGTCTTGAATTCATCGCTGCCATATTCGAGCGTTGTTCCCATGAAATCCTCTGCTGGATGTGGGTCGATGAAGTAGTCACCATAGAGCAGATTCTTCTGATTGGTGAAGAGAATATGGTTGTAGGCTGGGGTAGAAAGATATTCCTCCACCCAGGTCTGTACCTTTGCCATATACTCATGGTCGTTGGTAGGTGCTGAGGCTACAATATATACATTGTAGTATTCGATGAGCATCTCGTAGGCCTTGTGCATACTGCTTGTGGCTTTCCAGTAACTGTCGTGCAAAGCGTCGAAATCGATATATACGATAGGGCGTTCCTTCCCGTTTTGCTTGTCATCTATCCAGCGGATGACCGGACAGAGATAGTGGAAGGCTACCTTGTCGATGAGGCGGTGCTCGCCATGGAAGCGGATGGCATTGGGATAATGCTCATGGAAGAGGTCGAAGGTATGCACTACCGGGTCTTTGTCTCCGAAGAGACCATATACCCTTGCCTGTTCCTCTGGAGTGATATCCTGAAAGCATCGTTCGGTAATGTCACGGTATTCCTTGATGAGTCCCTTGGTCACCATCAGTTCGTTGACACCATCCTTTCGTGGATTCTGAAATTCCTGTTTACCGGTCATACTGCTCATGGTATTGCCCATTTCGAAAGCTGGGTTTACGAGGATGCGGTCGGTACCTTTCAGCATTTCTGTGTACATACCGCCCATGGAGGTACCGATAATCAGGTCGGGTTTCTCAGTCTCCTGCAACTTGAGGAGCATTTCCATACCTTCTTCCGGATGTACGGGTATGTCTTCAGCCACGAAGGTAGCATTGGGCATGAGATCCTGAAGCATCTTTACAGTTCCGCTCTGTCCGGAAGAGAGGAAACCGTGAACATACATGATTTTCTTGCCCGACATGAGGTCGGGGAATTGCTTGATATATGGATTTTCCATTGTCTTTGAATTTTTAATTGCCCTGCAAAAGTACATCTATTTGCAGACAAATCAAAATAAATGGGAGAGAAATTTCACTTTCTCAGTTTTTCTTTGTACTTTTGCGCCATCTTTTTGGATTCCAAGAGGTTCTTTTCGGAAATTCTATTAGATTTTTATCGAAATATAATAACATACGACATGAAACAGTCAATAGAAAATCTCTACAAATTAGACGGCAGAGTGCCCGTAGGTAAAGCACTCCCATTTGGTCTTCAGCATGTGTTGGCGATGTTCGTCAGCAATATTGCGCCAATCATGATTCTCGCTGGTGCGATAGGTTTGGACAGCTCTATCAGCGCCGTTCTTATCCAGAACTGTATGGTTATCGCCGGCATCGGTACTTTGGTACAGCTCTATCCGGTATGGCGCATCGGTTCACGCCTCCCTATCGTGATGGGTATCTCCTTCACCTTCCTTTCTCTTGCCATCAGCATTGCTGCTGCTCATGGAATGGGTACGCTCATCGGAGCGGTCATCATCGGTGGTCTCGTGGAAGGTACACTCGGACTTTTTGCCAAGTATTGGATCAAACTGATTCCTCCTGTAGTAGCCGCTACGGTGGTTACAGCCATTGGTTTTTCTCTTCTTCCTGTGGGTGCCAATTCTTTTGCCGGAGGTCAGGGTGCTGCGGATTTCGGTAGCATGAACAACTGGATTGTGGGTTCTGTCACCTTATTGGCTTGTCTTCTTTGTCAGATTTTTGCCAAGGGATTCCTACGCTCTCTTTCCGTGCTCGTAGGTTTGATAGTGGGTTATATCCTTGCTTGTTTTATGGGTATGATAGACTATAGTGGTCTTACCAATCTTTCTATCATTGCCTTACCTCGTATTCTGCCTTTTACTCCAGAGTTTAATATAGGTGCCATCCTTTCTGTAGTGGCTGTATATCTGGTTTCTGCTACAGAGACCATCGGTGATACGTCAGCGCTTTGCAATAGTGCCCTGAAGCGTGATCCTAATACCAAGGAGATGGGTGCGGCTGTCTGCTGTGATGGTTTTGTAAGTTCGGTTTCTGGTCTTTTCGGATGTACTCCTATTACATCTTTCAGCCAGAACGTAGGTTTGGCTGCTATGTCGGGCGTGGTCAATCGCTTCACGATTGCCATGGGTGCCATCATCATGATTATCGGTGGTGTATTCCCTGCTATCGGTTATGTTCTTACAACCATTCCGCAGGCTGTATTGGGTGGATGTACTATCATGATGTTCGGTAGCATCCTCTTTGCTGGTTTCGGCATGATGGCACGTACGGGTTTCTCCCAGCGCAATATGGTGATTGTGAGTCTCTCGCTCAGTGTGGGTCTCGGTTTTACTCAGGCAACAGGTATGTTTAATATTTTCCCTGAGATTGTACGTACCGTATTTGCAGACAACTGTGTGGCTGTAGTGTTCCTGCTCGCAGTTATTCTGAATCTTGTATTGCCTAAGAATTTGGAAAAATAAAAAAGACAGGCCATCATTTCCTTTTATCCGGCGGAATAGAGCAGGAATGGGAATGATGGCTGTTAATCATCAATCATATCAATTTCAAATCAGAATAATGGATTTACTGAAAGAAAGAATTATGCAGGAAGGCAGATGCTTTCCTGGAGGAATCTTGAAGGTGGATAGCTTTGTGAACCATCAGATGGATCCTATCTTGATGATGGACTTGGCGAAGGAGTTTGTCAGACTCTTCAAGGACATCAAGTACAACAAGATTGTCACGATCGAGGCTTCGGGTATAGCTCCTGCCATCATGGTGGGTTACCTGACCAATCTTCCTGTAGTCTTCGTAAAGAAAAAGAAGCCAAAGACGATGGAAGGTATGATTACCTCGGTGGTTCACTCTTTCACCAAAGACTGTGACTATACGGTATGTGTAAGTGACAGTTATCTGACTCCTGATGATCATGTCATCTTCATCGACGACTTCCTTGCCAATGGTAATGCTTCCAAGGGTGTGATGGATCTCTGCGAGAAGGCTGGTGCCACGATCGAGGCAATGGGTTTCATCATCGAGAAGGCATTCCAGCATGGTGGTGATTTCCTGCGTAAGGAAGGTATGCGTTATGAAGCGCTCGCTACCGTAGAGAGCCTGGATGATTGCAAGATTGTCTTGAAGTAAAATCTTTCAATTAGATATACATAAAAATGCAGTAGTACTTCGTTGGCAGATGAAGTACTATTGCATTTGCTTATGAAGCCTATTGCATTTGCTTATGAAGTTAACTTCGATGTGCTTTGAAGTTAACTTCGTTATTTGATGATTTCGGCAGCGTAGGTTCCCATCGCTTTATAACCTGTTGGATTCGGGTGGAGCCAGTCGTTGCTCACATATTCTTTTTTCATGCGTCTGTCATCCTTCGGGTCCTGAAGAAGTTTGGCAAAGTCGAGGATTCCATCCACCTCTTTGTTCTTGGCTTGGTTGCGAATCCATTCGTTCACGGTTTGACGTGCAGCTTCATGGAAGGGAGAGTAATATCCTGCTCCCTTGAAAGGGGTGATAGTGCCCAAATAGACTTTCAATCGGCGTGCCTTTGCCTTCTTGATCATTGCCTGATAGCTCTCGATGAGTTGACGTGCTACGGTTTCGCTATATCCGCTTTTGGCGGCACCTATATCATTTATTCCTTCAAAGATAATGACTTTTTTCACTCCTGCCTGTGCCAATACATCTTTGTCGAATCTTTCCTTTGCCAAAACACCGAATCCTCCTGGCACCACCACACGGTTGTTGCCAATGCCCAAGTTGAGTACGCCTTGGTTGGTAATTTTATGTTTCAGTTGGAGCATTTCCGACATGACGTCTGGCCAACGGTTCTGGGCATTGTCGGTAGAGCATTTTCCGTCGGTAATGGAATTGCCTATGATGGCGATGCTGCTGAGGTCTGTTCTCATCGTATATACGTCGATGCCGCTGATGTTGTACCAGTGGTTCTCCCGGAAAGCCTTCTCGAAGTTGGAGTGGGCATTGGTTACACCTTTCATGATATAAGAGGTGGTGCGGGAACCCATGTGGACGGTAGGGACTGTTGGGGCGGAAGTATAGTTGATGGTGATGGCAAGTCGCTGGAGAGGCTTGAGGTCATAGGGCAGGGCGTCGCTTGTGATGCTTTTGCCTGCTGGAATCGTAACCTTGTATTGATTGCCGAATTTGAGATATTTTGCACTCTTGGGGTCGATGGCGAAAGAGTCTTTGGCATGGGCAATATAGATAGAACGGATGACAACCGGTTCGGTACTATAGATATTGCTCAGTTTCAGACGAATCATATCGCCTCCGATGCTCACCTTGACCACCTGTCTCACGGAGCGGTTGGACATATTGTTATTATAGGGCATGAAGCTCTTCACGACGGTTTGTGGGGCAGTAGCCCATGTGCCTATCCATCCCTGTGCCGTAGCATTGATTGTTATAGCGCAGAGGAAAATAAAAAATGCAATAATTCTTTTCATTCTTTTCTTATAATATGTGATATATAAAAAGGGTCGATGCATTTTCAGCACCGACCAACCTATAGTCTTCTTATAATGATTTTATTTCTTTTTCAGACAACCCTGTAAATTGCATGATTTGCTCAATAGGCATTCCACCTTTCATCATCTTTAAGGCTATTGAATTCTTTGCTTCGGTTTTGCCTTCGGCTCTTCCTTCAGCTCTTCCTTCTTCCATACCTTCCAGTCTTGCATTGCCAAGAACATCGTTTTGAATCATGATGGCATTCACGTGCTCATCGTATGCATGGCGCTCTGCATTTGTCATGGAATAATATTTCAGTTTTTCGCGAGCTTCCTGCAGACCTGGTGCCTGGGTGTCTGGCGAGATGACTCCATTTTTCAGGTATTCAACCCATTCTTCCAATGGTGATTTAGCCACCTTATTGAATTCATTAACTCGAACCAGAATATAGGTTGGGAAAATTTCTGAAGGTGATTTCCTTACTATTGTATCTTTCTCTTTGGTACTGATAACAAGATGGTCTTGGGTATGCAAGCCCACGAAGTTATTCTGTCCCACATAAATATAGTCAGAACCCTTGCCCAGATCAAAGTAAAGAATGCTGATGGAATATACTTTCTTCACTTCTTTATAGGTATTTCCTAAATTGATATGTTCTGTGATGGCTTTGGCAACTCCATAGAGCACACGTTCCAAGTAGTATAGCTCACTTGTATTTTGAATTTCAACGATGATGATTTCACCCTTGCTGTTCTTGGCCTTGATATCTACTCGGTTGAATTTGTCATCCGCTTCTTGTTGGTTTCCTTCGCTTTCAAGGATTTCCACAATCTTGATAGGCTCATTCAGAAACACAGTCAGGAAGCCCTCAAGCACTCCAAAGTTAGCCTTTTGGCGAAGCAAGCGCTTGATTGCCCAGTCAAATCTGATGTATCTATCTCTTAGCTCTGTCATATTTGCCTCTTTATTTTAAGGATTCAACTTTCGTGCTGCAAAGAAAATGCCAGCGAGCGCAATGAAAGCTTGCTTTCAAATTGCCGAGTGCAGCTTTTCTTCTGCAAAGATACGCTTTTCTTCTGAAAGATGCAAAGATTTTTGGGAAAATGTTTGAGGGTGAGGGAGATAAAAAAGGTGTATCCTCGCTTGCCCGATGTGTGGGGCAAGAAGGATACACCTTATTATATTATAGTTCTTTTATTTCCTTTTCTGTCAAACCGATAATTAAAGCTATCTGCTCTATGCTCAATCCGTTATCCAGCATTTTGCGGGCGATATTGTTTTTCTCTTCAGCCCTACCTTCTTCCATACCTTCCAATCAACCCATTCTTCCAATGGAGATTTAGCCACCTTGTTGAATTCGCGCGGCTGGTAGGCACACCTTTTTAGTATAATAAATCTAAAAATTTTTGGTTAGAACTCTACTTTCGCATATCTTTGCACTTAAAAAAAGTGGCACATGTGCCAGAAATTTTAAGTAGTATGAAGGAAATTAAGCGCGAATATTATCTCAACCAACTCATATCAAGCAAACAAAATGGCTTGATAAAGATAGTTACAGGTATCAGAAGATGTGGCAAATCATATCTTCTATTCAAGTTGTTTAGAG
>OJKP01000366.1_pt1 | contig 34049 bp, 23 predicted proteins | sample 1596521 | NCBI WGS metagenome assembly OJKP01 (sample SAMEA4350130, study PRJEB24818) | metagenome | biome: human; feature: gut; material: faeces | place: Denmark | collected 2013-09
GCTGTACACCAACCAAATAGGAGGTAGCCTCGACTGCCACCTGTTCGCCCCCCATCCAAGCATCGTTGTCAGCCGTGGAGCGCGTCGCAGCACGGACAGATGCCGTCAGCATCACGGGGCATTCGCCGGCAGGAAGGGGTTCTCCCTGCGTCTCGTCAGCCGAATAGTCGCTACACGCCGTGAGCAACCCACCGGCAAGCAGCAGTATTGCCATGCTCCACCGCGCACCGCCTTTCAGGAATCGTTGTAGTTCTCTTGTTTTCATGCCATCATTGTTTTAAAAAGCCAGGATAGGCCGCACGTCTGCCGTTTCCATCTTACCCGGAGCGCGGCTGCTTACACTGTTTGAAGTCACACCCCACCACCAAGCTTTATATTCGTCGGATTCCGAGGATGACCAAAGATAGGCAGGAGCCAAAAACTCTTCGGCTGTAGGTACGTTTTTTAACCGGCTGTTCAGGTTGCCGAAGCAGTAATCATCTTTGCTTTGCCAGAAGTCACCGGTGTTCGTGCGTTGTGCTGCCAACGTGGTCACTTTCCCGAGAACCTCTATCAGATCCCACAACTGGCCTGCGGAAGGCAAGAACCACTGCGTAGCATTAGACGGCACGGGGTTGACACCATTGAAATCAGCAATCACCTTGAATGCGGGGAATTCATCTCCCGTACCGAGCGTTGTCGTATTCTTCAGACCACTGATATCCTTGTAGCTGTCGGCAAATGTCAGGCAATTATCCAAGGCTGTATCCTGATAAGAGTTGCTCCACTTGACTTCCTTGGCGGCAAACTTTATGGACATCACCAGCCCGTGCGGATCTCTGACACCTTTGGCTGCCAACGCATCTTTCTCCGACTGTCCGATGCGTTTCGGGTTGGTCTGGAAGATGATACCGATTACCGTCTTGTCGGGGTCGAGGTCTGTAGAGAAAGTACCGTCCGAATAGAAGTAGTCACCGATTCTTGCAGCCGGCGAAAGCGTTGTTTCCCCTCCGGTCGCCCCCTCCGATGTGTCCCACGGCTCGATTGAACTCTCAACCTTGATACCTGTGAGGGTCAGCTTCACGTTATAGATGTGCTTCTTACCGCTCTCGAAAGCCTTGCCTTCGGGAAAGGTGTAGTACAGCTCGCCACCGCTGGCGAGGGTGAAAGTCAACTTCTTGCTTCCCATATCCTGCGGGACTACAATGGCATCGTTGCTCCCTGCCAGTGCCTTGCCGAGGGTCATTGTCCCTGTTTGATTACCTGTTTTGACCATAGCCGAACGCACCGCCTGCCGCGTGATGTCCGCCGTTGCCCCCGGAGTGAATGTGCCGTCCACCGCCACGCCGTCGAGCGTAATGTTATTGATGTCGTCCGTCACGGTTGCATCCTTGGTGATGTTCAGTTCTAACTTCGAAAGCATGTGGTAGAACTTGAGCTGCACGGCACTTTTCGTCTTAGCAGCCTCCTGTGCTGCATATAAGAGGTCGGATTGCACATAGGCAGCACCTCCGGCACTCTGGTTAGCAGCTACCGTGAAACCGAAGGCGGTGGGGAAGGCAGTGGTGCCCGCCACGATATTTGCCGGCGAGGAGAGCGTACCGTGCAGGGCGCGTATCAGCACCGCGGTGCCTGTCTGTGGGAAGTACATCTCCGTGGTGCCCGTGAGTTCGCCGTTGGTACCGACGGTCAGCTGCTCTGCATTGTAGAGTGCCGTGCCCTTGTGGGCATCGGACACCCATGCCCACACCTTTTCATTGGCTACTATCTGCGTGTTCTGCACGTCGCCGCGCGTCACGGCCTCGATGCCGCTCGTCAGGCGCAGTTCCTGCCGCATGTCGAGACCAGGCGCCTCCTCTTTCGAGCAGGCGGCCAATATAAGGGCTGCCAGCAAGCATAATGTTATTTTGTTCATTTTCGTAGATGTTCTATTGTTGACATTATTGTTTATTCGGCTATTCCGTTGTCGCCTGCTCCCTCTTCCCACTCGGTGACGGTGGCGGTGAGTCCCAACGGCGTACGGTTTACCGTAACTGTATAGGTATAGGACTTGCCCGCCTCGAAAGCCTTGCCGCCAATCGGCCAGCGGAAGGTGTCTGTGCCGAGTGTGAAGTCCATGGTGCGGCCGGCATCAGCTGTAGTCGGCAGTACGAGGGCGGTGCGTCCCGTGCCGTCCGCCGTGTAGTCCTTCAGCGTCAGGGAGGCTGCATTGTCGGTCGGGGTCAGCCTGCCAGTCATGAGGTTAAAGTCAGCCTTCCGGTGCATGTCGGTAATGGAAACCGTCATCTTCTTCAGGTCATCGGCGGTGATGCCATTGCCGTTTTTCACGGTCAGCATGATTCGGGCGTACTGGCGCTTGAAGTTCAGCGATACGTTTGGCTGCATCTTATTGGCAGATGCCGTTATGCCGCCCGTCCAAAGCAGTTCGACCGCTGCCTGTCCGTCGGGGTTCGGCTGCGTGGTGAGGTCTACCTTGTATGTTGTTCCGGTCTTATATATCGGACCTGACAAATTCTGATGGGGGAAGTACGCCATGAAACGGAGTCTGGAGCCGTTTACAGGAAAGTAGATGGTCTTGTCGACCGGAGTGAAGGTGTTGCCCGAACCGTCACAGGCATAAGGCACGTTGGCGTAGTCGTCCGCAATTTCGTCTGATGTCTGATAAAAGGCATAGATGCCTATTTTACCGGTTTGTTTCCACGGACTCACGGCACGTGTCTCGGGGGCAGGTTCAATGTCGAGCGTCGATCCTGTGAACTGCACCGCCACACGCTTTGCGGGGTCTGTCGGATCTATGGAAGACGTCGTTTCATTCTTGTCGCACGAGGCGAATGCGAGGAGTGCAGCCGCCAGCAAAAAATACTTGTTTCTCATGTCTAATTGATTTTTGTTTATTATATTCTTAATTGATTACAACGTTCTCCTTTTCGCCGACCTCCCAATCGGTTATCGTCACCGTGAAGCCCGCACCGATTGGTGTGAGTAGTTTCCCTTGACGGTCAGCGGAACGGTCATGTCATCGGCGTTGAATCCCGCGAGCAGCTCGGTCAAATCGCTTTCTATGCGCTGTGTGCGTCCGTCGGTGAAAGTGAGGTCGAGCGTAAGGGTCAGTCCGTCACCTGCCACGCCCAACAGACGGGCATCGGCTGTCACCTTGTCGCTACTACGGGTGAAGGTGGGTTCCACCGCAAAACGTTCTGTTTGGGGACGTTGTGTGGCGAGGTCGAACACGCTCGCCACACCGTCCAGTCGTCCGGTGATACCTGCTATCAGTTTTGGGTCACCCTCCGTGACGGTCAGTTCGAAATGCAGGTCTCTGGTACGCTGCGCCATCGGGAGGCGAACATGCAGGGTGTCGTCGCGGGTGACAGTGATTTCTTGTCGCGCGGTGAACAGGTATCCGGGCATCGCGTCGATAATGTTTGCCGACAGGGTATTTATCCGGATGTTCTCGCCTTCGGCTGTCATCTTGTCGCAAACGTTGCAAGCGGTCAGCGGGTAGTTGCCGGGAAGGAACTTTACCGGGTGGCAATAAGGTTGCCCTGCCGGGGCGGTGCAGCTCTCGCTGCTGATAACCAATGTATACTCCCGCGGTGCGGGACAGGATTCGCCGCGCCGCGAGAAGTCAGCCGTCACGACCACTGCTCCCTTGTCGGGATGCGGGGTATTGAAAAGCTTGTCTTTCACGCAGGAGGTGAGCGAGAGGGCGAACACTGCCACCACGATTACTACATTATAAATTGTTCTTGTCATCATATCCTCCTTTCATTAAAAGACATTCCATACTAATGTTACACCTGCCTGCACAGGTCCGATCCAATGTTTGGTTTTGCCGCCCTGACGGACACGTACATCCTCGATAACTTTGTATTTCTCGACATCTGCGTGGACATAACCCAATCCGAGGGAAAAGTCCATGGAGAGGGCTTTGTTCAGTCTTAATTGATACCCTCCCGTAATGCCGCCGCCCGTCAGGTCGCCTTGTTTTCCGGTCGTGGAAAACTTGTAAATGAACTGCCCTGTCTTGAACATTACACCAAGGTAGCCGCGCTTCTCCTTACCTATATAATGGCGGAATTCGGGTGTCACTTCCCAAAGGGCGTATCTTCTGTCCTTGTCATTCCACGACCACGAAGTCCACGAGCCGTTCACGGATATTCCCCATGACGGGGTGATGCGCCACTCGATACCAAGGTCGGGCGTGAGGGTTGCCCAACGCAGCAGGTTGGCACGCAGTGATAATCCCAAAGTTGTGGATGATGCCGGCAGTACGAATTCAGGCTGATTTTCCTATCCGGTAGGAGGCTGAAGGGTCTTCACCTTTAACGAGTCGATGGGCGGAGTGTCCACCTCTTGGGGAACCTCATTTGGCACAACAACCTCATCGTCATTCGAACATGACATCATAAATGTAAACGAGAGAACTATGCTCATCACCAAGAATGTTTTTCTCATAATCCAATAACTTTAGAAATTATTAATATCAACGTAACAAATCATTCATCTTTCAGATCGACAGTCGGCAAGTTAAAAACTTTTTCGATGCCAATCCAGCTTTCTGCCGCATCATCAAATAGCGTTTCATATTGATCATGGAATCCAAAAAGGTCACTAAAGAAATATGTTTTCAGTGTTGGATACATGCTTACTTTCCATTCGTTGTCAGCTCCATCAGGTACAGAAATAATAAAATCTGTGGACAAGCTACAAGTGGTTATCCCGGCCTTAGCACCTCCATTGACAGCACTCGACGCGTAACAAAACATATTAAAATGTGAAGAAGGTTCGCGTAAATTAAACTACCACCTAAGCTGTGGGCTTCCTTGGGCCGGATTGGTTCTATTGATAACTTCAATATCATTTATTGTTTCCGTATGGCTATTGGAAATGCTTATTCCTCCTGAAATCTCTGGTCCAGTGACACTGACACTTCCTCCTAACTCGAAAGAGACACTGCTGGTATAAGAGCTCTGGCGTTCCGTAGTTTGCGGGGAATGTGCATGAATAATGGCACCATTCGGGTGAACCGGAGCGAATTCCAAATTTACGTCAGTCAGGCAAAAGCCATACCCTTTCATTTTCAGAGTACTGACCTTGGTATGCCATTCTCCATAAAAAGAAGGTTCTACATAGGCTATAAAACCCAGATTTACCAAATAAAAATGTTCTTTCCGGTCTTTGCTATAAGCGGTCCATATCTTAGCTTCTACTTGAAAATTATCGGTTGTCCCTTTACCTTCATGTCCATGAACAGGAGGTGCGGTATAGCTATTTTGACCGATAACGATATAGGCAGATATCAAGTTTTTCAAATCCGACGAACCGTTTGACGGAGCTTTCGGTTCCAGGGCTCTTTGTAAACTTTGACTTGTCATGTCGCAATGAAATCCCTGCCCGTATTCATTAATCGTCTGTACAGATTCTTTGCCATCAGCTCCGGTAGCAGTACTGAGCGCATTGAGCTTGGAATAGAATCCGCTCGCCGACGGAAGCGGTCCAGAAAATACCCACAGCGGCAGTTCGTCCGAATAAGACTCATCTTCCTTCGCATAAGGATTATAGCAATCCAGCAACGTGCAGACGGTATTAAAATCCTCGTTCGTTCCTCCCTCCATCATCATCACGATGCTCCGCTTATGGAACATATCCTTGATGTCAGCCAGCAAATCGGTATCCGACTGAATCCGGTCAATGTCCTGCCGGGTAAAGAAGAACGCGTCGCCAACCTCCATCTTCTTTCCCGGAGCATAAGGAACCGCCTCCTTGTAACGGTTTATCATGTTCTCGGATATCATATGGTCTTCTTTGCTCCAGAACGAAAGGTAATAAAGCGTGTTGTTGTGTGTTACGCCTAACTGGTCGGTAGTAGGCAAAGGATCAGTTAGTTTCTCGGGATCATTTACATTGTCGGGGGCGTAGTCATCCTCGTCATCGCCGCACGATGTAGCTACCGCAAGAACCATGTAGCACAACAATAAGTAATGAAGTAAATGAATCTTTTTCATGACTTTTTAAAGGAGAATCCTATTGTTTGTATTATTCAAATTCAAGCTGTAGAACTCATTTGCCGCTTGAAATAGAGTTGTCTTTATTTGAAGTTATTTGGGTAGCATTTTCTTTTACACACGTTAAAATCACCCATAAAACCCTGTTTTACTCTTTTTGGAGATGACGCAGGCTCAACCGACAAGTGCAAAATAAGCGAAAAGATTTAAATTCAGCCCGATTCTTGCCTATAAAAATTGTCTCAATTGTCAGAATCGCACATCTTTGTGGTTTAGAACATTTTAGTTTTGTAGTTTAGGCTATTTTTTGTCGTTTGGGCTATTCCTCCATCCATAACACACCGTATTATTCCGCCTCTGTTTTCCTCCATTTAGGGGTACAGCCCGCATTTTCCTTGAACAGCCTTATAAAATGGCTTGGTGACAAAAAACCGGATTTCTCGGAGATGTCGGCAACCGTCAACCTCGGATATCGCGCAAGCAGACGTTTCGCATATTCTATACGAAGTCCGATAATCCAATCGCGGAACGACATGTCATACGTAGTTTTGATGTACCCGGACAGGTAGGTACGGTTGGTATGAAGCACATCTGAAAGCTCCTTTATGGTAAGGCCGGGCCGGATATAACCGTCCGCATCGATACAACCTTTGATTTTTTTCGCTATTTCGGCATGGAAAAAAGGAGTATCCTGCCTCTGTGCCTGTTCCCGGTTTGTGGTGTCACACAGGTCTTCCTCTTCAGAAGTCATGCCATCTTCCATCGCGTTTTCCACCTGTTCGTAAAACAGCAGATAGTTCAGATAGCAAAGGAAGAGATAAATGTAAAACGGTACCGATGACAGAATCCAGATATAGACGTATTCATCAGGCAGGAATGTCAGCAGTCCGCATCCCACCCCGAATGTGACAGCCCAGTAGGTGAAAATGGAAAGCCATTTGATATAGGCACCGATGTCGTCCGCACGGGTGTCATCGAAAATGCGGATGACCCTGTGATAGGCCCGGAGAAGCCTACGGGTCAAGAACAGCCCATAGATAACCAACCATGCGGCCAAGGCAAACATCACCGTTGTCTGTAAACCACCTTTTGGTAACAACAGCAGAACGATGCCGGAAAGGATGGAAAACAGTATCCATAGACAGATATGCGTCCGTAACCGACGTTTGGTGATATAAAAGCGGTCAAGCAGAGTGGTGAGGGCCGAACTGAACAACCAGTAGCACAAAAAATAGGTGGACAGGTTCATCAGGATGGCGGCATCGGTATTCTTGAACCTGATTCCAAAAAAGAAATGTACCGAATAGTTGGCGGCAAGTAACAGTATGGCTACCCCCATAATTCGCCGGGAACGCAGATAATTATTGAAAATGGCTTTTTCCGAGGTTGGAGCCAACAAAAAATAAAAGCCGAAGAACAACATCAACGGTAGCGCAATACAAAGTGAATAACTGTATATAGATGGTTCCATTTTATTATGCCTAACTATTTTGAATGCAAAATTAGCGAAAATACTGAATATATGGCGGATTTGCCATGACGATTTACTTTCAACACCCTATTTTGATATAATCGAGGGCTTGTTGTATGGTATCCTTGCCATTATGTCATATTGATGGAAAAAGCAGGAAAAGGAATGGTATGTTCCCAATCCTGCCATATATATCCGCACACTCGTTCACATTTTTATACCTTTCGGTTTGCACTCGTCACGGACGTTGAATCCCGGCCGCCCGATGATGATGTGGTCGGCAATAAAATTGCCAGACGGACTGCGTTCATTCACCGAGCTGCGTATCTGCGGCACATCTTCGGTGTGTTGTGGAGATACGTTTCGTACACCTTCCGCATCCGGTTTGACCTCCTGTCCGTCATTCTCCTTTTCGGCGACTTCGGGCGTAGGCGGCTCAAGCTCCAACTGTATCTTTCGGTCGAGTGCTGCAAGTTCGGACTTCAACTGTTTCAGTTCGTCCTCCTTCTTCCATACCTTCCCGGCTATCTCCTACAACTGTGAGACCTCCTTTTCCTGCACCTCGTTCTTCGCCTTGTACTGGTCAATGATGGACGGAATCCTCTCCAATGCGTTCAGGAAATTGCGTGCGGCGGCTACCGGGTCAGCCATCGCCAGCATGCAGCCTATGTCATACAAGGATACTGATACTACGGGAGAACCTGTCGAGCATGTGACAGAACCGGACAAGCAAATTGCGCATTCGGCTCTCGGTGACTACGGACCATTCAGTGTGAAATATGCCACGAAGGACTTTCTCAGCTACGGGAACAAAAAGTTCCGCATATAGATTCTGATTTTGCTTGTTACAGATGGAAGCAACGGCAATATGCCAGAGGAGGCCGGGCTATACAAAAAATAAGGGGCTGTACACATGCGTCAGCTCCTTGTTTTTAAGGGGTAAGCGACTGCTCAACTACATCTTGTGCATTCAATTTTTCAGTGGGATGCACTCCATTGTAAGTGCATCTCAATTTCCATATACCAACTTATCTCAGGGTTGTCATTGAGTGTCAGTCTCGCTTTTTCCCGTTTTTTCCTGCATTTTCCCGGAACTGTCCTGATTATTTTCTCCATACATCCGGTAGCAGTTCCTTCAGGTCTCTGTCTGATTTGGGAGCCAGATAATAGGGGAGTTTACTGATCACATCATTCAGCCACTCTCTGGGGTTGACACCACGTTCCTTACATGAGCCAAGCAAGGAACAGATTATAGCCGTATTCTCAGCCGCTTCGTGGTTTCCGCAGAACAGCATGTTCTTTCTTGATATGACCAGTGGCCTCAGGGCATTCTCACAGCGATTGTTGTCAATGAAAATTCTTCCGTCATGGAGATACGGTTTCATTCTTGGCAGCAGGGAGTAGGCATAGGCTATGGCTTTTCCCATAAGACTTCGTTTTAGAACTTTAGGGTATGTGTTTTTAAGCCAGAGTTCAAAGCTGTCAAGCATCGGTTTGGATAGACGTTGGCGTAATTCAGCACGTCCTTCATACGGGAGTTCCTGTTTATCCGCCATGTATTCCACATTATACATATCCTGGATAAATTTGAGTCCCTGCATGGCATATTCCAGATTTTCTTCCTTGCACAGCTCTATATGTCTGCGGATATGCGCGAGACACCCACACAGACATACGTCCTCCCCATCCTCAAAGGCGTCATAAATGGGATGGCCGTCACTTTGGAGATATCCTTTGAAGTTTTTCAAAAGCCTGACCGCAACTTTTTGTGAACGCGATCCGTTGTCGTAATGGAAGAAGGCAGACGCGGCACAGCCGCTCGGACTATCCAGATGTATTCTTTTACGGCTTTATGCCTGTCGTGGTTTATAACCGGAAGCGTGGTCTCGTCAACCTGGAAGTAATCTGCGGCCAGTACTTTCTTCCTGAGTTCCAGATAAAGTGGCCTGAGAAGCTCGCAGACCGGTCTGAACCAGCCGTCCAATGTGTTTTTGGACAGTTTCACACCCAGATGTTCCAGCTGTTTCACTTGTCGGTAGAACGGGACATGATATTCGTATTTCTGTAAAAGGACCTCAGCGAGCATGGAAGCCCCTGGCATACCTTTATATATGGGCATCAGTGGCATGGGAGCGGTTATTACAGCCTTTTCTCCGTTATCAACGGCCTCCATTTCATTTTTCAGGGCGTATGTGGGACGTACCGTGTCTTTCACATAGAGGTAGCCGGGTTTCATCTCAAGGGTCCTGGTATGTTCCTCGCCTATCTTGACGTATCTGCTTAAATCGACATTCTCCGGTTCGATGACGACTGTTACAACCGGAAGGTTATCCATGACGACCCGGTTACGGCGCGGCGTTTTATTGGCGGCCCGGGACTTGGGGACGGTAATCTGTTCAGCCGCCCTGCTCCGGGCATCTTCGATTTCCGCCTCTATCTGTTCCAGGTCGCCATAGTCAAAAGGGAGCTTCGGGTCTCCGTTATCGACAGGCTTGCATTTCTCACTCATCTTTCCGAACACCTTCCTCTTCAGCCATGCCAGGGAGGCGTTCAACTCAACTATCGTACCCCGGAGTTCTTCTATGGTCCTTGCCTGGGCTGAGATGATCTCACTCTGTTTACGGTTGATATCCAGCAGCTGCTCCATTGAGGGTTCCACAGCTTGTCCGGTTGCATCTTCTTTTGCCATTCAATATCTTTTTTTTGATGATATAAAGATAGTCAAAAACAACAAGAAAAACAAGCCTTCAAGCTGTTTGTTTACAACTGTTTTACCAATGCTTTTTCAAATTGGAAAGCCGTCTTTGCCTGCCTTTGCTGACATCTTCATTGATGCCTTCCACCATAACGACCAGGTCACTCCAGGTCATGGGGTAAGAACGGGTGGCAGGATTATAGGCGGGTATCTTGAAGGTGCCTTCTTCAAGCAGTTTCTCATAAAGGACCAGACCGCCCGGTTCGGCATGGAGCAATTTTATCTTGGTCCGGAAACGGTTGTAGAAAATGAATACCTCCCCACTTCTGATGTCGCCTCCCATCCTCTCATGCACAAGGCCGCAAAGAGTGAACATACCTTTCCTCATGTCCGTATAACCGGGGCACAGGAAATATCTCATGCTGTCATTTAGGCAGAACATTGGCATTATATATTTTAGAGATCAGATTCAGGGCAGCTTCACAGCCGGAAGACCCTTTAAACTTCAACTTCAATCCGTTGGGTAATTCCAAGGATATTTCAGAGCTGTCCTTTCCTTTCAAGGGAAAGGGGACGCTAGGCTGGGGAGATGGCAGGGGAGCCTCGTGAGATATACCGGGGGATGGCGTGTCGCCATTGATTACTATGGGGACAAAGCTGTCTTTAACCCCTAAGCGGGAGGCTTCTGCCAATAACTCCCGCTCCGTTATACCGTATTTTTGTTTCCAAAGATAGAATCTACTACGGCTATAACCTTCATTCTCACAAAAATCAGCAATGGACAAACCACTCTGCTGCTGACGGAAAAGAACGGAGATAAATTTTTCTCTGCTCATCATGTGTTTACGTCGCTGCATCATAGGATATTATTTTTTTTGCAGCAAAAGTAAGGAGGGAAAATGAACTGTAGAAGATGTACTTACTCAGGCGCTTACTTTAAGGGGATATTCGACTTTTAGCCCCCAAAAAGATCAATATTGTTATGTACAACCGTCCAACCTGCGGGTAAAGTGCGCAACTCGGATCTGGACAGCAAGCTGAAAAGAGGCACAAGTATGTAGGCAACCCTGTTATAGCACCGGAATCTGCTGTGTCGCATGAATCAACCGTAGTCCCCGTGAAAGGCATGGCTATACCGCCAAGGGCTGTGGATGAAGTCGCAATGCGGAAAGCCGTCCTTTCCCAGGCAGTTCTCAGGAAGTCTTAAGAAAGAGGGGATAAACATCTGATACGGACAACTCGCAATACGATACGCAACGATGAAAGTGGTGAACAAATCTGGCACTAACGGATGCGCCTCTTTTATATGATTATAATATTAACAAGAAATGCCCGCCATTGTTCTTAAATGCGAATTATAACTTCTTACTGTTGGAAGATTATCTATAAATCGGGCATGAGGGTAAGAGTGCTTACAAACAATTCGGCCCGCTTTATTGGGGGCTGCCAAACCTCGACCGGCACCTGTACCACCCGCGGATATAAATTCGGACCGGAGGTATGGATGGTATTCCGCACACCGGACCAACGTACCCTTGCGGACAGTCCCGAGCCCGGCAAGCCATAATTCCGTCGGGTCAATTGAACAACCGCCTCTCGGAATATGTTCATATCATGGGCCGGTCCCGTATGCAGCTATTTTCCGGGGTACATGACATTGAGGACATACCGCCTGATGCCGACATCCGAGGTTATGTTTAAATTTGTATATTAATTTATATTTTTATATATTTGCAACAGTTGTTGTCTAATTTACATCAGAATGACACGTGTTCGGAATATGGGAAGAATACTGTCCGCATTCCTCATGCTGGGAATTTCCTCCATGTGCGGAGCCCAGATATATAAATACTTGGGAATAGAGGACGGATTGAGTAACCGGAGGATTTACCGTATCCAAAAAGACGGGAGGGGATACATGTGGTTCCTCACCCAGGAGGGGATGGACCGTTATGACGGCAAGCGGATCAGGCATTACACTGTTCTTGACGGCAATCTGAAGGTGGCCCCGCAAGTCAATCTGAACTGGCTCTACACCGACACGGAGAACACGCTGTGGGTTGTGGGAAGGAAAGGCCGTATTTTCCATTACGACACCCTCCATGACCGTTTCCGGATGGTATACAGGATACCCGGTCTTCAGGATGACTTCGCCACGGGCATGCTCTGTTACGCCTATATGGACCGTGGGGACCGCATATGGCTCTGTCAGGGTGACCATATCATCCGCTATGACACCCGCACAGGCATTGCGCAGCGGCTGGTCTCCCGTTTAAGAGGTGATATAACCGCTATCAGCGAGACGGACGGTACAAACCTTTTCATCGGTACCGTGAACGGACTTTTTCCGGTACGGGAAAGGGACGGTGTCCTTGAGGCGCTTGCGGACACGGACAGCATCCGGACGCCGGTCAGCGAACTCTACTACCACCCCGGTTCGAAGAAACTGTTCGTGGGAACCTTCAGGAAGGGCATACTTGTATACGGAGTGTCCGCAGGCAGTACGCTGCGGAATGTGGCCGTCAACCGGATCACCCCTCTCAATGACCGGGAGCTGCTGATAGCCACGGGCGGAAGGGGGGTATACAGGATGGATATGGACTCGCTAGTGCCCAAACCCTATATAACCGCCGACTACGCCAGCCACAACGGCATGAACGGAGACAATATCAATGACATTTATGTGGATGGCGGGGACCGTATCTGGCTTGCCAACTACCCCGCCGGAGTCACAATCCGGAATAACCGCTACCAGAGCTATGAATGGTTCCGGCACTCACCGGGCAACAGCCGGTCGCTGGTTAACGATCAGGTGCATGATGTCATCGAAGACAGCGAAGGCGACTTGTGGTTCGCCACCAGCAACGGGATCAGCCTGCTGCAGCCTGCGGTAGGACGGTGGCGCTCCTTTCTCAGCCGGTCCGATGGGATACAGGATGGCGGGAACCATATCTTCCTGACGCTCTGCGAGGTCTCGCCGGGTGTCATCTGCGCCGGCGGGTACGCTTCGGGCCTGTACAGGATCGAAAAGAAAACCGGGAGGGTGGAATACTTTCCCCCCTCCTTTGCAGCAGAGGGGCGTCCAGACCAGTATATCAATGACATCGGAAAAGATTCCGGAGGATGTATATGGACAGGGGGCTGCCACAATCTCAAACGTTTCGATCCCCATGACGGCACAGTACGCCTGTACCCGGTCCCGGGCCCCATCACCGCCATACTGGAGAAGGCTCCGGAATGGATGTGGATCGGTACCGGCATGGGGTTGTACCTGCTTGACGGGCACGGGGGGACCTGCAGACATATCGCCTTTCCAGTCGAGGCGGTTCATGTCTATGCACTGTACCAGGCACCGGACGGGCTCCTGTATATCGGCACCGGCGGGGCGGGACTTCTCGTCTATGACAGCGTGGAGGACAGGTTCGTCCGCCAATACCAGACCGAGAACTGCGCCCTGATATCCAATAACATCCATACCATTGTCCCCCGTGCGGACGGCACCCTGCTACTGGGGACCGAAAACAGCGTGGCCCTGTTCCGGCGTGAGAGCGGCACTTTCAGAAACTGGACGGCAGAACAAGGGCTGGCAAGCGTATGCCTCAATGCCGGGGTATCCACTTTCCGGCACGGGGAAAGCTTCGTGTTCGGGAGTAACACCGGAGCCGTCATGTTCCCCTCCGACATGAGGATACCCGCCCCGCATTTTTCTCGGATGCTCCTGCGGGATTTCATGATCTCCTACCGCCCCGTCTATCCCGGGGACAAGGGATCCCCCTTGAGGGAGGATATTGACAATACCGTCAGGCTGGAACTTGCATATGACCAGAATACCTTCTCCCTGGAAGCTGTCTCCATCAACTACGACTATCCCTCGAACATCCTATATTCATGGAAATTGGAGGGGCTCTACGAGGGCTGGAGCCATCCGGTCCAGAGCGGGCGGATACAGTTCACGAGCCTGCCCCCAGGCAACTACACCCTGCGTATCCGTGCCGTCTCCAATGAGGAGAAATACAAGGTGTATGAGGAAAGAAGCCTCGGTCTGAGTGTCGCCCGGCCGCTGTGGGCGGGTACATGGGCCATTGCCGGATATGCGTCATTGTGTGTGTTGGCTGGGGTGGTGTCTTTTCGCGTTGCCATGTTGCGCAGGCAGAAAAGGATATCAGACGAAAAGACGTGCTTCTTCATACATACTGCCCATGATGTCCGTACTCCGCTTACGCTGATCAAGGCTCCGCTGGAAGAGGTGGTGGAGAAAGACATGGTGAAGGCGGAGGGGATGGACAATGTACGGATGGCCCTGAAAAGCGTGGACGGACTTCTGGGATTGGTCACCAGCCTGATAGATTTCGAGAGTACGGACAACTACACCTTGAGACTTCATGTCTCGGAATATGAGCTCAACAGTTATCTGGAGACGACCTGTGAGGCATTCCGCACATATGCCTCCATCAGGGACATCGATATCACCCGTGAGAGCGGCTTCCCTTACCTGAATGTCCGGTTTGACAAGGACAAAATGGACTCTATATTGAAGAATATACTGTCCAACGCACTGAAGTACACTCCACGGGGCGGGAGTATCCAGGTCCGTGCCTTCGCGGACCGGCATGTATGGGGTGTGGAAGTGGAAGACACGGGGATTGGCATTCCACCTGAGGAACGGAAGAAACTGTTCAGGAACCATTTCAGGGGCAGTAATGCCGTCAATCTGCAAGTGGCGGGAAACGGTGTCGGACTGATGATGGTACATAGGCTGGTAAGGCTGCACGGAGGCAGGGTCCGCGTTACCAGTACCGAGGGGAAGGGGACCATGGTATGTGTTATTTTTCCCCTGAGGAGCAGACGCCTTGACAAGGCATGCCCCGTTGCTTCGCCCAGGAAACAGGATACCGGGGAAACCCGCATGGGACCGGATTGCGGCCCCATGCGTGAGATCCTTCCAACAATGACCGGCGGGGACCGGCAGCGTATTCTTATTGTGGAGGACAATGACGATTTGCGGACCTACCTTGAGGGGCTGCTGAAAGAGGAATACCTGGTCCAAACCTGTTCCAACGGACGGGACGCGCTGCTTGTGGCGAGAGAATACAATCCGGACCTGATACTTTCGGACGTTATGATGCCTGAAATGGGAGGGGACGAACTTTGCGCGTCCGTCAAATCCGATATTGAGACATCCCATATCCCGGTCATGCTGCTGACCGCCTTGGGAGATGAGAAGGACATGCTGGAGGGGCTGGAAAACGGAGCTGACGCCTATATCACCAAACCGTTTAGCATAAACGTGCTCAGGGCGAATATCAGGAACATACTGGCAAACCGGGCACTGCTCAAACGGGCATACGCCGGTCTTGAGGACGGAGTCGGACAGGTTCCGCCGGACTGCCACAATACCCGGGACTGGAAATTCATGGCCTCCGTAAGGGAATGCGTCATGAAGAATATCGACAACCCCGGTTTCTGTGTGGACATGCTCTGTGGCATGCAGAACATGAGCCGCACCGGATTTTTCAACAAGTTGAAGGCGCTCACCGGCCATGCCCCGGCTGACTATATCCGCTCCATGCGGCTGCAATATGCGGCACAACTGCTCAGGGAAAAAGACTGTTCGATAACGGAAATCTCGGATGACTCGGGGTTCTCCGATGTCAGATATTTCAGGGAGGTGTTCAGGAAGTACTATGGAATGAGCCCGAGTGAGTACAGGAATTCGATGAGAGGATAACATCACGGGCAGACAGACTCCAGGATATGGCAGGTCTTATTGTCGGAGATGGTGTATGTTTCGCTCCGCACCGACAAGCCGGGCACGGTTAACTCGTTCACCGTAATGATGAAGGCGAACAGCCGCCCTGCCCCAGTATTGAGGCTCGTGCCTGATAGGGATAGTAGAAATAATAGTGTTCGTCCAACAGCCCGCCTGTGAGCGGTGTCGGACTTTCAGTTTTCCATACGAGACCGCCCGTGTCGGCATCCCTCTCGGCTGTCAGTTTCACGTTGGAATAGACTGTTTGAGTGCCCCGCACCACGTATAGGCCGCAGGCCCCGCCTTCGGAAAACTTGGTTTGGCAGCCATTCTCCACAGTACGGGTGGTTTTGCGAACAGCCGACGTATATCCACCATCGGTAACGGAGAAAGTAAGTTGCTGCGCCTTGTCTTGGTTGCCCGGGAGCTCTTCTTGCGTACAGGCGGCAAGCGATAGGAGCACCGCCGCCGGAATCGAATGTAGAATGCTTTGCTACAGTTTCTTTCTTTAATGTGATTAAAAAGCGCACACGGCCAGAAACCTAACTTTATAAGTACTTATCATTACTTTCCAGAGTGGCATCTGGAAAGTGTATGGCATATGCATTGTTAGGGCTATAATATGCCTCCGTAGACGACCAGTAAGAGGTGGTATAAATTGGCGTCGGACCGCCGGCAGCGACGAGGGATGGGTTGACTATATAATTCCAAATTTCGGCATTCGGAAAATCTTTCATCATAATCTTATCATCAGTAAGTCGGGCTGGGGTTAGTCTGCCTGTGGGGTCAGTGTCTTTCGGTATACAGAAGACGACACCGGCGACCGTCTTGCCCGCTACGGATTGCGGCTTCGGGTCTGCGATGACCTGAGCTTTCCCATTGGGATAGCGTTTGCGCAGTCCGCCGTCCGAAGTGCTCCTGCCCGAATAGATGTAGTCCCCAGCCTTCACTTCATCGGCAGTGTAGTGTATTGTTTTGGCTACCGCCACATTCTCCTCGCCGCCATCAATCCAGGTGTTGCCCGGCACCGTCTGCACCACGTCTATTTCATTCGTTTTTCCTCCGTGACACCTTCGCCCGCCATGAGCGTGAACTCTACTTTTGCCATGCGGTGGTTGAAACGGAGGCTGACGGCTTGGTCATAACCTCCCACTACGGTGACGTATAGAAGGCCGAAGCCGGCATACCCGCCACTTTGGTCGATATCGGCATTCGGAGTCCGTGCCGTGACACATGTCTCGGTAGTGCTCTTCCGGTAAATGGTGTTTTCAGCATCCTTTGGGACAGTATTGCCCGAGGCGTCCATTACGTACCTTTGGAGGCTGAGCATGCCATCCAGCATCACTCCTATCTCCTTGCCGCCGGCACGGGGGTGCGGTTGCGCCACCTCCGCTGTCAGTCGCAATGGGTACTTGCCATCGGGTAAACGTGTAGTAGATTCTCCCGTTTCCATCTTGCCGCAAGAGACGAGTAGCCCGCCCGCGAGCATCAACATCGGCTACCAGCCGCTGATGCGCATCCATCGTCCGGAATATCCTGTTCCTTTCACATCGTTATTTTTCTTTGTTTTATGTGGTTAGAAAGCGCACACGGCACGCACATTGAGTGCGCCGTCCTTTTCGCTGAGCTGTGCGAAGGCATTGTAGAAATACACGCTAAAAGCGCCATTCTTATTACTGGGGCTCTCCGAAGAAGACCAGAAACGTTTATGGTTATTGCGCGGTGACAATGCGTCACCGCCAACGGCGGAGATGGAGACTTCGACTATATCCCTCGTCTCTGTGTTGTCCCGTGTGTACGCAATATTATCGACATCCTTATAACATAGCATGTGCAGTTCCTTTACCGACGGCAAGAACCATCCGGTGCTGTTTGCCGGGGCTGGATTATTTGCGATAAATGTTTTCAGGACCTCAGCAGGATTGACCAAGGCATCGGTTTTGCCGTTTGTCTTGCAATATCCGTTATACGCCCACAGCACTTTCGTGTTCTGGTAACCGAGTATCCTGTTTATGTTGCCGGTCGCATCGAAACCAGTGGCAATGTTTACGTACTCATCCTTATCGACAGGATTGAAATCTGTTCCTCTTTGAAAATCCGCCACCCAGTCGTTAACGTTTTGCCACGAGACGTTGCCCGGAGCATCTTTAATCGACACGGCAAGGCCATGGGTGCAATTGGGATGTTCTTTCACCATAATCTTGTCGAAATCCAGAGACGCCGGCGTGATCCGTCCTTCAGGATTGGTCTCTGCCGGTGTCCAGAAGACGATGGCCGCCACGCTTGCCTTCTGCTCCTCGGTCAGGGTAGTACCCTTAGGCAGCAGGTTGCCGTCGGCGAGCAGGTAATCTCCCCGTTGCATCGTGTAGTCCTTTACAGTTGTCACCGCGCCGTCCACCTTGTATCTCTTGTAACTGCCGGTAGAAAGGCCGGACGGGGTTATGGTGAACTCCTTGCTTCCCTCGTCATAATGTCCTTCGATAGTCGGTGCGGGAGTCGCGTGATTCACCAAGTAGCGGTATGTACCATCGTTCACGCGCAGCGGCTGGGCAATGCCAGAGAATGTAGTGGCGGGTGACACGGCGTAATCAGGAATCCTCTCGTCGGTAAACTTGTATTTAACGGTATTCGGCATCTCGATGACGGCCAATGCCATACGATGGTTCATGGTGAAAGAGAGGTGGAGGGTGTTGTCTTCCCCTGTCGTTGCGGAGCCTTCGGCAGTCATCAAGTCGGAGGCGGTATATGCCGCATGAGTACTTTGGTCGTCCTGAGGCTGCCAAGCGGAAACCAACGGGGCGAAGAATTCCGTGTCGGTCAAGGCTGAGCCTGTGGGAGTGGCAGTCTTTCCGCTCATATCCGTTTAGTAGGGATAGTAGAGGTAGTAGTGCTCATCCGACAATCCCCCCACAAGTGTCGTGTTGTCCTTGGACTTCCACACGAGGTCGCCCGTGGCGGCATCCCTCTCTGCGGTCAGTTTCACGTTGGAATAGAGGGTTTGAGTGCCGTGCGTCACGTATCGCCGTCAGGCATGTTTTTCCTGCCGCTATGAACAACGGCGGGGGGATATGGTTATCCGGATGTTGCCGATGGAAAAAATCGGCTGGAAGAAGAAATAAATTTCTCGCAACGTTTCACAACAGCTTTGACCTGATGCTTTTCAACACACGCCACACCGTCATGCCTGAGAGCTTTATTCTCTTCCTAAGCAGATAGTTGGCAATCCGTTGCGCTCCCCATCTTCTTGTCTCACGCACAGATTAAGGATAATGGTTTCAATTTCAGGTGTTATCTTCATATTGGCAAGTCTTGATGAACGTTTAGACTTATCGGACAATTCCGACTTGCCTTGTTCTTTCTCGCAATTTATCCAACGGTATAACGTGGAACGGGTAATCCCGCACCGAAGGGCAGTTTTTGTCACAGAACCCGTTTCGACGTATAGCTCAAGCCATTTTTGGCGCATCCGTATATCTTCTTTCATGCAACGAAGATACGGATTAAGATTTGCCAACGAAAAGAAAAAGTGTAGCGTATCTATTGATACTTTGCAATTAAATACTACTCCGCTTTTCAGCCATCTCCTTAATACCAGCCTGTCAATCTACACATTGTTGAGAAGCCATTCATGATTAATATGATCAAAACAACCCTTAATGTCACCTTCCAGTATCCATTGTGGTAAACAGTCTCTACTCAACCATCTATGAAGTGCGTCTATTGCATCCGCAGTACTTCTAAACTTTCTGAACCCATATGAGTTCGCATCCGCTTCACTTTCAGTTATAAGTTCTAAAGCCATAAGATATATCCTGCACGGCTCTGTCCTTCATGGTTGGTATTCCCAAAGATCTTGTCTTGCCATTTGCTTTGGCTATGTTGACCTTCCTCAGCGGGAAGGCCTTATATCCTCTCCTTTTCAATAAACATATAGCTTCTATTTTCTTGGCATCAGTGTCCCACTTCATATGGTCAACCCCTGCCGTACGTTTACCTTTATTGGAAGTTACTTTCCTTATCGCCAATGCCTTGGCTTCGTAGGAAGTGGCAAGTAGGTACCGTAAGGCCTTTACCTTGTTGTACCTCTTTTCTTTGTGGGCCTTTGCTATTCGGACCTGCAGTTTTCTCACTTTACGCTCATATTTGGAAGAATCGATATCTTTTCATGTCGTGTTTCGTACGGTTAAAGATGCACACTCGGCTTTTGCCTTGCTCATTTGCAGTTTCTTCATTTTATTAAAGTTCTACAATCGTTTCACAAAGAATTACCCTGCGGAAGTCTGCCTGATTTCGCATGGGGTGATGTTTAAACCTCTATCCTCCGCATTACACAGAATCATTCACTTTCTCCGCAATCCTTTACCCGCACCACATTCGGCTTTTCTTGCAATTGGCTTACCTGCCTGACATAGACAGGAGAAATACGGGTTTACCAAGTTCCGTACAAGTAACTGACGCCCGACTTAGAGCCCGCCCCTCCACCGCCAGTATGATGTCCGTGTAGCCTTACATTCCCAAAAGACTATCCTGACTACCCACCTTTTGGCTATAGCTTATAAATATCCGTAAGCTATTTCTTTATTACGATGGTGTAGCGATTCACATATGTTACTCATATCAGTCAGCCTAACAGCCTATACATTGGATATTTCTGTAAAGGACTGCATTGTCAAGAGGGCTTCGCACTAAACCATGACTTGGTAAAGCACGCCTCTTTAGACTACTATTGACAGAACAATAGGTTCAGGCACAGTGCTGAACAATTACTTGTACGACTTCTTGTCGCACGGAATACCTAAAGATACAAAAAGGCCAACTAATTCGCAATAATTTGGCTATGAATTAGTTGGCTAATTTTATATTATTTAATAAATACCCCTATTCAGTTCGATTAATGGAGCTGAACTATAAATTTGGACGTTTGCCTTCTTATACAAGATTGACATTCATTGTTTCCGCTATTGTTTTGTTTTCAATCAGCATTCAACTGTATCAACATGAACAGTCGTTTGAAAACTTGAAACTCATTTTCCAAAAACATAAATAATCAACAGATTATTAAAGGTAATCAGTTGGACTATACATTATCTCAGAAAATATATCTATTTGACCTTCATTATATCTTTCAACAGTCCCAACGGCTCATCTGTAGTGATAAAGTCGACTTTATCCCAAAAGTATTGCATGTCCTCTTTTTTATTAACCGTCCATACATTCACTTTTAGCCCCAAGGCATGGCAACTTTCAATCCAATCGGTATAACGGTAAAATTCAGAGAAGTGATAATCCGGTCCGGCACTACCCAATTCTTTCAGTTGTTGTGGAGATAAGTCCCCTTTCAGATAATATACAGGAGTGCTTGTGGGAGCCTGACGGATCAGTTCCTTTAATGCGTGAGACGAAAAGGTGATATATATCATCCGGGGTTCGAGTCCCATCTTCTTTATCATCGAAACGATCTCTTCAACAGCTTTTATCTCCCGTTCGGGTTTACTATGAGCTTTCAACTCCAGCACCAGCTTCAAAGATGTTTTCCGCTTAGCTGTTTCCAGAAGCTCTTTTAAGGAGGGTACGCATTCTCCATTCGCTAACCATAACCCGGTTAATTCCTTCAGAGTGGACTCTTCAACCTTATGCCCTTGAATAATCCCATCATGGCTAACCACCAAACCATTATCTTTTGTCAGCCAGACATCAAACTCCGAACCATAACATCCTATAGAATCCGCTTTCAACAAAGATGTAATGCTATTCTGTGCTGATCCTTGGGTTTTCCAGAAACCACGATGGGCAATCACCCGTGTTTGTGCCGAAGTATTGGCAATCATAAACATAATTGCCAATAAACACATTACCTTTTTCATTTTGTCCTTTCCTCTAATTGTTAGTTATATAAGAGCTGATTCTCTAGTATCCCGGATTCTGCACTAGATTGGGATTTACTTCTATCTGATCTTGTGGAATAGCAAGCCAATAGTTCTTGGGAGCGGTAAAATTACGAACGCCGGTTTCTTTCATGTCCGTAAGTTTATAAAAACTATCAGCGGTTTTTCCGGATAATGTCCAGGATTTCTGATAACGCATCATTTCAGTATGGGCAATTTTCCAACGGCGCATATCATGGAAACGTCTGCCTTCCATAGCCAATTCAATGGAGCGTTCATCATGTAATATTTCGCGCAACTTCTCTCCTGAAGGAATACCACCGGCTTTTGCCCATGAATCTGCAAAGGTAGGTAATCCGCAACGTTCACGTACTTTATTCAAATAGGACAGACTGGCAGTACTCAGTGTGCCGCTATATTCGAAATCCGCTTCTGCATAACTCAGATAGAGTTCGGCCAGACGCATATAAGGAAAGCACCAACGGTTGTAGGTTATTTGATCGGTAGTCCTATTATAGGTATCATATTTAGACACCCATTTCTGACAATAATAACCGTTGTCCGTTTGATACTCATCCTTGGCATTGCCATTATTCTGCTGCATTTCACCACGTCTGCATTTGAGCACTATTGTCTTTCCCTGCACGTCATAATTTCCACGATCAAAGCCAATAGAGGCATAAAAGCGCGGATCACGATTCCTGTGAAAACGTACCGTACTATCACCTGGTGCAATGGAATACGGATCAAGCTTCTTAGTCTCGGGGTCATCTGCCCAAGGTAGACCGTTCTTGGTATAATACCTACTCACACAATCCCACGTCGGGAATAAGGACCCTCTAAAACCTTTGGTCGAATAACTTGTAAATTCAACACGAGGAGCCATATTCTTGATACAGTAGGAAATAGTTCCCTGTTCAGCAAAGCCAAACAGGACTTCATTCCAGTTAAATCCGCTACCACTGATCCCATCACCGACAAAGGCTTCATGATAGTTTTTCTTCCCTTGCTCCAAGTCATTGGTCGAATTTCCATAAAGTTTGTAACCGTTCTCTTCGCAAAGGTCTATGGCCTCTTTGGCAGCATCCATCGCTCTCTTCCACTTTTCCCGGTCATAAGTCTGGTTAATCAGAAAAGTGCCGTCGGGGTTTTTAAAGTCGGAATAAAACTCACTATTCCCATTGACTAACGGCGAGGCGGCATAAAGCAACAGCCGAGCCTTGAAAGCCAAGGCAGCAGAAGAGGTAGCCCTGTTTCTCTTACTTGAATCCCATACGCCAGGAAGTAATCTAGCTGCTTCCGAATATTTATTGGCAATGAAATCGACACATGTATCATAAGGAGAACGGGAGGTCATCATCTCGGCCGGAGAACTTTCCATTGGTATTTCCTTGTCAATAATAACTATCGGTCCATAGTACTCCAGCATGATCTGATGATAATACCCGATCAAAAACAGCGCTTCACCTTTCCACCAGCTCAGGTTTTCGGGGGTAATGTCCGATACCCTATCCAGATTATTAAGCACATTATAGCAATTGCGGATACTTTCCCATACTGCTTTCTTCACAGCACCCTGCGGATAAGATTTTGCTGTATTGCTCCATAATGAGTAATAAGTCGTTGTTGGGGATTCTTCCCCATAAACCAGACTGCGGAAATGAAACCAGCGCGTTGTTCCTCCTTTGCTCGTTATGATTTCGTTTCCTCCGGTAAAATCAGGAAATTGTTGGGGATGGAAATAGTTAGGGATATTCGCGTAGCAAGACAGTACCATTCCTTCAGCCTGATATTGTGTTCGGTAGATATCATCCACGGTAGCAGTACCTTGCGGAACCACATCAAGAAAATCACATGATGCCATCATTAAACAGCCGATTGCCGACAGGCATAACTTTGTATATATATTTTTCATAACTTATTCTGTTCTTAATTAATAATGAAACTGAATCCCGATCTTGGCCGTGCGCTGTAGCGGATATTTCAAACCATTCCCACTTCCCATTTCAGGATCCCAGGTACTGAACGGAGAGAATGTCAGCAAATTAGTACCTGCTGCATACACACGCAGCCACGGGAAGAAGGAATAGCCCAGTTCGGCATTCTTCAGGCGCAGGAAAGCTGCGTTACGTAGGTAATAAGTGCTGGTTTGCGCATTGTTCGTGATAAATTCGGGTGATAATCGGGGATAGGCGGCACCGGCTACATTATTGCTTTCCGACCAGTGGTCATCAACGATATACTGTGCAATGTTATATCCTTTATGGCCCGCTTCGCTGAACGGATGAATATCGCTCATCATTAAACTGACTTTGGCCACTCCCTGGAAAAACAGAGACAAATCCCACTTTTTATACTTCAACGTTCCTCCAAAACCATAGATAATCTCCGGAATTTCAGGATTGCCGATAATCGTCCTGTCATAACCATTCACCACGTTATCACCATTCAGATCTTTATATTTAATATCTCCCACCGTATAATTTCCGAACGACTGTTTGGGAGATCTGTCTATTTCCTCCTGAGAAGTAAACAATCCGTCAGACACATATCCCATAATACTGTTTATCGGGTGTCCGATTCTTGAAGAATAGGGTTCTACATTCACCGGTTCGTCTATCTCTGTAATCTCATTATGTGCATAGGTCAGACTACCGTTCAGGCGGAGCACCCAATCTTTGCCAATTACTTTGCTGTATGCTACACTCATATCCACACCCTTATTCTTTACCGAGCCAATGTTGGCATAAGGCAGCATACCTGTCACTCCCATTGTTGAAGGGACGGACGAACGTTGCATAAAAATTCCACTACGGTCTTCCTTGAAATAATCAATGGTTATATCCATAGATTCAAGAAGGGTCATATCGACACCTAAATTCAGCTTTTTCGATTTCTCCCATGTAGCGTTCGCATTACCATAAATATTTACAAGCGGCCCATTCACGCGGGTACCGCTACCAGTCCACCAATCCAAATTATTATTCATACTGACTTCTGTTACATAGGGAAAGCGAGTGGCAAGCGCATCATTTCCGGTCAATCCATAAGTAGCTCGGATTTTCAGAGTGGAAACTGTTTTTTTTAACGGTTGGAAAAACTTTTCATTAGAAATAGTCCATCCTAGGGCAATCGCAGGGAAGAATCCGAAACGATGCCCGCTTCTGAAATTCTCCGAGCCATTATAACCAAAGGTAGCCTCAAGCAGGTAACGCTGACCAAAACTGTAGGTCAGACGTCCGGCCATCCCTTGCTCACGGTAAGGAAGAAGATCTTTTTCAGCTCCGCCGTCCTTCACTTTCTTGGTTTCTTTCATGTGGTAAACAAGGGTAGCTCCCACATCATGTCCACCAAACTGGCGTGAGTAGTCCAGCGCTCCCTGTAAAGACCAGACACTCTCTGTCGGATCACGCCCGGAATTGCTCTTCAGATAAGGTTCTCCCGGCTCACCGATAGTCGAAGTCTTATAAAGGTAGTTTCCCTGATCATCCATCGTATAGTCATCAGATACTTTATAGTAGAAAGGTACAATCCAATGATCCAGCCAGTTAAAACTGTAATTATAGAAAGATGCCAGTCCGGTGAGTTTTAACCCTGGTGTGACAAACTTCAAGTCCTGTTCGAGATTGAAAGCGGTCGTCATATAGACATAATTTCGTTCCGTATAACCTTCACTCAATTTGGCGTAAGGATTCGGCTCTGATTTTCCCACATCCCACGGATCATTGCTACCGTAGCGGATGTATGTATCCCCTGGTTCAGCAGGAAGTGTAGCAGGAAAACGTACGGGATTCCCATGCATGGAATAGGCGAACAAATTCCGGGTACTTGTTTTGGGGGCATGGTGGTAGAACAACTGCGTATTCATATTTAGCCCCACTTTCGTCGTAGAGGTAACACGGGCTGTCACATTACTCTGAAACAGGTATTTCTTGTTGCGCATACCCACATCAAGCTTATCTTCCTTGGGTTGCCGGATGATACCATTTTCATAGAAGATTCCAGCATTCAGGAAGTAATCCACATTTTTGCTTCCGCCCTTGATGGAGATATTCAAATTCTGATTAACGGCGAAGTCTTTGAACAACATACTGTACCAGTCATTGTTTGGGAACAGGTAGGGATTTGCATTGGCACGTGTTTTATCTATCTTATCCCGGCTATAGAAAGGCTCATACTCTTGGTTATTGGCAATAGCCTGATTATAAACGGCTTCATTATACATATCCATGTAAGTCGGGCCATCTGCCATTTTCTGCACATAGGTAGGCATGGAGAAAGTATTATCAAAGCGGATATCTACAGACATTTTCTCGGAAAGCTGTCCTTGCTTGGTAGTAACGATGATAACTCCGTTAGCCCCCCGTGAGCCGTATAGGGACGTTGCCGTAGCATCTTTCAGCACAGAAAACGACGCGATAGATTCTGGAGGAATATTGTTCATCATCGTAGCGTTGATTTCCACACCGTCAAGTATGATCAGCGGTGAGGTATTCGAACCAAAAGTTGATATACCACGTATATAGAATTTCGCCTCATCAGAGCCTGGTTCACCCTGTGTTTGTACGGCGATGATACCTGGAACGTTCCCGGCAAATGAAGTACTAAGATTACTGGATGTCATCTTCAGGTCTTCCGGCTTCACTGCCTGCACAGCTCCCACGAGGGATTCTTTCTTTTGTTTGCCAAAACCGACCACGACCACTTCATCCAGCATCATACTCCTGTCCGGAGTCAAATTAACGGAAATGAACTTCTTATCTTTTACCACTACCGTTTTCTTCTGGTACCCAACATATGAAATGGTCAATGATGCGTTCTTTGCCAACTGTATAGTGAATATACCGTCCACATCTGTTATAACCCCGTTCTGCGTTCCACTTTCCAATACGGTAGCTCCAATAACAGGCTCTCCGTTTTCGTCTCCCACATATCCTTTCATTTCTGCTTTTACTTCTTTTTGCTGGCTCTCGTCGATCTTTCTATTATCTGCCGCCGTTACAACGGAAACGGGAAATAATGTGAAGGCTAACCATAACAGGATGCAACAGCTTTCGCTGGTAAGGCATCCTTGTTTTACTTTACAGTTCATATATCAATAGATTTTTTGATTAGTAGTGTAGATTTTTCTCTGAAATACAGGGAGGTGTGTCGTAATGCACGATGTACCCTCTTTTTTATTCATTACTATACAACTCTGTTCATTTTCTTTTCTATTATTCATTGTGTGTGCAATTTATTTTATAATTATTTCTTTGACTTTATATAAATTACAGTACAAATTCTCAAACTAAGAATCGTTTATATATACGATAGGAAAACAACTCTCTCTTCCGCCCGAAGGCTGGCTGGCAAAAAAAAGTAAATACCTTGTCATACATCAAATTTAGTTGTTAATATATTTGCAAAATTACCCGGAACAACTCGGATAAAATATCAGAAAATGACCTGATATTATAAAATTTAAAGCAAAATACATATTACTAGTGCGATATGAAATCTTTAGGCAGTACTCCGAACTGTTTTTTAAAACAGCTTGAAAAATAGGAGGGGGTACTGAACCCTACCATGTAAGAGACTTCCACCACTCCATAGGTTCCTTCTTTCAGTATGGAAGCTGCCTGCTTCAAACGGAAAAGGCGGAGATATTCGTTCGGACTCATATTTAGGATTCCTTTCAATTTCCGGTAAAAGTTGGAACGTCCCATATTCATTGCATCCGCTATATCATCAATTTGCAGGTCCGTATTATCAAGATGGCGTAATACATACTCATTTAACTTGCTAATAAACATCTCATCGGCCTTTGTCTGCGCCATTGCATCTGCTTTGATAAAAGGAAATTCAATAAAGTGACGGCGTAATCTTTCCCGATTACTCAACAGATTTGCTACATTGGCACGAAGATACTCCATAGAAAACGGCTTTTCAATATACGCATCCGCCCCTTCTTCAAGTCCTTCGATTCTTGATTCCAGATTAGTTTTAGCTGTCAATAATATTACAGGAATATGACTATAGTCCAGATTTTGTTTCAGATGCTTGCATAATTCAACCCCGTCCATCAGAGGCATCATAATGTCACTTATTATCAGATCCACAGATTTCTGTTCAAGAACGTCCAACGCCTCGACCCCATTTTCCGCAATCAGTACATGATACAATGAAGACAATTGCCTGAACACAAAAGCAAGCATATCCTTATTATCTTCTACAACCAATATGGAAGCAACCTCTCTTTTATCTTTATCAGAAACTTCACGATCTTCATCATCATACCCAGGTTTCTTATGTTGTTCTTCCGAATCATCCGGAAGTGTCTGGTGTAATATTGGAATGGAAAGAATGAAACGGTTACAATCTAGCTCCCGGTCCATCACCAGCATACCTTGATGCAACTCTGCCAAGTAACGAGCCATAGCTAATCCGATGCCTGTGCCCGAGACAATATCTTTCCCGTCCCGGTATTGGACAAAGGCTTTAAAAATATTTTCACGCATTTCGATAGGGACTATATTCCCATCATTACTCATAGAGATAGTGAACACCTCATTCTTCTCATCAACAGACAAATGGAGATAAACGTATGTCCGGGCATATTTCAATGCATTAGCAAACAGATTACTGAGAATTTTGGTCAAAGCCTCTTTGTCAACAGAAGCCAACAATTCTTCCTCTGGAACTTCTACTTCAAGTTTAATTCCCCTTTGCTTTGCCAAAGTGGTGAAATACTTATAAACAGAGTGGACGATAGTACCGATATTATATTCTTTCGGATTCAATTTAAAACCTTTATTTTCCGCTTTACGGAAATCAAGTAATTGGTTTATCAGGTTCAGTAACCTCTCCACGTTCTGATCCATAATTTCCAATTCCATCCTTACATTTTCGGAGAGTTCCCTATCAGCAAGTACATTCTCCAATGGGCACTTTATCAGTGTTAAAGGAGTACGGATTTCGTGTGCCACATTTGTAAAGAAATCTATCTTAGTGGTGTAGAGTTCCTGCTCCTTTTCCTGTTCGAACTTCTCCATCTCTTTACGCTGCTTTTCAATAGTACGCTTCCTTAAATAAAAGAAGAGGGCGAAAAATGTACCGAGTATCAATAGGATATAAATCAGGTATGCCCATACGGATAAATAAAACGGGGGCAATATCCTGATCCCCAATGTGCGTACATCTGGATTCCATACACCATCACTATTCGCACCTTTCACGCGTAACATGTATGTCCCATAAGGTAAATTGGAATACGTAATAGGGCCCTTACCCGCTGTATGCCATTCGGAATCATACCCTTCCAGTCTATATAGCAGTGTATTCATGCTCGGTGACTGATAACTTATCGCAGCTATCCTGAAGGAGAACGAATTCTGATTTGACTGAAGTTCGATATGGTTTGACAAAGTGATACTTTGTTTCAATGGAGAGCCTTTTTCTCCGACTACCACCTTTTTATTAAAGAGCATAAAATCGGTAATCAAAACAGAGGGTAAAAAATCATTATCAATAAAGGAGGAGGGGGCAAAGGAGATGAAACCGTTAATACAGCCAAAATAAATCCGTCCATTCTTATCCTTATAGCTGGACTGGTAATTAAACTGGTTACTCAGCAACCCATTAGCAACTGTATACACTTTAAAACTGGAATTCTTCGGGTTAAAATGCACCAGCCCTTTATTGGTTGAAACCCAGAACAATCCCTTTTCATCTTCTTCAATCCGATAAATGACGTTGCTTGGCAGACCGATACCGTCATAACGGACAAAGGTGTTGGCGGAAGGCACAAAGCGGCAGAAGCCACCTCCTTGTGTGGTAAACCATAGCTGATTTTGACTGTCTTCAAAAATACTCAGCACCTTATTGGATGGAAGGGTGGACGAGTCTGCTTCCTCATGTACGAAATGTTCCCAACCACCTGTACGGACATTCTTTTTATAGACGCCATCGGCATAAGTTGCCAGCCATAAATTCCCCTGCTTATCCTCCTTTATATAATAAACAAACGTCCACCCAAGTTCGGGGACGCGTTTAAAACGTTCCGTATCTGGGTTGTACCGAAACAATCCTATTGTTGTTCCAAGATACAGATCGCCCGCAGTTATCCGGCAGATAGAAAAGATATCACTTGCAATATTATCATAGTGCTTTACAGCGTATGTCCTCAAATCAATACGCTTCAATCCTTTTGCAAAATTCCCAACCCACAGATAATCTCCGTCCAAATACAATCCGTGAACATTATGATAAATATCCGGATGAATGAACGGTTCGATTTTTCCAGTACTAGGATAATAATGGAAAAGCCCCTTATCTTCTGTACCTATCCAGAGTGTGCCGTCATGGGCGGCACAAAACTCCCGCACCCTTTTTCCCATTTTGTTTGATTCTTTCTGGGGATAGACTTTATCAAAGTAGGTATATTGCCGGGGGTAATAATTCACACCCCCAAAATAAGTCCCTATCCACATTCCGCCTTCACGGTCTTTGAGAATCGAATAGATGGCATTGTCAGAGATTGAATAGGGATCACCGTTGACGTTCTGCAAGTGGATGATTTTTGCCGTGTGCAGATTATAGATATAAAGTCCCGATTCGGTTCCTATCCATAATTCGTCATCTGAATAAAATGCAAGTTCCCTGATATAAATATCACCTCCCAATTCATCCTTGGAAAGAAGGGTACGGATAGTCTTATTAGTTAGGTTCACTTCTTTCAGTCCGAATACAGTTCCCACATACATGCAATTATAGGGTCCGGGGAGCAATTTATAGATGTATTCATCTCTGAAAGACACTTTTGAATCTTCTGGAAAAATCGGAGTTAAAGTTTTAAGCTTGTCTTTTGAATAATACAGATTTCCATCACGTATGTCCAACCAGCAGACATCGTCCGAATCAAAATAGAGTTGGCCGGAAGTTTTAAGGTTCAGAGTACCGGACCCGTCCGACTGATAATTAACCAACTGGCTATCCTGGGGATTGTAATAGAAGATTCCCCGCGTCTGAGTTACAACCCAGATACCTCCTTTCTGGTCCCCAGTTATCAGATTGACCGTACAGTCTATATCTATGTTTGAATTACTTATCAGAGTAAAATGCCTGACCTTTTCCATTTGTGGGCAATAGACATATAGGCCTACGTCTGTCCCAATCCATATTTGCCCAAGATTGTCTTCATACAAAGAAGTGATGAAATTATTGCCCAAGGTTCCGGATTCTTTCATGAAAGTCCGAAAAGAGATACCATCATACCGGTCAAGACCATCCTTCGTCCCAAACCACATAAATCCTTGTTTATCCTGAAGGATGGCATGGACCGTATTCTGGGATAATCCATTATTGATATCAAGTGAACGGAATGCATATTGTCCTTCATTCAGAACGGCAAGGGAATAAAGAGGCATCAAAGAAAGAAGTATTAATATAACTAAAATACGTAGTCTCTGCATTGTCTTAATTGTTAGTTTCATTAATTAACATACAACAGGATATAAGAATATCCTGAAAAGTGGATATCAGAGCTATTTCAACAGTATATTCTCAGTACGTCCCGGTGTCAGCAATTCCCAAAGGGATGCTACCGTCCAACCGGGAGCAAACATGTCATTATAATATCCTTTTCCATTCCTTCCATAATCCCAGTTGGTGTGCTGGATCACTTCCGGATAATAACCAACTTTTATCACTCCACACATATGTCCTTTATAAGGAAGTAACTGGCACATGGAAGTAGAAATGACTTCAGCAAAATCAGAGAAACGAGGTTCATTATACTCTTTGGAAAGCCAACGGAGCACATCGGCAAATTCAAAAATAAATACATCAATATGATTATTCTCCACCGAGACATTTCCCCAGCCGCGAGTTTTCAGACCGATATCACCCAACATCTGCCCGGGAGCAAACGGAACGTCCCAGACGTAATACCAGGACAAGGCAAAATAAGCCGCTTTTCGTGTCAGAGAGGCATAGTGGTTATGTTCCGTACCATTTGTTATCAATGATAAATAGTAAGTTGCCGTAGCGGTATAGAGGGAAGCTTCCTTATCCTCACAGTTTGCATCCAGCGTAGAGGAGAAATAGTCAGCCTTTGATATAAGCTCTTTTTCCAGATATTCCGCAGTACGCCGGGCAGCGGACAGATAGCGTTTGTCCTTAAAATATTTATATCCCATAACCAGAGGTAATGTAGCGGATGGAGTACTTCCTCCACTTCCGTCAACAACTGTAAAGTCATCATGGAATTTACGTGGAAAACTTCCATCTGGATTTTGCAGTTGCAAGAACATATCGAGCATTTTCTTTAAGCGTTGTTCCCAATCAGGATGGTGACGTTTATACTTCTGTTCATAATTCAGATAATGAAACATGGCATAAATTCCTTCCGACTGACGACGTATGCTATGCACTGGGCGTTCTTCTTTCACATCACTATCATTTTCCAGATTTACCCATTCACGCAAATAACCGGTTTCCGTAAAGCCATTTTCTAAGTAACTATCAAATATCTTTTTACTGCTAGCTGCAAGGTCATCACGTCCATTCTCATTGCCAAACTCCCATGCATTGAAAGCGTTTAGAAGTACGCGACCGACAAAACCTATCTCTGCTACATTCATGTTGGCACAGGCTGCCACTTTCATTTCAGGGCTGGAGTAATAGGCAAGAGCTTTGTCCCCAACAAAACTTTCCACAAAATAATTGCTCAGCACTCCTTTTATCTCTTCTGGAGAAAAAGGTATTTTCACAGGTTGGGGACGGTATGTATCATAACAATATTCCCAAGTATGGCAAATAAAATCTGAGTAGTCTGTAGCCTGCCCCTCGATAAATTCCCAGGTCAGGAGTACTGTTTCTCCTTTTTTTAGATATTGGAAAGATGTAACCTCCGGAGCCAGCGTCAACTTACGAATATAGGTTTTAGGAGCTTCTCGGTAAGGAAATCCAAAAGATAGTGTTGATGTTCCGTCATGGCTCTCAAAGCCGGTGAACCCTAGGGACGTTTTGCCCGAGAGGATGATTTCGCCTGTTTGGTGGGTAGCAAGGGCATCCCATTGAAAATCGTCCTTGCGTGCCACAGTCATATAACGTCCATCTTTCTGATTGAAGATACCGGTAAGGGGTGAGCTCAGACGATCCTCACGTACCAGCCAACTCTCTGATATATGAAATGAAGGAGCACCTTTAGGAGAACGTAAATTGCGACTATACCAGAATCCTGGTAGATAAAACATACAGTCATTATGTCGGAAGCCTGTTTTCAACTGTTGTTGATAATTAAAGTACACGTCTTCCAATGCCGTAATACTTACTACCATTACACATTTAACATTGTCACGTTCTATTCTCTCTGTAATGATTAATGGTATTTTTTCTTCAGACTCTAACAGATAGATTCCCTTATCATCAACGGCTCCTTGAAAAGCAAGGGAATAGTTTCGTGATTGATTACCGGGAACCTTCAAGGAGACTTGTGCAGATATTCTTTTATATATATCATTAACAGTCCTAGCATCAATAGTAATAGTACAGATCATCAGGCAACAAAGCATACATCTTAATTTTGTCATATAAATCAGATAATTTAGTTTATTAATATTCTTTTAATTTGCGTTCCAAAATTAGGATATTACGTATACAAAGAATGTGATTTTTTGAGCAATTATTATAAGATTTCAGTAGAATTCATAAGAAACAGCCCATTAAGTATTTATTTTTTAATCCTCTATTAAGATCCCATTACAATATACACTTATATTTTTATTGGGATATTTAATACTACAAATGTAAATGTGTCAGAATGCGGGCACAACCTCAGGTCCCTAGCCTTTGTATTGACGAGACTTCTTTAAGCTGCGGAGAATTATATACTGTTGTCACTAATCGTGCGGGACGTGGTGGCAGAGGTACACTTGTGACCATGATACGTGGCACGAAGTCTGAAGACGTCATAAAGGTGCTTGAAATGATTCATGTCTCCAAGCGCAAGACAGCCAAAGAGGTCACTTTAGATCTTTTGCCGACCATGATGCGGATCGTCTGAACGGCTTTTCCCAATGCCACTATGACAGGTTATCGGTTTCATGTACCTTAATTCCGCAATACTATTGTAAATTAAATCTTTTAAGTAGAGGTTGAATTCTAAGTCCTCTCCAAACAATATCTATAAAATCTTACCCAAGTTTACGAACATTAACGTATCCTTGGGTAAGTTTGTATATAGACATACCTACTCTTCAGAAGTGTATAGCTACTTCCTAAA
>OJKP01000370.1_pt1 | contig 33578 bp, 31 predicted proteins | sample 1596521 | NCBI WGS metagenome assembly OJKP01 (sample SAMEA4350130, study PRJEB24818) | metagenome | biome: human; feature: gut; material: faeces | place: Denmark | collected 2013-09
GAGTTTTGCTTGTCTTCTTTTCGCAACACTAAGGTAAGTGAAAATTCTGACATGGCAAAATCCTGGGTAACTTTTTGTTGCTCAGGCACTTATAAATAATGTTAAATATAGTGTTGCGGAATTAAGGCATATAATGAATATAGCGTCCCTGCTATATTCCAAGCAGTGACACCTATCAGTATGTTAAAAAGTAAGATGGTATCTTTTTTAAAATTCAAAAAAAAAAAAGTCAAAAAGACGGGCAGAGCTTCATCAAAAGCCCTGCCAATCTTAAAGTATATAATTAAAAATCTAAATTCTTATCCTTTTGTGTTTTCCAGATATTAGGCAATTGAAGTCAATTTCTTCAAATCATAGTACATCAAACGAGTGTGCAAAGTCTTTGCTACGTCATAGCCAAGATTTTCCGCTTCTTGCTGTTCCGTAGAAAACAGAAACAGGAACTCATTCTTTTGGTAAAAGCCATCCACAGGTAAAAGGGTGACAAGATGACAATATCTTATCATCCAATTTCACAAGTTTGCATTTTTCCAATAAGAACCCCATAATCAAAAACCCGCTTTTTCCAAAATGGCACGAGCTTCAGCAACTTTTGCAGAGAAGTCCACACGATTAGTATTATTCATAACTTCTTCCGCTCTCTTCACAAAGCGAGCTGCTTCTTCACCTCGTAGAGTCGGTATCACTTTAATATCTATTGCCATAATCTTCTCCTTTTAAACATTTAATTCTGCCGCCAAAGTTACGCTTTTTTCTCGGAACCACCAAGAAATTCACAATAAATCAACAAAATTCCCCGAATATAAGTTGTAAACTATAAACTATTAACTTTAAACTTCCCTCTCCCGGCGGTCCCATCCCGCACAACATAGCGAAGACCTTTGATGGTCCGCCAACCTTAGAGCGTAGCGGTTCTGAGCACCGGAGGGCGGTTACATCCCTTGCCCTTTTGGAAAGGGCGAGGGCTTGGGAGTGGGTTAAGGACCCTCCCGCAGGGGAGGGACAGGTGGGGCAAATATAGCACTGTAGGGCGGTTTCCTCCCTCGCTCCTGAGGTTTCTGTCCCCCGCTAACGGGGGAACCGAAGGGGGTGTAAAGACCATTGAAGAGGGTCGGGGTGAGAGGTGGAGCCCTCTTTAATGGGAAAAAGCGATGCCAATGAGTGCAATGAAAGCTCGCTTTCAAATTGCCGAGTGCAGCTCGCTTTATCAACAAAGAGGGACGGGGTGATTTTCGAAAAAACTCTTTCAATAGTTTCTCGAATCTGAGAAACCAGCTCCCTTCTATGGGCAACAATCCAAACATGGCAATTGGAATGTTCCCTCAAAAACGATTCTACGACCGAAGCGAGTAGAACCGTTCAAAAAGTTTGATTTCCTTCATTAACAATATCAAAGAACCAATAATGATATTATACAAATTTCATAAATCCGATATACATCAAGGCATCGGCGATACTCTGCTGTACAGGATTTTCCTTATCAGAAGCCCATGAATATTTCGCTTGAATTTTGCGAAGTTCCTCACGCTTCTCTATATATTGCTTCTCCAGTTGGTTCAGAATCAGCTTGGAAGCTTGTGACATAGGAATCTTGCCAGCCTCTTTATCCATCACTTCCTGCAACTTGATGTTACATTCCGTCAAACTCTCCAATACTTTGCGGTATTCCATCATGCCAGGAATATCACCAATCTGGCTTTCCGTAGTATCTCTTAGTATTGTCCTTACGCAATCAGGCATAAATAACTTCCAAGTATTGCCATCCTCGTATGTCACCACCAAATGAACTTTCTGCATCATCAGATGCTTCTCGCCATTTCTTGGCACTTCAACGCACTCATCAAATTTCAGATTGATGAGTTGGGCTATTAACTTCTGCTCGTCCATCGGCAATTGGTTGACCGTATAGAAAGGATCATGCTGAAACAATGTAGCAAGTCCTTCCGCCATTTCTCCTTTACGATAGGATGATGGCAAACTCACATTTATCAACTTTGCATGTTCTTGAATCACTTTCTTCGTATCGTACTCAATCATCATCGCCAAGTTGAGTTTATCTCTAAATGGTAAATTCTTTAGTATAACCATAGTATATGTTCTAATTCAAAATAATCAGTTTCTCAGCAATCGCATCAAAGCAGGACGATTGCCATAATTGTATTCTACCTCCTCCACAAAATCCAAGATAAGTTTCTTGGAAACATCACAACAAGTGTACATACCCTTGATGTCATCCACGATATAGCCATAACTCTTCGATTTTGCATAACTCAAGTGCTTACGCAAATCATCAATAACATGCTCGGTATAAGTAGCTTGGTCTTCCTCGCTCATATAATGCGCATCCTTTTTGAAGAGTTCCACTCGGCTGAACGACATTCTGTTGTCCATCAGAATCTTCAAGAGGCACTGATACTTCTTTTCCTCCACAATCATGTTGCATACTTCGATGCAATCATCATCCGTGATATGTGGAATATCCCCGAAGAGTTTCACTACAAACTCATCCCAATCCTCCTTGGCTACCAACTCTTTCAACTTCTCAAAGTAAGGTCGCTTATCCACCAAGAACTGTCGGAACAATCTGCGGTATTCCTCAATAATACCAACCTTGTCATTATGCTTTTTCAATATTTCAATCTTTTGCAAATGCCAAGACTCTGTGGTATTATATCCATCATCGCCATATACAGCAATCGTTTTGTCTATCTCTTTCAAGGCATCATTCTCCAATCCCTTTTCGAGAAGTTCATTGATTTTGAAGGAGCAGACATCAGGTACATACTTATATTCCTCCAAGATAGCACCCTCTTCATTCTCTCTATCGTGAGCCCGCAGATACTCTATCTTCTTGATGAGCAGCTTGCCCAATTCCTCGAATCTGAATAGAGAACTCAACTGATCAAAGTTTTCGTCATTCACCAATCTTTTGTATTCGTGGGTATGATGCTTTATCTGCTTGTCAATGTCTGCAAGATAAGTATCCGCATCCGCCAATCGGAAGTTGATAGCCTCACGGATATGGTCAAAGAAGCAAAGGCAATAGTCATCGTAAGCCTCCATCTTCTCAATCTCAGCCATCTCTTTCTGTGCCTTAGCAACAGATTCAATAGGAGTGGCCTCATCTCTCAGCACCTGTGCCAGTTCTTTCTCCACTTGATAAGTGAAGAAATCATCCCCATCACATTCTTGGTTGTTATACACTTCCAAGCGGCTGTATTCCTCTGCCACGAAGCGCAGGAAGTCCAAGCCGCTTCTCACAGCTTTCCCATTCTCCTTGGCATCCACCAAGGACTTGAATTGTTTGTATTTTGTGTAGGATTGTATCATACTTGTTTTACATTAAAAGCTATTTCACCTTAAGAAGATTTACCATTTACTGATTATGAAACTTATTAATTTTCAAACCATTATCATTCAATTCACTAGAAAGCCAATGTTGTACTTCATGAACGAATTGAACATTTGTTTTTTTCATTTCGTCGTATAAAGTACCCTTGCTATCTACCTGTACCTTCTTAAAATGATCTATAAAATAACTGTAATCTGTATTATATGCAGGAACATGGCCATCAGCTCCTACATATGATGCAGCTATAAAAGGAGCATAATATATACATAAGTCATGTATACCATCAATAGGAATGGCCTCAACATCTCCAACAGATAACTCGTTTTCAATGCCTTTCAGTTTTATTGTATCATTAGGATTTCGTCCTATAGATTCTACAACAAATGCATTAACATTAAAGTTCAACGAATCTATCTTCTGTTGATATACGTTATCATGTAAACGTACAAAATCTCCTTCTTTTATTGTTTCCATCTGATGTTTCAAGTTTGCCCAAAATAGACTACATTGATTTTTCTTACTTAATCTGCATAGTGATAATTGAACATCTTTCTCATCGTAATCCAATCTTTCCGCTAACGTCTTTAAATCAACCCCAACACATGAACTTATCGCATCCAAAACTTTTATATCTAGCTCTTCTGCATCTTGGTCTCGCAAAATAGTAGCAACTTCACTAAAATCAAATATACCCTCTTGTAATTCTTGATTGAGAACAGGTTTGCTATATTTAAGACTAGCATCATATATTTTTTTCAAGACATATTTAGCATCATCATCTTTGACATACATATTCAGCCATTCTCTAAAAGAATAACCTTCTGTTTGAAATATCGCAGATGGCACAAACCAGTCGTAAAACATCAAAAATGTACTTGAAGAATGAGAATCTACATATGTTTCTACAACGTTGGTTATAAAATATTGCACATGCTTACTCATAAATGCCTTTATTTCTTCACCAGCTTTCTTCACATATTTTACTGGTCGCCTATCAGACAGTTTAATGATCGATAATTGAAATGCTATTTCTAGATTCCAATCATTTTCACCCCATTTATTGAGATAGGTACTTTGACACAATAAAATAACAGCAACCAATTCATTCTTCTCAAAAATCGTTATATTCTTTTCTTTTTCCTGGAGTTCTAAGAAGTTTAGAGAGATGCCACCTATAGCAACAGGATACTTAAATATAGTCCTTTTAATAAATGCCGAAAACCATTTTTTATATTCGTTTTGTGTTTTGAATATTTCAAAATTCTTAATATCATCATATATATCAGTATCCCAAAAAGATACGAACAGAGATTCAATACTGGCATTTCTATTACTGTAATGGTATAAATACAACAATATCTCCAAATAGCGTTCAAGTTGAGACTTAGTTCCTAATACTTTAATTGTCCTACTCTGTAAGTACTGGAGCAAACTAATCTGATCTGCATTATACAGTTTTTTTGCTATGTTAATAGAGTTTTCATTAGAAGAACTATCAAATAATCTTCGCAAATCTTTATGAAGAATTTTTCCACTAACCGCATCAAAGAAATATGCATCAAAAGCATTGGTTGTCCTAACCTTACGATAATCAGCTTTCAAGTCATAATGAACCTCCTGTCCTTTAACCGGAAAGAGTTTTTGCAGTATATGAGAAGCATCTTTCCATCCTAATAGTCTTTCATTAATTTCAGAAATTGCAGTCTCTTTAAGATACAAAAGGGCAGGGTCTCCTTCTAAGAACTGATTGCCCCCAATGAGTATATCAGCTGTAGATAGCTTATAATACAAGTCCAAATCTTTATATCTTAGCAACGTAATAAAAATAAAATCCTCAATATTAACGTCATTTTTTACGGATGCTAATCGCGACATTAGGATATTAATGAAACGCTTTACATCTCGCATCAATCCTAAATATCTGACAACAGAACCACCAATTCGATTCCACACTTTAATCAAATCAGCTTTTGTAACAGCATCACCCTCATTAACTGTTATTTTATTCTGCATATAATTAGCAACATATTGCTTTTCCATATAGAAGTTATGAGCTGGAAGAGAATATTCGAAGTTAAAATACTTATCTGTAAACATCTCAGAACCTTCATATCCAAGATATTTGCGCAATACGGCATTAACATACTCCTTATCATAAGCTACAATAAAGATGACATTTTTAAAACTTCCATTTCTATCTATGATTTTAAGAACTTCAAGTATTTCTGGAGCAGTAAGTCTATCTAAATCATCTATGATTACGAATATTTTCCGGCCAATCTCCGTAATAACATTTTGTAATCGTTCTTTCTCATCAGTTTTAGCGAAGACCTCTATCGCATCTATTGTCTTATTAAACCACCCCTTTCCTTCAATGCATCTTAACGATTTTACATATTTGTCAACTATATGCCAAGATCCAGTATGGTAGCCCTTTAATGTGTTGGATAGCGAATTAAAGAAGTCCAAACTAATTGCAGACAAATTCATAGATGATCTAGGATATAAATCAACTATAAGACCACCCTTTTTAGAAATACTATTCCTCAGAAGATTGATAAAAGAACTCTTTCCAACTCCCCATTTACCAGCAATACCAACCGAAAAAGCTTCATCTTCAACATCAGTATCATATAAATCAGCGAGCAAAGAGTGTACCATCTTCTGATAGCCAAAGAAATCCTCATCCTGATTGGTAATAGCACTATCTCTTACTAAAGGATTCGCATTCTGTTTTTGCTGCTCGTAAGGTTTATATTTGAATTTCCTATAAATAAGAAATCCCGCCAAGATATAAGTTATATCACTCCAAGCTATAATACAATGACCACAACTTATTACTCCCCAAAAGACAAAATTCGTATCAATAACCCGGAAATAGAAATTCAAAAGAACTGCCAATATTGATATTGCGCAATATCGGTTCTGAATATAAAGTTTATTGTTTCGAGTAGCACTATATATATTTGCACCTAGCAATACTGATAAAAACAGTAAAAATACTAATCCCCAATACTGGTCAATATAGCATATAACATGATTTACCAGATATCTAAACAGATCTATGATAAAGACCTGAAACATCAGGAACAGCAAAACTCCAATCCCTGCAAATACCAGAAAATTTTTATTCCTTTTTAGGATTTCAACATAATTTATCTGCTTCATAATTCGTCAAGTTCATAATAGCAAGAAGTGAGGACAACAATCAGAACTGTTTATTTTGGCATCGCTACAATAAATCAGGTATCCTGCTTACTGCCCAAAGTGGCTAGATATGGTCTAGATATACCTGAGCCATACAGAAAATTTATATTCGATGACTGTATAAAGTTTCTAAGAATTTCTAATGTCATAGTTTATGATATACTAAATTTTTATTATCTGATAGTATCAGTGATTCTGTACAGATTGTAGTAATCGCATATTACCGAGACACCGCTATCACCAGCTACTAGCTTTTACTTACTTGATAAGAATCAAATCAAAGTACATTAGACGAGTCTTTAATGGCTTATCAGAAACAATACCCCTATATGATTTTTCCTGCTCTTCTGTGCTGAACATAAAATCAAAACCATTCTTCTTATAAAAAGCCACAGGCACATCTTCATTATAGGCATCAACTACCAAATAACGACAGCCCGTTTTATTATATGGTTCAACAAACCAGGACTTAATAAAATCCATTACTTCTGTTCCTATATGAAGATGTTGAAATTTTGTCGAAATTCCTAACCTTCCTATAAGAACAGCTGGATATATTAAATCCTGTTTTATATGAGGAACATGCTTTCCAACTTTTTTCTTTCTTGCATTAGGCAAGTATTTCGTGAAAATACTGGCATTTGAGACCGTAAAGGCACATACGATATCAGCCATAGATTCCTCAAGATAATAGCAGTAAGATTTACCAAACAAGTTATCGGCATAAGACACAGCATCATTATGGAAGAATCCATCCAAGTCTTCATTGCCACATGAAAATGAAATAGATTCTTCCAATATTTCTTTTGTCAATGGTGAAAACACCGTTTTGTCTGCTAAAAATCCCATAATACTAACTTTAAAATTTTGCTTTTGCCAAAATAGCCTTCATCTCTGCACGCTGCTTTGAGAAATCTATGCTACCACGCTTCTTCAAGGTTTCTTCAGCTCTTTCTCTGAAAGCTAAAGCCTCATCACCTGTCAGCATTGGGATACCACTAATTGCTAATGCCATAATATTATCTCCTATTATTTAGTTTATATAACTTGGCGTCAAAGTTACGCTTTTTCTTCGAAACCACCAAGAAAATCAAAAAAAATCTGCAACTTATCATCAAAATCTCTGGATATAAGCTGTAAATTATAAACTGTTAACTATAGACTCTCTTCCCCCCCCCGGCGGTCCCATCCCGCAAAACCATGGCGTAGGGCTTTGATGCCCCGTCAACCTTAGAGCGTAGCGGTTCCGAGCACCGAGTAGGGCGGTTTCCTCCCTCGCTCCTGAGGAGAGAGGGTCGGGGTGAGAGGTGGAGCCCTCTTTAAGGGTAAAGAGGGACGGGGTGATTTTCGAAAGAAATCACCTCAATATTATTAGAAAAACACCTTTCTTCTAGTATTCAAAAGGACTTTCAAAATCCTTCAACACTTCATGTTTCGTATCCTTCTCGGAAAGATTAGCATGTTCCGTAGGAATGTGCCAATCAATCCCGAGAGATTCATCCAAGATAGAGATCCCCCCATCAGCCTCAGGGTGATAGAAGTTATCACACTTATATTGGAATACCGCAGTTTCTGATAACACGGCGAAGCCATGCGCAAAGCCCTTAGGAATAAAGAACTGACGATGATTATCTTCAGTCAGTTCCACCGCCACATGCTTGCCGTATGTTGGCGAACCTTTACGGATATCCACGGCAACATCCAGCACTCTACCCTTCACACATCTCACCAGCTTGCTCTGGGTAAACGGAGGTCTCTGGAAATGCAAGCCACGCATTACACCATAAGAGCTCATGCTCTCATTGTCCTGGCAGAACTCCACCTTGTAGCCCACCAATGGCTCTACTTTCTCTTTAAACTCTCGCTCGCTGAAGCTCTCGAAGAAATAGCCACGAGCATCTCTAAACAGGCGAGGCTCAATGATGAGCACGCTTTCTATATCTGTCCTTATTACGTTCATTTGATTATAGATTATGAATTATTAATGTTCCCATCTTTCTCTGAACTAAAGAAAAGAAACTTAAAAAAATACGCACTTTACTTCCACCATTCCATTGCTCTTTCCACAGTAGGAGCCATGTCATAGTACTTATATTCCGCCAATCTTCCACCAAAGATAACATTATCTTCTTTATCAGCCAAAGCCTTATACTTGGCGTATAAAGAAGAGTTCGCTTCATCATTCACAGGATAATATGGTTCCAAACCATCCTTCCATTCTGTAGAAAACTCTTTTGAGATAACGGTCTTTGGAGTCTCATAAACTTCTTGACCAAACATTTCAAAATGCTTATGCTCAATAACACGAGTGTAAGGAATCTCACGCTCAGTATAGTTCACTACCGCATTACCTTGATAGTTAGGTTTGTCTATAACCTCTGTCTCAAATCGAACAGTTCGATAGTTGAGCTTGCCAAACTGATAATCATAGAATTCATCTATCTTACCAGTGAAAACAATCTTGTCGGCAATACCTTCCCAATAAGGACGATTCTCAAAGAAATCTACATTCGTTTTGGTCTCGATTCCTTCAAGCAAACCATCAATCAACTTATTATATCCACCCACAGGAATACCTTGGTACTTATCATTGAAGTAGTTGTTATCGAAGATAAGGCGAACAGGCAAGCGCTTGATAATAAAAGCAGGAAGATCAGTACACTTTCTGCCCCACTGCTTCTCTGTATAGCCCTTAATGAGTTTCTCATAAATATCCTTGCCAACAAGCAGCATCGCCTGTTCCTCCAGGTTATGAGGCTCATTTGGCAAACCCAATTCTTCGTTCTTCACTCTTAACTCTTCACTAAAAGAAGCCTTCTGCTCATCAATCTTAGCCTGCGCTTCCTCTGGTGTAGTTACACCCCACATCTGATAGAAGGTGTTCATATTAAAAGGCAGATTATAAAGTTTGCCCTTATAATTTGCTACTGGTGAATTGGTATAACGATTGAACTCAACGATAGAGTTCACAAAGTTCCACACCTTTTTGTTAGAGGTATGAAAGATATGTGCACCATACTTATGCACGTTGATTCCCTCGATATTCTCACAGTAGATGTTACCACCTAAATGAGAACGCTTATCGATTACCAAACACTTCTTACCTCGTTTTTTAGCAAGATAAGCAAAGGTTGCTCCAAACAAGCCAGAACCAACTATCAAATAATCATATTGTTTCATATTCTTATCCTATGTTCTATAAAAAAATTAGTTTAATTTAATTTCAAATAACTCCATTCCTCTTAGTCTTCTTTCAACAGACAGAGCATTTTCATTGTCATATGGACTTACTGGCATAGTACATTTAAACTTTCCTGCTAGTTCAAGCGATTGGCCTTTAGCTTTATCTGCTTTAGGAACCTTCAGCACAAAGTTTCGTTGCTTACCATTACGATAATCAGGATTCTCCATTCGAGTAGAGGTATATGATACGCCCATCAAATTTGAGCGCTCACTGACAACTTGGAAAAACAATTGTGGAATGACATATTCTGGCTTGAACGGTTTACTTTCTTCTTTTACTTTCAAACCACATGCAAAAATCAATGGATAAAACAATACTAGGCTATATCGTTCCCAAAAGAGCAACTCTCTGCTTGGTAGTGACAAATCTATACATTGCAAAATTTCATTGCTTCTGAAAAGCATCACAGAATATTGTTTATCAACAATTCGGCTCTCCGCCAATGCAGTTTCAATACTACCAGCCAAATATAAAGAAGGATATCCTAGGATGCTATACCGATAACTACCACAACTGTTTCTTAACTCAAAAGGAGTATGAAACAATTCTTTCTGCGCACTTAGATTTCGTTCACTACGCACACGATAAAGAGGCCCTAGGTATTGGATTTGAGGAAGAATCATCAATAAATGAAAATTCTTACTAACAAAGGTATGCTCCAATATCCTATAAGCCATATTTGGAGACCCATCAAAATATGCACTTAGCGAATTTGTAATTGAATCCATGAGCATTTTACATTCTTCAACCAAATCAAAATCGACCAATGGTCCACCATTATGTTTTATGTATGCTCTCATACTAATGTTGACAAACTCCCAGGTATTAGAATCTATATTTTCTAAACACTGGAGATATCGTTGAAAAAAGTCTTTATAGAAATCAATTAAGCTACCAGTATAATTAACATACTCATCAAACGGAGGAGCTAAATTTGCTATTGATTCACCAGCTAGCGCAATAGCAAAAGAATCAAAAGGCAGTCCTTTCATCCTATTCCATTTGTCCAAATCTTCTTTGCTCATTCGATGCAAAATTTGTTCAAATTCAATATCTGTCATAGTCTTATTTATTAATAATGTGCATTTTTCTCCATCCATAATGCCACACTCTAAAGATCGGTTCCCAAAGTGCCATCTCAGGATAACTACCAACAAGTCGCATAATTCGCTTCAACTTCCAAATACCATGTTTGATAGTTCCTCCATTCTTCAAATCAGCACCACGGGTATCATATTGTCCAAAGTTGCCACTTTGCATTATCTCATCTAGAAGAATTCTTCCCTCTTTCTCATCAGGTTCACATATCATATATTCATGAGGCATCGCAAAGACTTTCTGTAACACCCACATGATTGCTGCAGAGAATTTTCCCATACCAAAACTTTGCAATATCGGCAGCACATTATCTTCTTTCCCTTCGTCCTTCCATTTTTCAAGAACAAAGTAATAGTCCAACAACTGCCTCAGCCCCAATCCTTCATCAAAGTAATGACTGAAGAGATGGCTCATTTGATATACAACATTCACAGATGAAGGAGGAATAGAAAATCCTTCCTGACACCTATTGCTCATACAGGCTTCCTTTCTGCTCGCAAACCATTTCTGAATAAGATAATTACGATAAGGCGAAACCAGGAATCGTGGACGATAATGCACCTCAACTTCTATATTGGAATTCCACAACATATCGATATGAAGATAATTGGGACCAACTTGTGGGTTTCCTTTTCCTTTCACATAGTCAATCACCTTCTTCTGAGCATTTCCACCTTTCTTAGGAGATGCCCATAAATCAATGTCACCAGGTTGACGACGATTTCGAATTTCTTTTGGATAATTCAGAAGATTACCTTGCCCCTTTAACACGCAAGTGTCAAAGCCATCGTTGCCAAAAGCTTCACTCACCTCCTTGCAAGCTTTGGTCATCTCGATATTTCGCTTCTCTATCTGTAGCACAACTCCATACCATGACAACATCAAACCCTTTGGACATGAGCCAATCTTCTCCAATGCAGAAAAGCCAATACCAAGCAGTGCCTGTTTTTTGCAGAAGGAATAAAACTCTTTCCAATCCGAAGAAGTTACAGTAAGAGAGCTTCCGACCTTTACATCTATAGCAACTTGTAATAACTCAAAAAGAATCATACCATGCTCTTTTTTATATGTTTTGGTCGCCAGACGTTATAAATCCATCCTACAACTGAACACATCAAATTCTGTGGCAAAACTTTCACTATCGTTACGACCGCCTTTTGTTTCCAATTGCTCTTATCTGAGAAAAGAGGTTCATCTTTCCAAGGAGTCATAGCTCTATATCTCATGTAAAGCTGACGGAACGGATGTTCATTACCTTCAATCCAAGGACGACCTTTCACAAAAAATCCATTAGTAAGATGTATCAGAATAGGGTTATTCACAGCTTCATCAATATCTCTGTCTGTATAATATCTTACACAACGTCTCAGTTTTCTTAGATTATCATGAGTAAAAGCCACCATCAAAGTATATGTATTGTATTTCGGATGTACAATCACTATTCTATTTTGAAGTAGAATATTTAGAACACTTTGTTCCATGAAGAATACATATCCATTTTTAGAGCGGACATAATTAGCAACAACGGTTTCCATGTTATCTTCTCGCCACTTTTTTATATTAAAAAGCAGCATGCCACTGTTACAATATCTTGAAGTCTTATCCATATCAAACAAATCATAATAAGCTTCAGACAAACAGTCTATAACACCTGCTGCATAATTATCTCCAAAATTGAGATAATAAAAATCATGCAAACTACCATTACATAGCGTATCACAGTCTAAGTAAAGTACTCTGTCAACATCATCCGGCAGCAAAGTTCCCAAGAATAACCTACAATAAGAATCAAATAGCCAAATTGATTTAATTTGTTTCAATCCCAAGGAAAACTTCTCATTGATGTTTGGCATTGGGATAAAAACAACTTTAGAATTTGGATACTTACCAACCAGATCTTTAATTTTCTGCTGATGTTCTTTTGTGATACCATGCTCTATTATATAGAAAACAAGAGAATCTTCTTTTTTGTTATTTTCCATGATAGAAACCATTGAAACAACAAGAACTGCAGAAAATAAATCACTGCTATGGAATACGAAATTCATAAACAATTATTTTAGTATTCAACAAATATTAGAAAGCACTACAGCTTAAGACCTTCATGCTCTCTCAAAAACACTTGTGTACCAACAACATCAGCAAACTCATCAGGTATTGCTATGCGTTTTACTTTTGGATAGACTTCAATATCACCTTCATAATAAAGATCATTCAAAACTTCTACAATTGCAGACCCCATACCGCAGGAACTTTGATGTTCTTCTATCGTGATGAGACCAGCTGGATGCGTTTTTACTATGTTTATCAATTGTTCCTTATTTATAGGTTTAATAAAAGGAACACTATAAAGGTCATAATTCAAGTTTTCTTCGTTAATCTGGTGCGATGCAGCATCTAAGATATTACCACACGCAAAAACTGCTGTTTGATTTCCTTCACGTGTTATTACACTACAGATATCACCAATTTTTAAATTTATACTATCCTCAGAATGCACAGTCTTTTCTCCAGCTTTTCCTAAACGTATATACATTGGACCATCATATGAAGCAGATATTTTTGTAATAGCTCTTGCTTCAAGAGGATCTCCAGGCGTTGCAACCACCATGTTTGGAATAACCCGTAATGCACCTATTTCTTCGGTAGCCTGATGGGTAGCTCCCAAACTTCCATAAGCATAACCTGCTCCTACTGAAACGATTTTGACATTTGCCTTATGATATGCAACATCATTTCTTATCTGCTCCAAACAGCGAAGAGTAGGGAAATTACCTATAGAATAAGTATAGACATTGTATCCAGACATTGCTAGTCCTGCAGCAATACCAGTCATATTTTGCTCAGCTATTCCTACATTAAGAAATCTGTCAGGAAACTCTTCTGCGAATGGTTCAATCACATGATATCCTAAATCGCCAACTAAGAGAAATATCTTATCATTGTGGCGAGCTTCTTCAATAAGTTGATTTATAAAATTAGTTCTCATAATAATTCTTCCTTAGCCTTCATTAATTCAACATCAGTAGGAGCACTATAATGGAACTTAAGATTGTGTTCCATAAAACTGACACCTTTTCCTTTAACCGTATTTGCGACAATTACAGTTGGCTTACCTTTGCAGTTCTTGAAATTATCAAAAGCAGAGATGATCTGATCATAATCATGTCCATCTATCTCTACTACATTCCACATAAAACTTTTCAATTTATCTGCCAATGGGTCCAAGCATAGCACATCTTTGGTATCACCCAATGCTTGCATCTGATTCTTATCGATAATGAGGCAAAGATTATCTAGCTTATTATGAGCAGCCATCATAATAGCTTCCCAATTACTACCTTCATCCATTTCTCCATCACCAACTATACAATATACATCAAAGCCTAAACCGCTACGCTTAGAACCAAGAGCCAAGCCACAAGAAACAGGTAATCCATGGCCAAGACTGCCTGTAGAAAGTTCTACACCAGGAAGGGTGTGGGATGCATGAGCAAAGAAATGGGTTCCATTTTTTGCAAAGTTATCCAAAAGTTCTTGCTTGTTAAAGAACCCCATCTCAGCTAAAATTGCATAATATAAAGAGCAGCAATGTCCTTTACTCAAAATAAAACGGTCACGATTAACTTCATTTTGAGTTTGGGGAGTATTGTTAAGATAATTAGCATAAAGCGTAATTAAGACATCTGCCATAGACATCGCTCCTCCTGAATGAGACTCATTAGCATTATGTGCAAGTTCCAATGCTAAATATCTTGCAGACTGAGCCTTTTGAAATAATATATTATTTTTCATTGTCATATCGTTTTAAATAATATTTTATGGTATTATCCAATTGGACTTCAAAATCCGAAGTTTTCAATTTATATATGTTATCTCGTAACTTTGTCGTATCCCCTTCCATGTACATACATTGACCATATCTGTAAGGAAGGGAACCAAAATTAAGTTTAAAGTCAGGATTTATTCTGTCACGAATATTGGTTACCAGCTCCTTTAACGAAGTTGGATTATCTGAACAGATATTATAAACACCACTCTTATTATCTGCATAAATGGCCATTTCTATAGCTTTGGCACATTCACCTACATATAAATAAGCGAGTTTCTGCTCACCCGGTGTTAAATCCATATGTGTATCATTAGAAATGCTTCTTATGAGTGAAGGAATTAACCATTTATCAGCCTCATGAGGACCGAACAAAGGAAACAACCTAAACCAATACCAATCAATATTATTAATTTCACAAAAGCTTCTCATTATAGTTAAAGATGCAGCCTTTACCGCAGCATAAGCTGTCTTAGGGTTTACAGGATATTCCTCATCAATTTTTTCATTAAAATCCCCATATTCTGATTGCGATCCCGTACCTACGATTTTCTTACAGCCTGTTTTTAGTGCTAAATCAAGTAGCTCTTGTTGCATAGCAATATTGCTAACTTGCTTTTCCCAAACAACTCTATCTGCTGCAGCAACACCATTCCAGGCTAAGTTAAATACTATATATGGTTGGAACTCAATGAAAGCCTCCTGCCAATTATCAGAAGTATTCACCCATTTTACACGTTTTTCGTATCCATCCAATGAATCTAACTTTGAAGTAATTCTTTTTAAACAGAGTACTTCATGTCCATCATCAACAAGAGCTTTTACTAAATATGAACCGATAAAACCACTTGCACCAGTTACAAAAGCTTTCATTATCCTATGAATTTATTGATTTCCTCCACACAGAGATCATATACATTTTCAGTCTTGTATCGCTTATACCAGTCAGAGGTAAGCATGGCACACTGCTTGGCATTCAGTCTTGGCTTCCAACCCAAACGGGTCTTTGCCTTATTGATATTGAGCATCAAAAGATTTGCCTCATGGAGAGCATTCGGATCAGAAACATCCTTTAACTCACCAAAGCCGAAATTCTCAACGATGGCAGACGCAACTTCCCAAACGGTTAATACGCTGTCAGCTTCCGGGCCAAAGTTCCATCCTTCGCAGTAACCTGTAGGATCATTCCACATTTTCTGAGCCAAGAGCATATATCCAGACAAAGGTTCCAACACATGCTCCCATGGACGAACAGCCTTTGGAGAACGGATATCTATCACCTTGGTTGTCTCCAAAGCCCGAATACAGTCTGGTATAATACGATCTTTTGCCCAGTCACCACCACCGATTACGTTACCAGCTCTTACAGATGCAAGACTCACGGTATGTTTCTTTCCATAGTCAGCAGGATTGAAGAAAGAACGTCTCCATGACTGAATAGCCACCTCACAAGCACCCTTAGAAGAACTATATGGATCATAACCACCAAATGGGTCGGTCTCTACATATCCTTCCAATTGCTCATTGTTATCATAGCACTTGTCGGTAGTAATCATCACACCCACTTTCACACTCTTGGTAGCACGGATAGCTTCCATTATATGAATAGTTCCCATGACGTTCACTTCGTATGTCTCTACAGGAATCTCGTAGGAAAGGCGAACCAATGGCTGCGCAGCCAAGTGGAATACTATCTCTGGCTGATACTCTGCAAAGATTTGCTTCATCTTCTCTCCGTCACGAATATCAGCACGGATGTCAGCCTTAATCTTAGAACCGATTCCTGAAAGAACAAAGTTGTCACGCTCTGAATATGGGTCAAGACCTACTCCTACTACCTCGGCACCCAACTCATGGAGCCAGATAGAAAGCCAGCTTCCTTTGAAACCAGTATGACCAGTTACAAGTACTCGCTTTCCTTTATAGAAATTATTAAAAATATCAATCATATATACCTTTATTAATAGTTCTTCATTGGAACTTCACGCTCCCAACGTTTCCATGGTGCCTGGTTTGCTTTAAGCAAAGTCTCAAGCATATCGCGTTCACGAACATTATCCATACACTGCCAAAATCCTTCATGAACATAAGACATCAGTTGTCCTTCCTCAACAAGTTTGACCAATGGACCTTTCTCAAACACACAGTCATCACCACTCAGATAATCGAAAATTGCAGGTTCTAATACCATGTAACCAGCGTTGATTGGAGCACCATCCGAGATATTCTTCTCTCTGAAAGACTTTACGGCATTATCACCACCAATATTCAGCACACCCTTTTCCTGTGCCATTTTCACAGCAGTAAGAGTAGCTATCTTTCCATGACTCTTGTGAAATTCTAAAAGTTTATTGATGTCCACATCACAGACACCATCTCCGTAAGTCATGAAGAAAGGTTCATCACCCACATACTTCTGAACACGCTTAATACGACCACCAGTCATGGTATCATAACCCGTATCAACAACAGTTACCTTCCAAGGTTCCAATTCACTATGATGAATGGTAACTTCATTACCCCCATTACGCCAGTCGAAACTTACATCACTCTGATGCAAGAAATAGTTAGAAAACCATTCCTTGATGTACTCCTGTTTATAACCTGCACAAATGATGAACTCATTGTGGCCAAAATAAGAATACTCTTTCATGATGTGCCATAATATTGGCATACCACCAATCTCAATCATCGGTTTTGGCTTGAATTGAGATTCTTCACTGATTCTTGTGCCGAAGCCACCGGCAAGCAAAACTACCTTCATGTTTTTATAATTAATTTCTTAATAAATTCAATAACTTTTTGGCCTCTGAAGACCAGGAATATTTATTTAAGACCTGAGAAGCGGGAGCAACTGGTTCTTTTAACAACTCATCCAAATCCACATCGTAATTATGAGGATCTATGTAATGTGCAGAATTACCATAAACCTCGGGCAAACAAGCAGCAGTTGAAACTATCAATTCTGCCCCACAGGCTAACGCTTCTATCGGTGGTATTCCAAATCCTTCATATACTGCAGGATGAATAAAAGCCCTACACCCCTTCATCAGCGATTTGATTTCTCCATCTGTCAAGTAACCAGTAAAGAGAAGATTCGACCCCTGTAAGTCATCTATACCCAACTTAGTAAAACCCTCAGCTCTACCAACAATCAAGAATTTCTTTTCAAGATTCCTCTTAGCAACCTCCTTAACCCAAATAAAGTTCTTTTGAGGTGAGAGACTACTCAATGCCATGAAATATTCCCCTCGGACATATCCCTTAGGAAGTTTCTCAAATATGGACTCATCCTCATTTACTCTTAGGTAATGCTGCCAAGCATTAGATATTACATGAAAGCGACTCTCTGGAACTTTCATAAACTTAGAAAGACGGGACTTCGAATAGTTGCTCACCGTTATAATTGGGTATTTGCTTCTTTTCACAGCCTCAATCATCATCTGATGCCAGATATACGACAATCTACCATAAAGATTCTGTGTCAAAAGTTCACGAATTTCATATGCTGCAGCATCATGACAGCAGACTATACCACTATCCAACAAAGGGCAAGTAGAAGTCAAGTTCACACTTACCAAATGATGTTTTTTACAATAGCGATAAAGACTAATCTGCTCCCAGAAATGGCTTTTTACCTTTCCATACTTAACAATCTTAATATTCTTGTAATCAGGTAATGTCTCGGCATACTCTGGTACAACCATGACAAATTCATCTTTCTCACAAATTTTATCTAACTCACGAAGCAACTCCGTTGCAAATCGCTCCTGTCCAGTCAACTTGCGAACAACAAAGCGACCATTGATTGCATATTTCATAAAAATCTATATTAAAGTAATTAATAAGATTTAATTTTTCTCAAAAGCCATTGTTCGACAACAGAAATCTTCTCTGCTACATCAATCATCTTATTCTGCAACCAGTTGAACTTCAAATATTTCTGTTGATAATATCTTTGAGAATCTAAACCATGCATAAACAAGCGTAACGATTTTGTATTCGTTGATGTAGAATACTGAATATGTCTATGTTCATACACACAACAAGGAACATAGCCAACTCTGTAGCCCAAACTCCATACTCGCTTTGTCAGCAATCTTTCCTCCCAATAAAGAAAAGTACCATTATCTAAAACTTCTCCATCGGCAAAGCAACTCATACGAATTCCATAAAAAGAACCAGGCACTTCTGACACATCAAATACGTTCTCATTTGTTATGTCATAATCATACACATAAAATTTCTTCAGCAAATAATAATGTCTAGGAATATTAAAATATGACAAGAACTGAAGCCAAAATGAATCATACAATCCTTTGGCATATTGCCATGATTTTACTTTACTCAATGGATCTACTTGTGCACATCCTAAGATTGCGAACTTATTGTTCTTCGCAAAATAACTGCATAGCTTTACTATGATTTCATTTTTGAAGAATACATCGGGATTTACAACAAAGCAAATGTCGCAATTAAGCTCATTCTTCAAATATTTCAAACCTTCATTATTTCCCCTTGCATATCCTAAATTCTCCGTTAGCAACAAGCACTTTATTTTGGCAACATTGAGATTTCTCAATATCTGTGCAGAATCATCCTTTGAATTTCCATCAACAATAAGAATCTCATCTATGGAATCATAGGTTGCGAATGTCCCAGATATTTCTGCTACTAGTTTTCCTCTGTTATAGTTAAGGATAACTATTCCAACTTTATAATTACCTACCATATCCTTTGTTACTTAATTATTGAGAAACCAGGTTTGTAAATCGGATGTTTACCCAACTTACCACTTATACCATCTCTTACCGCTGCCAAATACAACTTTTGACACTTCCTGCAAAATGGATACTTCACAAAGCACATAATATATCTACTTGCTATCCAAAAGTACGCAACTTTCTTGTCATGTTTAAGAAACATATTTATCTTGTTTCTTATATCATAGAAGTCTCTCCATGACATTGCGATATTACTTTGCTCTTTTACTTGACCATAACCATCATCATGACTAAAAGCAATGGATGGAACACAAACTATCCTGCCATTCTCTCTCATTCTCATGCTATGCTCCGTATCATCATAATAGATAAAATAATCAGGATTGCACAATCCAACCTTATTTAAAGAATCAGCATTGAGGAAAGTACCTACATAAGAAAATAAATCTATTTCAAAATACTTTTTCTTATAGTTTTCCAATGCCATTGGCGCAAATACGGGGCGAAGCCCAAATCTAACCACATACTTCTTTCTATGCCCTAAATCCACAGTGCCATCCATATGCTTTACTGTAGAACAGATAGCAGATACAGAACCAAGTCTTTGGTCTTTCGAATAAGTCTCAAACTGTTCTATTATATCTGGGTTAGGATAAGCGTCATCATCGGCTACCAATATCCAATCAGCACCAAGAGATAAGGCATGTTGGCAACCATTAAAGAAGCCGCCTGAGCCACCTAGGTTCTCATCAAGATTCAATACTGATTTATTAAAAGAAGACTTGCAACCTTTCCATTCCGAAAGGTATTCAGGGGTGCCATCCGTACTTTTATTATTGACAACTACCAATGTATCCAAGCCCCTTTTTATTGCATCGTATGCTAGAAGAGTTTTCTTCAACTTCTCAATACGATTATATGTTACTACTACTGCTATTATTTTCATCGTTTATTCACTGTAACTTTATATGGTTTAACAAAAAAGAAATGTTTAAACATCAAAATAAAAATATATAATGCGATTATACGCCTTATAAACATCAAGGTAAATATATTCTCCGTAAATCTACTAGAAAAGAAAGCCATAAATAAACAAAGCGAGGCCGACGAATAGATAAACAAAAAAAGATTCAATTTCTGAGGAGATTTTAATGTCAATAATGCCCTGTTATAAAAAAGCATAGCAACAAAAGCTATTATAAAGTTCATAATGATTACTCCAGTAACACCAAAGTCTTTGTGAAAAGAATATACTTGTGTATAAACATTACCAAGATGATAGCCTCCTATATCTTGGAATGTACCAGGAGTTATTTTAAAATTAGGAAATATTTCTGTATAAAATCTTTGAAAGGTAGCTTGTCCCGGATAAATACTTTTGGGTGCAAAAGCATATCCGTGCATATAAATATCGAAATTTTTTATTTCTGCCCCCATATATTCTGCAAACATATCCGAACTTTCACGATTATCAACACCAGAACGTCCTATCACCTCAGAAAGTCCCTTCAGACCAGATACACACAAATATATGCCAAGTATAATACCAAGAACTATCTTAAATGACAGATACAAAGATTTCCGTTTTGCAAAGTAAACAAAAACATAAACAACTCCTAATCTAAACAACGGATCAAATATCGCATCTTTGGTACCTCCAGTTACACCATCTGCAACTACCAGCATTATATGAACTATAAGAAATAAACGCAACCTTTTATCAGAATCTTTTGACAACAGAGAGAGAGCTAATAGCCAACAGGTAAAAAAAGAGCTCATTCTTCCTATATATGCCAATGCTGTAACATAAACAGGGAAATGAAATCGCAACTCACCTGAAGCTGTATCAGCCTTTGCTGCTCCAATCAACTCAGAATAGTTTAGAAAACCTCCAAAAAATCTCATGAAGCAATACATCTTTAGAAAGAAGCAAGCAACGGCTAGGACTATCAATACAACATAAAATTTCTTAAGCTTTTTCTTTCTAAGCATTGACATCGACATCACTCTGTCTGAATCACCATTTACAAACTCTGGAGTCTTTTTAAAAATTGAACAAAATAGAGTGAACAACAAAGTACTTCCTCCCAACAATAGCACAGACTCATATAGCATTACATCCATTCTCCAAGCATCATAATGGAGAGCGGCAACAATAGCTGCCCCTAACATTCCCGCACCTAAAAGAACAGGAGGAGCCAATATGTTTCTAAATAATTTAAATGCAAACACAACATTTAACAAAAGAACGCCACATAAAGTATATATCATAAAGGCAAATTATTTTTTTCAACTTCATATTTTAAAAACTCCAAGGAATCGTTTATCTCTTCCTCTATCATAGGAGTCACTCTCGAATAATCAATTAGCTTTTGCCATTCTATTCCACCATCATCATTATAATTCTTATAAAGGATACCATAACGTGATAGAATGTCATACATACGTGTATTTTGAGATCCGGATTCAGAATCCGCATTCTTCATTGTATGAACAAACTCTTTTTGGAATTTCAAGGCAAATACTGTAGCATGGAATGAATCCATACAGATGTAAGAAGCATGCTTGAGAAGGTAGACCCACTCATAAGGTCCGGCATCTTGATAGGTCATACCATCACCATATGTTAACTTACGATTGTAACATTCTAAGGCTATCACCTTATCTATGCCTGTAAATTTCTTCACTTCCTGCACCATTCGCTCATACACATCTACACGACTGTCTCCTACGAAATAACAGAATATATATTTCTCTGGCAATTCAAACTCCAATTGAGCTTTATTACCAAAGCTCTCCCATTCATCAGCTGCAAGCAAATAAGTAGGGTCTACTACAAGTTTTACGTCCTGACGACCTAATAAGGAATTCAATAGCTCTACTGAACGTTGTTCTCTTACAGCAATATGAGTGAACTTTTGCAAGTCCGTCTTCATACGTTCCTTCACAGATGGATGAATTTCCACCTGTGAAATACTTGATGAATATGCAATGCACTTAGTTCCATCATTAACAAACTCCAGGAACATCATGGGATTGAAACCGCCGCAGAAAGGATTCCAAATTTGATCACTACCAGTTATGAACATATCTGCATCACAAACAACCTCGTCATAATCAGACATGGTATAAAGACGACGCATCTTGAAATTACCATCACAAAAGGTAAATTTATAAACCTTGCGCTTTTGCAAATTGCCATAATACCATTTTTTTACAAACCATTGATAACCTGGCATTTTACTAAACATCTTCAATACAGGATGATTTGGCAAGGTCAATACATAAGGAACAGGATTAGCCATCTGATTCTTCCCCTTAGGTTTTACCTTACTTTTAACATAATTAATTTGTTGTTCTGTAAGGAACTTACGTAAAATCCATTTCCCAATAACGCCAATATATCCCTTTATCGTCTGAGGTGGAACTTCTCTTCTATTATAAATGAACTCCACATCATGACCCATTTTGCGTAAGACATAGCTCAACGCATAACCTTGGAGACAAGTTCCGAAATTGGGATGAGGAGCAAAAGTAACTAATTTGATTTTCATGATTACTTCTTTAAGATAGATTTGATATTGTCAATATTAGATTGCCATACAATATCTTTAATCTCTTTCTTGATAGCTTGCTTTAAAGTAGGAGCCTGAAGATGATTTATCATATATAAAGCCTTATCATCATCATCTGCATTGGTGAATACTTCAAATAATATTGGCTTAACCTTTTCTACCGAAACAAACTTCTTGTAGACTGCTTCAAACTCTTCCTTATTTGAGGCAGAAAGATATTCGAAGCCCAAGTCTTCTGCATAATGCTTCAAGAGTTTATGGGATTTATTACCAAAGTGACCTCCAGCTCCGATATATTTATCAATATCCAAGAAATCACTCTGATGATGGTAAAACTTAAATTCGACACCAACACCATTATTTACTATCATTAATCTTGCATTATTACCGATATGGCGATTGCCAAGGATATTCATGTCGTAAAAGAAAGCCAAATCTCCTGTCACGCAATAATAATAATCTGCTTTCTTTGCTAATGAAGCGCCTATGAAAGAAGAAACTCCTCCATCAATGCCGAAACCACCAGTGTTGCAAGACTCACTAACAATGCTCTTTGAATCAAAGAGATTCCAACTTCTAAGAGAATTTAGAATACCTAACTGAATAAATGAATTCCGAGGTAGCTCCTGATAAAGTCGCTTAGCTACCCAAATATTTGAAAATGGTAACGTTTCTGGAATCTTAGCATAAAGATCATTATAGGTTTTCATACATTCATCCAAATATGTATGTGGAACATCTTCTGTCTTCAAATTTGCATAATGCATGAAGAATGTCTCTTCATCTAATTCAAAGAGACTATCTAATTTTTTAAAGGTATCATGTAATTCTCCATCAGCAGATACTCTCCAAACCTTTTTAGCACGACCAGCAAGTCCCATAGAAGCATAATCACCAGAAACTTGACCGATATGAATTAGCAAATCTGGGAAAACTTTACCAATAGAATTTTCCTGCTGTCCAATTAAGCCAGTTACAACTCTAAACTTACCATGATAGTTACTGGTATGATCACAGAAAACTACAGCATCATATTTAGAACAGAAAGAATCAATTGACTTAGTCGCATTATCTGAAAAAGGGACATGGGATCCAACAAATATAGCTATCTTTCCTTCTGGTATTGTTGGACAATCAGTAGTTTTTGAATAATAACTGATCTTTTTGGCGACAGGCAATTTTTCTACAGGGAATACTGATTTTTTTAAAAAATACCCATTGTTAATTTCCAAATTAATATGTACAGGACCTCCACCTCTGCGTGTTGAATTTATCAAAGCCTTATTCGCATCTACAATGCAGCGCCACTCTTGTTCATCGGTTCTTATCTGGTTCAAGAATACACTGCAAATGGCTATATCTTTCTGTATCTGAGTTCTATCAATAGACTGAGGCATCAGATGACCTGTATTTTCGATACGGTCTGTGCCTGTAACAGCAATTACTGGAAGCTTTCGGTAATAAGCTTCCGTCATTGCTGGCAAATAATTTCTAGAAGCTGTTGCGCCTGTACATGTTATTACAACAGGCTCACCTGTTTCTGTAGCTAACCCACATGCCATATATGCAGCAGAGCGTTCATCCACACAGGAATAAACCTCAAAATAATCATCTTGCTGAATACTTGCCACAAAAGGAACATTAACTGTTCCTGGGGAAGCTATCACTTTCTTTATACCATATTGTTTCATTAAAGAAATCAATATCAATGCATTTTTATTAACTGTATAATGTATTTCCATATTTCTTATCCGTTTTTTTCTATTTTTTCACGTGAATAAATTGTCTTTCCATTGTTGCAAACTAATATTTGTCCTGATAGGCATTCCGAGCAATCGGACAACATGAAAGTGGCGACCTCTGCAATTTCCTCAGGTAAATAAGCTCGCTGAGTTGCATTAGTCGAAATAAATAAATCACCATCAGCCTTCACACCTGTCATACTAGAGCATGTGATACCTGGAGAAATAGCGTTTACACGAATTCCATGGCTCGCAAAATTAGAAGCTAATCCTTTTACCATACTATTAATGGAAGCTTTCGTCCATCCGTAAGGTCTGTTATCGGTCAATTCTCCAACCTCAGATGAGATAAAAAGTAAATTTGCCTTTTGACTTTTCCCTATAGCATAATGAATAAATTCCTGAGCCAAGAAAACTGCACTCCTTAGATTCGTATTTATCTGCTTATCAAAGGTATCTTGCGTAACATGGAAGAAATCCTGCTCATGCAGAGAGACACCAGCATTGTTAACCAAGCAGGTAATACCACCTAGTATTTCATCTGCATGCTGAATGAAAGATTGGAATGAATTTATATCTTGTACATCAAGAACCAGATATTTACATTTAATTTGTTCTGCACTTTTTTGTAAGCTTTCCTCATTTCTCCCTGTTATAAGAACATCAGCCCCTTCATCAACGAATTTCTTTGCCATTGCAAAACCTATACCTCGACTACCACCAGTAACAATTATCTTACTTCCACATAAACGATTATTAGGCGTTAACAAACTAATCTGCGCATATATAGGCTGACGTTCACCATGAAGCAAGAAAGACAATAGATGTTTAACTTTTTCTTTCATATTTCTATTAAATAATTTTAGCAAAAATTCCATATACTTTAGCCTTTACGAACTTTCGTTCGCCAACAGACAAACCAATACTATATTCAGAAATAGCTATTGTTAATGTACTAACTATGCATACAAGAATCAATCGTAGCCACCCCGCATCCAAACAAAAAGAAATCAGAGCCGGCACCAAAAAGCCTATAGCCATGACTGGCAGCACCTTTAACAACACATCTTTAAGAAACATACTTATAGGTATTTTTACCATTTCACGCAATAAATATAGTCTAACAAAAAGAAGTATCGTGTAAACCAAGAAATATATCAGATAACTAGATTGTGGCGAAAAACCAAGCTTAAAAGCTATCCAAGAAAGAGGAAACACCAAGCAACCTGTTGTAGTTATAATAATCTGATATTTTTTTATTTTTCCAGTCGCCAACATTGCTGTTACATACGAATTGGAAAAAACAGGCTCAGCAAATATAGAAATTGCCACCCAACCAACAAATGCAATTGTATAATTAGGAACCGTTTTCAACCATATTGTCAAAATAGTCTGCCCTTCCAAAATAATTGGAACCACAAAGAAAAGCATCAAAAAAGCAGAAAACTTTGAACTCTTCACCATAAGTTTATGCATATAAGTCAAATCACCTTGGGCATAAGACTTAGTAATCTGCGGATTGACTGCTGTCGTAAAGTTATTAACAAACTGTCTTAATGCTGCATCAACCTGCGTTGCAATACCACGAGCAGCATTTACAGCTACACCAAAATACAAGTTCATCAGAATGTTTACACCTTGAGTATTTAGCAACCAAGCACAATTACCCAAAAAATTCCATCCTGCAAATCCTGTCATTTCCTTCAAATATCCCTTGTCTATGATAAAATGATAAGTACATTCTTCGAAATGCCTCTTACAATATATTCCATAAATAATTCTAATAAGGAGACCAACTAGCACCAACAAAACTGCATAAGATACTAGTCTATCAAATGGAGAAACCAATAACAGGAAGACAATACCCAATTTCAAGATGACCTCCAATATGCCAATATAGGCAAAAGCAGACATTTTTTCATGGGCTATAATCGCAGCATTATATGGAACACTTAACAAATTGATTACAAATGTTAGTATTGCACATTGGAAGACCCAATTAGCAGCAGGCATTCGACCCTCAGGAATATTCATCTGAGTATTCAAGAACCAAATGCCCAATCCTTCCGCTATCAAGATTATAAAGATAGACATAGCTATCTGAATATTAACGCCTGTAGAAAATACTGTTCTTAACCGCTGTATATCTCCCTTTCCTAATTCAAAAGTTATAAACCTACTAATGGCACTTGAAAGCGAGCCGCTTAACACTGCGAACATCGCCACAAATCCACCTACCACATTATATATACCATAATCCTCTACACCCAAAGCATTAAGAATGACTCGTGATGTATAAAGCGTCACAGCCATCATAAAGATCATTCGGATGTATAGGAATATAGTATTCTTCGCTATTCTTTTATTATTATCTGACGTTTGATTAGACATTTATTATTCTTCAATATTTATTTTAAAGACATATTTTTTCGTTATTCTCACAAATTATTTCATACTAAACATTCAACAAATGAAACAACTATATCAATATCAGTTTTATATTATTTTTCCGTTTCTTAATTTAAGAAAGGCAGGCTCCATACCAAGAGCCGAAAAGTAGCTTAATAAAATAAGCTCCAAGCATTTCACCTGCCATAATTATTTCCTGCTTAAAATTCTAAATTCTTTCTTAATGTTTCGTCTGTTTCGCTGAGGATTGAAAGCAGATACTTGCCATAGTCGTTCTTCAACATGGGCTGAGCATTTTCTCTCAATTGTTCTGCGGTAATCCAACCCTGGCGGTATGCGATTCCTTCCAAGCAAGCTACCTTCAAACCCTGTCGCTTCTCCAGGACTTCAATAAAGGTGGATGCTTCAGAAAGGGAATCATGGGTTCCTGTATCGAGCCAGGCAAATCCTCTAGCCATGGTCTGTACCTTCAGCAGCTTATCCTTCAGGAACTCTTGGTTTACTGTTGTGATTTCCAACTCACCACGAGCAGAAGGCTTGATATGCTTGGCTACTTCCACCACCTTGTTAGGATAGAAGTATAAGCCCACTACAGCATAATTGCTCTTTGGATGCTGAGGCTTCTCTTCGATACTCAGGCAATTGCCTTGCTCATCAAACTCTGCCACGCCATATCGTTCAGGATCGCTTACCCGATAGCCAAAAACGGTAGCCTTGTTGTTCTGCTCAGCATCTACTACTGCCTGATGAAGCATTAGGTTCAATCCTGCACCATAGAAGATATTATCGCCTAATACGAGGCAAGCAGAATCATTACCAATGAATTTCTCGCCGATAATGAAGGCTTGGGCTAAGCCATCTGGTGATGGCTGCTCTGCATATTCGAACTTGACACCTAACTGGCTTTCATCGCCTAAAAGACGTTTGAAACCTGGCAAGTCAAATGGTGTTGAAATAATGAGTATCTCACGGATACCCGCCAACATCAATACTGATATTGGATAATATATCATCGGCTTGTCAAAGATAGGAATCAGCTGCTTGCTAATACCCTTTGTGATGGGGTACAAGCGTGTTCCGCTACCACCTGCTAATACTATTCCTTTCATAACATTATTATTTATTGATCAATAACATGTTTTCTAAAATCATCCCGTCCTTCCTTACCGTTAAGGAAGGCTCCACCTCTCATCTCGGTCTTCTCTCCTCAGGCGAGAAGAAGGAAACCGCCCTACTCGGTGCTCGGAACCGCTTCGCTCTAAGGTTGGCGGACCATCAAAGGTCTTCGCCATGTTATGCGGGATGGGACCGCCTGGAGAAAAAACAATTACTTAGAACGGCAAGTCATCGATAGAAAATCACCTTATTCATTATTTAGAAACTTACACATCCTCTGAAATAATTGCGCAAGCTACGACCTTTACGACGATTGTCGTTCCAGTCTGTTAATACACGTTCTTGAACTGGTCGTAAAGGACCCGCATCTGTTTTATGGTCAAGAACATTATATATATCAACTGGACTTATCTTATTTTCCTTAGGCTTTATACCTATCTTTTTGCAAAAATCTATCATAATATATTATATTTGTTGTTATATTATGCTTTTTCGCTAGTTATTCAAACTAAATCTAACATACTCAAATCGAGGATATTCTTTCTTTCCAAACTCACTTTTCCAAAAGAATCCAATTCTCATTTCAGTATTCTTCTGTTTTAAATAATTTCGAATTCTCAATTTGTTATATCCCTTTCGTGGCGAATAATATTCATCCCATAGCTGAGTCCATGAGCCATCTTGATTTATTTTAAAGATTTCGACATATATACAAGCTACGTTTTTAATCATTTTTTCATTAACAAACAGCAAAGAAAAGTCCAAAAATTGAGTATTAAAATCAGTTGGTGGATACAAAATTAAAGAACTTGTTTCACCAGAAAAAGTCTCCCCTTTTCTTTTTCTGAAAAATTCTGTTCTAGGAAGCACCTCATTATAAGATTCTATGCGCTCAATTTGCACATCTAATGATTGAATTTTATGGCTTAATGTTTTCTGTTTATCGCTAACATTAATTATTTTAGAATAACCTTCAAGTTTCTGTTTTAACTTTTCTAGTTCAGATTTATAAGAAAGTAAACTATCCTTCAATTTGTTAACATCCATCTCATCTTGCAAACCTTTATTTATTTCATTTTTTTCATTTTCAAGAGATTTTACTTCCACTGATACCATATTTTCTAAATACCAATAATATGATAAAAGAAATATAAGAGAAGTACTTATACAGACAATTATAATACGCTTGGCTAGTTTTTTGTTAGCGTCACTATATGCAAACATATACAGACAAATTCCAATCAACATGCCTAAAAAGAGCAAAATTATATTCAATATATCATTGCTTTCCATTTTTATCCTTCCTTTTTATTAGCAAATGCAACAAAAGTACCACTCCAAGTCAATCCTTCCAAGACGGCGTCCTTCATATTATTAGGTTGCATAATACAATAAGTGAACAATGCACCCATAACAGGAGTAATCAATATCTCCAAAAAAGCTAACCATCTAGACCCCATTTTGGGGAATAATTTAGTTAGCAACGGCTGCAACCCCTTAAAGTCTTTTGCTGTTACAGAATAAGCCATAGCACAAAACGCTCCAAACCATATCTGAAAAAGCAAAGAAAAATCCATATGTGCAATCATATCAAAATACTGTTTTGATAATCTTATCTGTACCTATGATTAAATCAGAGACCTGGTCCTGTCTAGGTTCCTCATTCTTATGATGATCACAAAGATTACGTATGTCACCTAGCATACATATATATCGCCAAATTGCCGTATCTATAACCTCTTCATCTTTCAAAAGCTGATTAAAATCATTGATACATGGATTTTTCTTTTTAGACTTCAATCCATGTTTTTTACAAACATTTGACAAATGTTTTTCCAAAACAACACCACATATAGCACCTGCAGCTCTCAAAAAACCATTCTTCAGAAGATGTTTTGCAGCTTCGATTTCGGAATCCATCATATCCGCCTGAACCAACTGCTTTATGTCATAAAGAGATGATTCAAAGCGTTCTTTTAAAGACAAAACAATCTGTAGTTGTTGCTGAAATTTTGGAACAGCTGCAGTACCACCAACCTTGACTTGTCCCAATTCTTTTACTACGACTCCCAACAAATAATCCGAAATTGTATAAGATAAATAACTTATATCTTGGTCTTTACGCTTTGGAATTTTGTAGTATGAGACAAATTCATCTAGTCGTTCAGGCATCAATTGCTTTACCAAGCACAATGCTTCATTAAACCAAGCGTTATATTTATCGCTAAAACTGCATTTCATGATTTTTTCTTTTTGTTCATCACTCAATTTATCAAATGTGTCTTTATACTCGTTTCTTAACTCTTTATAAAGCCCACGCTCCAAGAAACCACCACGCTTGATAAGTGAGTTTATGTCATTTATGTATTTATCCTTGTTTGTCATAACAATAATTTGAGCAATGTTATTATTTGTTTCTATCAATTCAATGTAAGCATCCAACCCCTATGGCAATACAACTCCATTCCAAGTGTTTACTGGGGATACAGAGTATTTAAAGAAATTGGACTTTTTCGATTTTTAAACAGGTTTAACGTATATCACCTATACAGCGTCCTCACTATATAACAAGTAGTTACACCTATTAGTTTTTGAAAAAAGTTATATTGTATCATGCTTACTGAGATTCGAGAGATTCGTGTTCAAAAATCAACCTGCACGCGAATTGCTTATTGGGGTTACTGAACACGAATTGCACGAATTACACGAATATGTTGCTTGAGAACGAAAAAAATCGTAAGTTTCTAAAGATCCATGAGATCAGTGTGGGAAAATTCAACATTCCTCACTCTGCTCTCAAGGATTCTATCACAAACCTTTCGAAGCTCGCCTTATAGCCGCCGTCCATCGGGCAGGGATCGTCGGGATAGGACTTGTGATACTCCTCTTCCATGTTGTCAAGATAATCCATTATCTGCATCACCTGGTCTTTGGTGCAGTGATGCTTCTTCAGCGAAGAACGAAGCAGGCAGTAGGACTGGGTATGACTGGCATAACCCTCTTAGACATGCTTGACTGAATTCTCATTCATGTGGCCAGCCACCTTTAAGGTGCGTACCACATTGCTACTGCCGCCGAGGATGGTATCCGTCAAAGCGCGCAGTGCCTTTTTGGTTTTTGTAAATCGTGTCATCTCTTAATATATTTAAAAAATTTGAATATCTTTTGTTAAGCTATTATAAAATCATCCCCTTTTTGTACCTATATATGTAGGTACAGGATTCTTGGCGGTCTCAACCTTTTTTCTTAAATTCGCAGCAGCTTTCAAGAACGAGGGCTGAAGCAATCTTAAGTTACCGATTGGTGAACAGCGGGGTGAACACTTGCCCCAAGCATTCACCTTTTCGGCTCAGGGGTGAACCCTAGTAAAAAGAACTTTGTATATACAGCGCATGCTAGAAATATAAGAGTCTCTATTATAATGGGTTATATAGTGTTTTTAACACATTATTAACGCTAAAGGTTGGCATCAGGGTTCACCCTTCACCGACTTCATCGCTAAGTGTTCACCCACACTCTTTCTTAGAGAACTTTAGAAACGACTGAATAGTATATAACAACAGACAATTTTAAACGAAATGGAAAAAGAATCAAACACCAACTGCATGGAAGAGACAGCTACGATGCCATCGTACTTCCCTTGTATCAAATCTTCGGAGAGCCATCCACTCGCCGACTGGATGTATCTCAAGAGCGTGATTACCTCTAGCCCTGAGCTTCGAATGATGACCGAGACTTACCGCAAGCGCCTCGCCATCAGCAAGCAGTTTGCCGACCAGTACAAGCCTGAGATGCCTGCCATCACGGTTTCGGCACTCATGAACGGCTACGGCAGACAACTTGCCGACTTCCTCAAACCTACCTACATGTTACAGCTCGACTTCGACCATGTGAAGAAGGAAGATATGGAGCAGCTTATCCAACTGGTGAGAGGCGACAATCATACGATGGTAGAGTATATCACCGTGAGCGGCAGGGGATTCAGAGTATTCTGTGCCTACCATCCTGTAGATGACGACGACATCAGCGTGCTCGAACTCTTCGATGCCGTACTGCAGAAGGCGATGGCTTACTACACTCAGCTCCTGGGTATCGCTCCCGACAAGCAGTGTGTAGACATCACCCGATGCGCCGGTCTTGCCTACGACCCGGATGCCTATTTCCGTTGGGATGCCGAGCCTTTTGCCTTGGGACCGAAGGATCTGAACCCCCTCTACACGAAGAAGGCGTTGCAGGCGAAGTATTCTGCCAGGCGAAACGCCAAGGGAGGTAAGCGAAGCAGCAAGGTGAAAGAGGAGGCGAAGTCAGGCGACAAGGGTGCGCCTACCATCGAGGAAGCGGCTTCCCATATCAAGGAACTGCTCGACCTGTGGGGCTATCGGTTCGAGCCTGAGCATCACAACGAGTACGTATGGCACTTTGCCGACATCTGCATCTACTATGGCATCCCGCAGGAAGAAGTTCAGACCTACGCCGACCGTGAGTTTGGCACCAGCTACGAAGATACGGCTTCCGTCATCAAGTCTCGCTACAAGCATCTGAACAAGTTTGGTATCTGGCATTTCTATCGCCATGGCGAGGGGCGCAGCGCCAAGCCATCGGTAAGGGGCATCAAGCAGTGGCTACTCACCCACTATCTGTTCCGCCGAAACGTGCTGACGGGATTTTACGAGGTGGAGAGCCGCTTCGTTTTAGACGGCAAGTATCCTGACTGGGTACGCATCGACGACAATATCGAGAACTCCATCTGGAGCGAGATGGACGAGTCGGGACTGCATCTCTCAGAGAAGACCTTGCACAACATCATCAACAGCGACTTCAGCGAGCCGTTCGACCCCTTGGACGATTACCTGCGCAGTCTGCCGAAATGGAAGAAGGGAGAGGATCCCGACTACATCGACCAGCTCGCCGACCGCATCGAGGTGGAGAACCTGCCCGACAACGAGCATACGCAGAGCCTCTTCCGCTATTTCTTCAAGAAGTGGCTGGTAGCGATGGTAGTGGCGTGGGTAACGCTGAAGGTGGTGAACCAGATGATACTCATCTTCGTGGGCAAGGGCGGCATCTTCAAGACCACATTCTTTCACATGCTGTTGCCCCCACAGTTGCGCCAGTACTTCCTCAACGACTCGACGGGCGCCTATACCGACAAGGACTTCATGGAGGCTTTCAGCAGCAAGGCTCTGCTCTGTCTCGACGAGTTTGAGATGGTATTCGGCAAGAACCTGAGCGCCTTCAAGAGCAACATGACCAAGGTGACATTCTCCATCCGCCGACCTTAC
>OJKP01000384.1_pt1 | contig 33127 bp, 46 predicted proteins | sample 1596521 | NCBI WGS metagenome assembly OJKP01 (sample SAMEA4350130, study PRJEB24818) | metagenome | biome: human; feature: gut; material: faeces | place: Denmark | collected 2013-09
GGGGCAGCGGGCGCGGCAGGCCGGGCGGGGGCAGCGGGCGCGGCACTCCGTACCGGAGCGGTCGCCTGCTGGAGAGCGGGACCGACAGGCACCTGCATGAAAGGGGCCAGACCAGGCAGTTCACGCATCATGGGGTCCACGACGGCCCCGTTCAACACATGGGGATACTGCGACGGGAACCCGACCAATGGCTGGACGCCGACGTTGCCGTAGGGGTCCATGGTGGTACGGAATGCCGCCGTGGCATACGGATTACGCTGATACACCACGGGGGGCATACCCGCCGCTTCATAGCCCGCACGGGCACCAGGGGCGGAGTAGTGTGCGCCGGACGACTGTGTGGCGACCATGCCGGGCACAGGGGCGGCAACATATCCGCCGACAGACGGTGCGGTCTGCGCGACACGGTTGGCAAGCTGCATGGCGGGATGGTCGGCAGGAAGATACCATTCCTGCGCTCCCAGGACGTTGTTGAGATGTTCTTCGGAGAGAGTCTGTGCGCGGGCTTCCGCCAGGGCGCGAGCGATAGCAGGGTCAACAGTAGGCATGTCGGAACTCCTTACATGGAAGAGGGATTAGTCTGCGAAGGGACCGCACCGACGCCGAGACCACCGCCGAGCAGGGCGCGATACAAGGCGATGTCCATAGGATTCAACCCGCCACCGGCAGCCCCGGCCAACATGCCGGGCATCTGCCGGTACATTCCGGCGAGCAGTTGCTGTTCGAGCTGTGCGTTTTGCGGCGCATACAGACTGGCGTAGTAGTTGCGGGCCATGAGGGCCGGATGCAACATCCAGTTCTGTGCCGTGGTCATGCGATTGTTCAGTACACCAAGCCCCGAATTGCGGGCGGCGTCATAGACGATTTGCATCCGGGGATTGAACGTCTGTTCGGTGAAGGCGTTCTCGAGTTGCCCTGCCTGCACCTTGTTGTACTGGTTCAGGTCGTTCCAGTTATCTTGCACGGCCATCCGTTCCCCTTCGACGAAACCCGGAAGGGCGCGTCCGATGGCGGCGAAAAGATTACCAAAGTCCATATGTCATGCTCCTATATAGCGAGACCGCCACCGGTGGCGGCAGGATTTGTGGCACCTGCGGCGAGCGAGACGATGCCGCCATTCTGGCCATTCGTGCCCAGGTAGGTCGTGGGGTACACAGTATCGAACCTGGCGCCGTAATATCCCAGCGCCGTGCTGATACTGCCGAAGGCCTTGTTGGCGATACCTGATACGTCGTTCATCAGCGAACGCGCCACATCCCCATACTTCATGGCCATCGACCCGAGGTTGCGTCCGAGGTTGAGGACGTTCCCGCGCCGGTTCCAGCGCTGGTCGTTCTTGAAGTCCACGAACCATGTGTCGTCACGCAGGTTGTAGTTTTCGGTATCCGCCAGCATGAGGCTGCGCCCGAACGCCATGCGCGACAGTAACGAAGGGTCTATGCACAGATGTTCCGCCCCGGCCTTCCGGGAAAGCGCTTCGCCGATGATGTCATAGGCGCTGTTCACGGCGACTTCCGCCCGGGCCCTGTCATCAGCACAATCCATATCCTTGACGGGCACCGTGGAGACTTCTTGCAGCAGCTTCTCTTCGAGCGGGCGGTACCTTTTGTCAAACCTGTCCCACTTGTATTTCGCCTGCTGATAGTAGCCTTCCGCCAGGTCTTGCTGTTTGTCGGCAATCTGTCCCTGGATGGTGGCATTCAACGTAGCGATGGCTATCTGTGCTGCCTTGAAGAAATTGGACCAGGCGTTTTCGCCGACAGGACCGTATTCCGGTGCGGCCCAGTGGCAAAACCGCAGCGCGTCCATGACACCCTGTCTGCCGCCATGCCCGGCACCATACAACGTCTTGTCGATACGTTCTCCGGCTTTGTCGATACTCTTCGATACCTTGCTCGATGCCTGGTTGATGGCGTTGGCGACAGCCTGGGGGTTGGCACAAGTACACTGCGCCATAGTCTGTTACTCTCCTTTGGGCGCTTCGCGCTGCGGTTGCTGCGCAGTCACATTACCAGCCAGGTATGTCGTCGGGTAATGCGTCGGATTGCGGTTGAGTTCGTATCCCAGGTACTTGCCCGCTCCGATAAGGCCCTGCCATGTCTGGTCGAGCAGGTCCCCGTAGATGCCTGCCGATGCCGCACCGAGCGACACCACGTCAGTGATGATGTCACGCCCGCGCTTCGCCGTGTTCAACATCTTCTCGAACCGCACATCATTACGGGTCTCGACATAGGCGCGTTCGTTACGATACCCCAGACCATCCGCCATAGCCACCGCATCGGCCTGTGCCATCATCACCTGTGTGAGTATGTCGCTCCGCAAACCCGTGCAGTACCGGCTCATGCACCGCATGGGTTTACGCAGCTTGCCCTGGAACTCTATCCACGCGCTTGTCCGTGCCCGGCCACGCGCTATGTCGTACAGAGGTTCAGCCACTTCCAGTCGCAGAGACTCTTCGATTTCCTGGTCTTCGACAGGGGCGTAGGCGTTCTGGTAATAGTCCATCCAGTTCTGGGCTATCCGCCAGTATTTCTTCGCCATCTCCCACTCTTGGACGGCGATGTCATATGCCTTGTAGGCACTGATGGTCGCGGCAGCCAGCGCGGCAGCGGACAGTATCTCACCAAAAAGGCTGCGTTCGGAATCGTTTACGCCGCGTTGGGGATTGCATTGTGTGTATCCGGCCTCGACCATGACACGTCCCTCTTAGCTGTTGGTGTAACGAATCTGCGTGGTGCGCGAAGCCTCGCGCCAACGGATGCTCAGATTGGGGGCATGTTCGTGTTCGCCCAGAGAAATCCAGACCTCATCGCACCCCATGAAGCGCATGGCGGTTTCCATATAGCGGAACAGTTCCGCCTCGCACAACCTGTCGCCGCCTGCGTACCAGTCTTCGATTTGGAACACATGCGAGTTGTACGCCAGCGGACGGAACGGGATGCCGATGAGGTACCCGACGGGCTTGTTCTGCGCATCCCATGCCATAAAAATCTTCAAAGCCTTGGTGAACCAGAGTTGGGCGAACGTCTGCACGTTCATGTCGAACGGCTTGCCGTAAATGCGCTGCTTCTCGTTCACCCAGGACGCCGTATAAAGGGGCGCGAACTCTCGCGTCAAATCGTCCAGGGCAACGTTGATGTCGTTGTCCGGTTCCAGGATGTCGATGCGGTAATCCATGTTGTTCTCCTGTTATCGACCGTCGTTGACGGTGAAATGTGCTGTGCCGATGTCGATGAAGTGTACGGGCTCCACTCCGCGTAACGTCACAGTGTACCAAAGATGCCGTCCGCCGCGCCGGATACGCACGGGCTTTTCTTCTCTGACCATCCTATCCAGCATGACAGTATCATGCGGATTTTTGATGCGCACGTCTACAGGCCCGCCCCCGACTTTGCAAGATACCGGAGCCCATGCCGCACCTCGAGCCGGGCCCGCATTATCAAGGGAGTTCTGCCCGACGGCATCTCCACCCGCTGTGAGCGGCCTGCTGCGCCAGATATAAGGCCGGTATTGTGCCGCACTGTCCCAGCCCCAGACCTTGTCATCTTCCAGCAGCAGGAGCTTGCCTGTGTTCGATGTGATACACGCCACAGGCTTGTCGGACAACGTGACAAGCTCGGCGCCTTTCATATCGCCGAAGGGGTCGCTGTCGATGTCCAGCATGAAAGTCGCCATATCCGTGACGAAAAAGAGGAACCCCTCCCAATATGCCATGCGGATGGTATCGGGCTTGATGCGTTGCCAGTCTCGTTCACCAAACCATTTCTTCGTGATGACATGCCAGGCGCCGGTACCGGTGAGCAGGACAAGACCCATCGTGGAGGCATAGATGAATCCGTGACGGGTCATCACAGCAGCATTGGCATAGCGACAGCCGATGTCAGGCAACGGTGTGTCGATGCTGATGACCGGGGTACATTTGGTGTCGTCACAACTCGACACGTCGATGATATACGGGGAACCATCGGTGGTGACATAGAGCTTGAAATCCTGCTCCCCCATGTGGATGATGTTATGGTCCAGGGTCATGTCATACTTCGCGGGCCAGTTGTGCGGCTGAAAAACTTCCGACAGGAAGACCTTGTTGTTCCGCCACCCGGCAAGCCGGATGCTGTCACGGATGGAGACCACGCCCTGCATCCGGTCGGGCGGCATACGGTCATCCTGCGTCTCCAGTGCGGCACCCAGATATGCGGCCTCTACCGTATCGACGAAAGTGGCCTGCCCGGCAGGGATGGACGCGACGAACAGGAAAGCCGTCAGCTTCTTCTGCACCTTGCCGTCCGCCGGACGGAACCCGGTAGCGGCCCGATAGATATGCACCCGGTCGATGCCGTAGCCTGCGGGCGGGTTCACTATCCCGGAGACCGTCACAGGACTGCCGTCTTCCACCCGCACGATGTTGCTGGCCGGGGACGGTGCGCTTTCCTCCATCCGGGCATTGACATAGGTGTAGACATAGGCCCGGGCATCAGCTTCACGGCTGCACTGTTCCGGTGCAGAGGCCACAGGCGGATACATTGGTGCCGGTACGCCAGCATAGTAGTACACAGGCTGGCAGGAACGGTAGTTGGAGAGTTCCACGACTTCGAGCCCATGCCCTTCACGTCCTGTGATATAGAACGACAGGTGGTCAGGATTGAGGTCGGCAGCCATGACTCTGTCTGCCCACGACACCATGCAGCAGCCGTGCATATGGAACGACCGCGCATTCTCGACAGTATCATACAGGGGGAGCTTTTCACGCCAGGCTTCCAGGCGACCATTACGCAGCAGTGCGTCGTGGGCCATGGTCGCCTGGGTCGGCGCCAGCGAATGGTCAGACAATCGCGGGATGATACCGCCGAAACTGGATAGTGTGATATGCATACATCAATCCCAAAGTTCTTCCGCTTTGTACTTGTTCACGGAATCGACCCCACCGGCAGGACGGATGGAAATACTCACCGGATACCCGGAGGGGAAACCGGAATCGGAATGCAGGATGAGTTCATGCTCCCCTGCGACCCATACGCCTGCGGGCTGCACACGGGCGAGGACCGTGGAGGAAAAGTCCAGCGTGGTCTCCGCCTTGTGCGAGTGCTCGTTACCGGAACTGCCGCCGCTGCTTACCACAGTCTTGGCCGTAGCCGTCGTGCTGCAACGCAGGATATTGGACTGTGGTGTGCCGTCGAGCCGCACCTGGAGCTGGGAGAGCCACTCCCTGGTCGCGACGGTCATGATGTCGATGACGATGGGGACGTTCGTCCGCAAGGTAAAACCGATGACCTGCCGCACGATGTCGCCCGCGACGACAGGCAGCAGCGTGTGGATGGCGTCCGGGTGCTGCGTGTCCGCGATGGCCACGACGGACCCCAGCTTGTTCAGCTCCACATCGTAAGGACCAAAAGCATACGTCTGGGCCGGAATATCGATGCGTTGCGTGAGATTGAAGATACGGTTCTTGAGGTCGAGATGAACGTCATACCCGCCGCACTGGTAGATACCGTTGAGCACGTTCGCCGGTTTGCTCAGGGAAAGCGTGGCAATGCCGACCTTGTTGTCCATCTGCACGTCGATGCCGTCGCCGGGCACGATACCGTTCACACCACTGGAAGTCGTGGGTTCCGTATATTCCACCAGATGGCCGTACTGGTCGAAACGCATACCGTTCACCGTGGTGTTGAGGCCACCGTCCTTGTGCGAGATGACCAGGGCATCGGTCGCAGTCCCCGTGCCGGTGACGGTCACACCGCTGTTCCCCGCCACGACGCGCAAAGTCTCGGCAGAGATGTTGGCCCTGATGCGGTAGGGGTCGGAAGTGGTGCCGCTGCCACTAACGGCGACGCCATCCTCGCCTTTGATGGTGCACCGCACCAGAGGACGCCCGGAAGCATCGCAGGTATAGAGATTCCCCGCCAGCGGAGAAGCCTCGCACAACGACACGCCTTCGCTGTAGGAAGCGCAATCGGCAGGGACTTCCGTACAAGACGGAGGAACGTACAACGCCACATCGGCTTTCTCCAGACCGACGATACATCCGTCGGCTATGATGATGCGGTCGTAGGTACCATCAGGCGGTGGCGTTCCGGGCTGCATCTTCAGGCAACCATTCTCTTGCCACAAACGTCCTCCCCAGGGGAGACACAACGAAAAATCGGGGCAACGAGACGGAGCCTTCGATTCCTGAAGGATATTTCCATCACAATCGAATGCCATACGGGGGGAACATTTATCTTTCATCGGTGTCACCTCTGTTGAAAATGATACCGCATCCGTACTTAAAAGAAAAGAGCGCTTGACTTTACGGAGGCGCTGCGGTTAAATGGGCTTCGACGACAGAGATGCCGGACGGGCTGATGAACATGGTGCTGTTCTCCGCCGACGCGGTGAGGCTTTCCTTACGGGTCTCACCGCGTCACACATCTCTTGGTACGCTCGGCCATGTGCGCGTTATGAGCTTGCGGAAAGGCCCCCGTTTCCTGATGGGAACGGGGGCCTTCGTGTTTTTGTCTGGGGTTAAAGGGCTCTGCCGAACCCCATCTTGATGATTCCGCGTTGTCCTTGCAAGGCAGCGTCCTGGGCCAGTTTGCCCAGCATACGCCGGAACTCGGCATACAATTCGCTGCCGACTTTGAGATTGGTCCACGGACGCCCTGTGATGAGCATGATGGAAGCACGCGTCCCCATGATGAGGGCAGGAAAAAGTTCATGCTCGAACTGGCTCGGAAGAGCGCAGCTATTGCGCCCAGGGACCACACCCATGGACACGCGAAGTTCTCCGCCACAGTCGCACATGCACGCATGGAGAACTTGTTCGTCAGGGTCATACCAGACCTTGTCCCCGTGCAAACGGGTCCACTCTTCTGTGGCTACGAGAGTTCTGCGTACATCATGGAGGCAACTGTCGCCGCTTGTCGGATGATGCGAAACGCCTGTCAGGGCCGTCATTTCCATCCCATCAGGCGATTTCACTGCATACCGCGTGACCCCAGGCTGCAATTTGATTCGCACCGTCCGCGTCACAAGGGGCGCCTTGCGGCACATCTCGATGGCAGTACGGAGCAAGTAATAATCGAACAGCTCCGCCGGAAGGTCTTTCCATTCGAACCGCAGTTCGGCATGGAACTCACTTAGCGGCGTTGTTGGAAACGGCTCGTACACGACCATCAGCATTTTCCTCCAGCAGTCTGCGGGCTGTCTCAGCTTCGACCAGCTTGAAATAGGTATCTCTGTGAGATGCCGCAAGCTGCGTGATGGTGGGGTTGTTCTCGCTGTCCATGCTCAGGGCCCTGTACAGCATCCACTGCTTGACCATAGGCACGAGTGCAGCAGGGACATCGGTGTCGTCATCATACCCATCAGGGATGACATAGCACTCCACGAGGACATAGTGGTCGATGCGGTCAGACCGCGATACTCCGGGGTATACCCGAAACATATTGTCCACCGTGGCACTGATGGAATACCCGGTAAGGGCCCCGCCGCTGTGACACTGCGAAGCAGGGCCGCTCCAGGTGTTGTCTTCATCATCGGTCACACGGGACAGCTTGCGAAGAATCTGCTGCCCGTCCCGTGTGACTTCACCCAGGATACGTTCGATACGCTCGCAATCACAGGTCTTCTGCCATACTTCTCCAGGAACCAGCTTCACGATTTTTTGCTGCATGAATCTGTCGCTGAAGCGTTCGCTCACCATGAGCAGGGCTTCAGCCAGATAAGACTGCAACTGGGAATACACCCAATGCGTGAAAGCATACCCGGGTTCCTGGTCATTGAGGTCCCGGGATACTTCCAGGATGATGGTAGATACCTTCATGGAAGATTACTCCGCAGACTGGAGCAGGGCCGCGATGTCGGCCTCGATACCGTGGTAGTAGGCGTCGAGAGGCTGGGCCGCGTAGGGCATACGGGTGGCTTCTTCGACGCTTTTCGAGGTCGTGATTTCTTCCATCGTGGGCTTATGCTCACCAGAAAACGTCTGGGCCTGTTTGATGACCGTGGCCTGCGCTTCAGCCAGCAGAGCGTCACGTTCGGCAGGCGTGTATTCCGCCGGATTGACGGTGGCAAGCCACGCCTTGGGGTCCGTGTTGCCGTTGCTATCGCAGCATTCCATGATGTCACGCTGCTCGGCCAGTGTCGCATCCCAAGGGAAGACGATACCGTTCTTCTTGCTGCGCAGGTGCGAAGAACGCGGCAACGGAGGAACCGCGTTCTTCGCACCTGAGGCGTAAAGAGCTTGCTGCCGCGCAGCGGTGTCACGGATGTCGAGGATGTTATGCAAGTCCTGGGGCGGGACAGGGGTGGCATCGACGAGAGGCTGATACATAGTGCTGTTCTCCTTTGTATGGGTGGAGGGTATGGAACCTACGCAGACGGCTTCTTCAGGAAAGCCGAGCCGGGGTCGTTACCGAAGCCGGTACTGGCGACCCGCAGCCCCATGATGGTGCGCCGGGCATCTTCAGAACTGTTGGACAGCTCCTTGATGGGACCAGTCTGCGCCTTGAAACGGGGGGTAAAGGTACTGCCGCCGGAAACCGTATCCTTGGACGCGGGCCCGGTGGCCTTGGTGTTGGCGACGTTAGCCATGGAAATTCCTCCTTAGCCGACCTGCGTGGCGCCTTCAAAGGCGAACAGCTTGGCCGACATGTACACGGCGATGTTGGACTTCCACACGGCTTTGAGGCGTTCCGTATCACCGGCCACGAACTTGTAGCCCAGCAGCACCGCGCCGTAGTGTTCGTCAAGACCTTCGGTGGCATTGCCCTGTTCGTCGTATTTCACCATGTTATGCCCGAAGGTGCAAGGCAGAGCGCCCAGAGACTTGGATTCGGTGGTGGTCTCCACACCGGTCACATTGCCGGGCTCACCCTGCACGGTCGATTTGGACGTGGAAGACACTTCGGGCAGACCGAGGCGGGCCAGACCCCACAGCTTGTCACCTTCTTCGGGGGTGCCCAGCGGGAACTGCGTGATGCCACTGTTGGTCAGGGCCGTGTCGAAGTCAGCGATTTCTTCGTACTTCCAGTCTTCGATGGAGAAGTCCCACGAGACACGCATGGCACACGGTTTGATGTACACACCATCCAGATTTTTGTCCGTAGCAGACACTTCGTAATGGATGGCTTCGACCCAGGCCCGCAGCGGGACCCAGTTGAGCATGATGGTATCACCGACAGCGGCAACTTTCTTCAGCGCAGTGCGCATCCAGTTGTGGCCGTAGGTATCCGCCAGATTGGGCACCAGGGGGAAATGGAGGTTGAGATAACCCTGCCCATAAGCAGCATCGGCATGGGAGTCATACGGGGGAGTGAAGGCCGCATGAGGGGCGCTAAAAGGCGGCTTGAACTCGGGCCAGTCGCCCCGGCAGAACCAACCCTTGAAATCGGGCGTACCGCCTCGGAACATATTGATGTTAGCCATTGTCTGGTTCTCCTAGTTGATAGGGTCGAAAGTCCAGTAGCCCATCGCAAGGGCATCGGGGTAGATGACTTCGGCGCCCCAGGCCACGAGGTACTGGTACCGCACACCGAAGCTGTTGGGGTCGCTGGTGTTGAGTCGGGCCTCGATGATGTTGGAAGCATACGCGGTGGCTTCCTTATGGCCCGCGAGGATGAAGAAACAGAGGCTACCGGACTGGTCGCGCACCACAGGCACATGGATGGATTCGATGACCGTGAAGCCCATGAGCGGATGGTCCCACATACCGGACACGATGCCGCCACAGTTACAACTGTACAGGCTGTTGCTGTAGTTGGACATGGCGAGATAGGTACGGAGCTGCGGCGGCACGATGATGAACATTTCATTGTCGACCCAGCGCTTGGACTCGATGAGGACGCGCTGGAGGTCGGCCAGAACCTTGGGAAGATTCTGCGGCGTCACATGCACAGGTTGGCCGGGCTTGCCCAGATTCACGTCCTGGTTCATACCAGCGAGGTCGAGACTCGTGCGCGGAGAAACTTCGGCCATCATGCGGCCCAGGACGAAAGTGCGCATGGTGCCCACATACGACTGGTACATGGATTCCAGAAGTTTTTCTTCGTAGCTGGGCCAGCGCTCGCAGGCCATCTTGATGTCGGTGGAGTCGAACTTGATGTCCTGATAACCCATGTAGCAGATGCTCAGACAACGCGCCTGCGTGCTGACAGTGTTGGGCACGAGCTGCTGGTTCTTCTGGTACGAACGCAGCGGGCCCACTTCAGGGGCATACATGAGCTGGATGGTCTGGTTACATCTGGTCACAGGTTCCAGAAGTTCAGACGCCGTGATACGCGGCAGCCAGTCTTTTTCGTACACGCGGGACAGAATGTAGTCGCTGTAGTCGACACGGGCGAGAGGTGTGGCCTCAATGCCGGTGTACCCGCTTGCGCTGGGGAAAATAGGCATGGAAAAGCTCCTTGAAGGTTATCCGGCGGCTCGCAGCTCTTTCAGCCGCGTGCGGTATTCATCCGGGGAAATCCGCCGCATTTGGTACAGGCTGTTGAGTTCAGCCAAGGTAAGAGTGGGTTTGTCGGCAGAAGCAGTCGCCGGAGTAGCGGCCCCACCCGCAACCTGCACAGGCGGCACAGTAGTGACCTTGCCATTGTCAGGACGGTTCTGTTTGAACTTGTCCACGATATCGATGACATAGCGCGTGTTACCGGCGTAGAACTCCTGCGTAGCCGCCTGGTCACGACTCCGGCTGCTCAGACCATCAGGTTCCTGGAGATATTGCAGGAAAGCCGGGTCATTGAACAGGCTGTAGAAATCAGGATGCACTTGCAGGATTTCACCAGCGTAACGCGCTATCTGTGCCTGCTGCGTAGCGTTGAGCGCCTCGGCCCGATTGCGTTCGATGGTCTCACGCTGGGCCTTGACTTCAGCCGCAACGCCATCAATGGGCTGCTTCAGCATACGCGCCGTCATAGCCGCGATACGACGGGCGTCGGCAGGGTCGACCGTCTCCAGGGCGTTCAACTCATCCGCATCATCAAGACTGGCCAGCATGGCCTGCTGCTGCTGGGCGGCTTCGAACTCAGCATTGCGCTTCTGCATCTCAGCCAACTGATTAGCGAGAATATCACGTTCGTGCGCAAGCTGCTGCATCTGTTGCGTCTGCTGCGTCATAAGCGCAGCCTGGCGCTGCTGCTGCTGCTGCTGCTGGGCCATGAGCATATAAGGGTCGAGAGGCGGCTGCTGGACCGGCTGCTGGACCGGCTGCTGGACCGGCTGCTGGACCGGCTGCTGGACCGGCTGCTGGACCGGCTGCTGCGACTCGGAATGGGCCGCTTCCGCTCTGGCGTATTGGTCACGAAAAACCTGTGCCATACCGGGAGTACGCGTAAAGGCAGAAGAGACGGAAGTATTGCCGCCACCAGGTGCCGCAGGGTTGTTGGACATAGTGCTTTCTCCTACTTGATATATTGTTTCAGGGTGGCGACAATATCCTGAAGCATCAGAACACGCCCCAGAGCCATACACCCCGAACCTTTTTTCTGCTCATCGAGCAGAGCCGCATGTGCAAGGGCGTTGCACTCCTTGGATTCTTTTTCCAGCGCGGTTTCGAACAACCCCACCAGAGAAAGAAGCGCACCCTGATTCGCAGCAAGCGTAGCCAAAAGGTTATCGCCTGCGGATTTGTCGCCCTTAATTGCCAGAAGACGAGACATAACGCAGTCCGTTGATAGTGTCACGAACAGACTTGTTGTCGTCAGACGGTCGACGCTGAGGATTCATAACCGTACCGGGACGACCAGCATTGATACCAACATTGGACGGGGGAACAGCAGGCTTGCGCGGGGAGTTACCACCGCAACGAGAACATCCCATCATTTACCTCCATAACGCATGTTATCCATGATACCAGCATACACATGCCCATTGTAAGGGCATTCACGCATATGTTGGTCATCACGCAAACGTTGCATGTTTCGCCGCACATACGACGGCATGTCAGCAGAAGATTCAGCCAAAAACGGATTATCCTTAACCATCATGGCAGGATTTTGGGCTTTCTTCTGTGCCTTATCCCATACGCTTTCAGAAGGGAATGCTGCGCAAGAAAACACAGTCGCCATAACGCACCCCCTTTAGGCGTCGTAGGCAGGAAGCGCTTTGCCCCCGAGCTTCACCCAGGAAGACGGTTTACCCAGCAGAATAGCGCGGTCGCCGATGACCACAGTGCCAAGGGTGGCACCATCCTGTTCAGTAGGCGCATTGGCAGCTTCGATGGAAGCAGCACGATTCAGCGCATCGGCCAGAGGCCGCAACTCATCAGCAGACAATTTGGTCATAGCGTTGATGATGGTACGCAGACTGGTTTCGTCGATAGACACCAGATTGGTCAGCGTGCACCCGCTGAGAACAGAACCAGAGATAGTGCTGTTCTGGATGTTGGAGGATGTGATAGTGGCATCAATGATGGTGCCACCCTGAATAAATTCGATAGGACCACAACCAGGAGCCATATTAGCCTCCTATGAAAATTTCCGGTGCATACACCTGTCCGATGTCGTACAGGTCAGCATAGACATTGGCCTTTCCGACCATGGTGGCATCGTTGAGTTCGAGCTGGTAGGAACCAGGAATACCGACAGCCATTACACTGTTACAGAGAGACAGGCTCCACAGGCAATTCAGCGTGCTGACAGCAATGTCAGCCACGAGTTCACTCGAAATGTTGGCGACATCGACTACCCATCCACTGCAACTCTGCGTCTTGTCCTTGACAGCAGGCAACTTGGAACCCGCAAAATCGTGGATGAGGCGGTGCAGGCAGGCTTGCATGGGCGTAGCCACTTCATTCTCGACGCGGAATTTGTACGCATTGAATCCAGATGCCCACAAGACGACCACTTTACCCGGGTGGACAGTAAAGACCGAGGACAAGACGGTCGTATTTTCAGGTGTCCAAAGAGGCACAACAGCCATCAGAAACTCCCCATCATGTAACCGAGGATAGCCCCGTATATGAGCCCGCGAACAGTATTACAGCAGATGCAGTCGTTCTGTTTGAACGGGAACAACCACATCCTATAGATAGCGTTGTAAATCTTATTGTCCGGTTTTTCAATATCCGTGTCGTACAGATACCCGTGACAAAAATTCACGTTGTTACAAAACCAGGCCACAAACTTGTACGCCCAGGTCCCTTTCTTGGGAGAGGGCGTGTTCAGCAATTCCATCAGGCTTCACCTCCTGTGATGTCAGCCGTAACACCAGCACCGGTGGGCGAAGGCGGCGCCGGATTGGGAGCAGACCCAGCTCCCGGCATGACCCCCATCGGTGACATCTGCTCCATCTGGCCCAGAACATTGTCGGGAACACCCATAGTACCAAGCAGTGTCTTGAGGCTCCAGGAGATTACAGGGGCCAGATTGACCGCCTGACCGAGCGCACCGGCTGCGGCACCGACAGTCTGAAGAATCTCCATGGCCGACTGCTTTTCCATCTCCTTCTTGAGCAGCCCTTCAGCTCCCTTCGTGATGATATGGCTGTCGCCTTTGACCTCCATGTCTTTAGCAAACAACATGTTGGTATTATACAGCAATTCCCCAAGCGGCTTGAAGACACCGTAGGCGATGTTGTCTGCTGCCGCATGGAGGGCCTTAGTGGCATTGCCTTGCAGCATGGACATGCCACGGAACGTGCGCATGGCCCCGGAACCAACAGCCTCACCATGGAGTGCCGCAGGGATATTGGTGACACGGTCAGCAAGCTGCATGAACATTTCCATGAGCTGTGCATACGCCGGGATATTGGAAGGGATATTCGTAAAGCGGAACGCTGGCATGTTGTTGTTGCCCAGGTCAGAGTCGGACAAGTAAAGACTCCCGGGCACTATCTGCCCGAGCTCACCCTTGCCGATATACGATGCGATGCGCCTGTAGTCCGCTTCACAGATAGGCGCCGAAGCATTGGCCGCGTTGCGCATGAGGTACATAAGGCTCGCCATGTAAGCACGTTCGATGTCGCGCAAACGCTGGGCGATACCATCACCGGCAATACGGTCTCCGCCAGTACGATAAAAACTCGCGGTATAGACCGGGCGCGTCTGTATCTTGGGGTCGGAGAAGACCCTCACCTCGATGACGCGCCCCTGGACCAACGAAATCTGGCAGTTGTAGAAGTCGCCATCATCGAGGCCCTGGATGTCATATTTTTGCAGTTCCCTGCCAGACATGAGCCCGTAGTGTGTCAGGACCTCGATAGGGCTCACATTAGAAGACCACAACGCCATATTGCGCTGTCCTTCATCCGGGGCCCGAGACAACCAGCTCAGGTTGAAGTCTACATTAGGGTCGTCAGCCTGCTTCAAAATGTCCTTGATGTTGGCCGCGATATAACCGTCGAGCTTGGACGCATTCAACAGCTCGCGCCGTGTCCAACGGGTACGGGTAAAAATACATGTACCACGCTGCGTATCAGGACTGTCAGGACTGTAGGCAAAGTCGAAGGGACTTATGGCGCGGAATGTCGGAAAGACTTCAGTGTCGATACGCGGCTTATTCTTTCCCCACACGAGACGCGGGGCCCGCGTGATATAGGGGCCAGCGAAAACCGCAAAAGGATATATGGGGAACCATTGCAGGAAGTCGGTGAGAGCTCGATTGAAGCCGCCTTCAGCACACTGATCGGCCAGCAGCAGCATCATGGCGTCGGCGGATTTCTTTGCCTTTTCCGTTTCTTTGAAATGCATCTCACGCTTCTGCTGCCGGACAGCCTCGATGAGCTGAGAAGCATCTTCGAAACTACCACTCTGTAGTTGCGCTTTTATCTCGTTGAAAATCTCATCCTGGGCTACAGGAGAAATATCGGGACGCGGCGTGGGCACCACAGTCCAGGGAAGCGAGGCATCCCCGGAACTTGTCATGGCGTCATTGAGGTACGAGTTGGCGATATCGGCTTTCAGAGCAGTCAGGTTGATGTAGGCATCGACACCCAGAGCTTTGGCGCGTTCCTGTGTATCACACGACATGATGCCGTTCTGCTGATTCCAGCAGTTCTCAAGCACAGTGCGAAGAGGCTTGCCATTCACAAGCTCAGTAGACTGCCACGACACAGCGCCATTGAACCTATCCATGACGGCATCGGCAAGCGGGTCGTGGGATTTCTCCTTCACGTCCTCGATTTCCAGCATCCAGTTGATAGCGTCGCTCATAACTTTCTCCCTATCAAATCACACACCTGGGCGTCAATCTTACACGACGCTAGACAAAGAACTGCGCCTGCGTATGAGTTCATCCCTGACGTTCTGCATCGTCGTGTCTTTGTCCATGTTGTCACCGCGCTGGATGAGAAGTGCTGCGTATTGTAACGCATCGTGCACATGACTCGCATCATTCTTTTCCGGGCTCGGCGTGTATACGGAGCCCATCGTCCCGGAAGCCCGCAACTTGCGGTACCTGTACTCATGCGAGAAACCGCGAATAAGCATCCGACAGGCCGGGTCGATGAGCAACCCGCCAGCGCGCTGGTTGAGCATATGCTCAACAGTCTGGATGCGTACCTTGGGATTGTTCGTCAACTCCGTCACAGCCTTGATACCGGCATCAGCAAAACGCTGTTTGGGAGTGACAGCCTGCCATGAATCCCGGGTATTACTCGGGTCGATGGCAGCGACCAGCGGGTTCGTGCTGTATCTTCCACGCAGCAGCGGTATCAGCATACCATGCAGGAAATTTTCAAACCCCTCGTTATCAGCATACAATTCATCGAGCACACACCAGGTCCCATTGATGTTTTGCAAGATGACCGCAGCAGGATGGATACCAGACTGGTCAACACCGATGATGATGGGCTGGAAAGGACGTGGTTCTATCGCTTCAGCCGCCACATGGATGTTGATGTTGAAATTCGAGTAGACCGGCTTGCCGTCAACGATAGGCACATCCATCATGCAATATTGATTGTCGATGATGTCCGTTCGCCCGGTCTTGAGCAAGGCATCTATCTGGTTACGGTAGTACCGCATACCTTGCTGTTCGGGAGTGAAATCGTCCGGGTCCCCTTCTTCCCGGGCACCGAGATTACGCAGATTCTCGGCATCAGGATTGACCTCGTAGGTCACGGCACCCGTGACTTCATCGATGTGCTTGAATGCCGCAGGCGGTTGTCTGAATACCGCCCAGTTAGGTTGCGGGTTACGGATGTACTCATCGAGCCAGGAACCGGGTTCCGGCTGGTTGAAGTCCATGATGGTACCGCCCCACGAGATACCCCCGAGGTCCTGAGACGGGTAACGTCCGATACGTCCCGTGACAGCGTTGTACACCTCCGGCGAGCAACCCGTAGCTTCATTGAGCCAGGCGAAAGTCCAGTTGGCAGACCGCAGCTTGGGAGCATCATCAGCCGTCTTGAGGGCCCACAACTCCAGTTCGAGAGAGACCTTGGTGCCGTCAGGCAGAGGGATGAAGTAGAACCCACGCACAGGAGAACCGGAACTGGCAATCGTACCATATTCGGCGGGCAGCAGTTCCAGCAGAGATTTGCGCGTGGTGGCGATGAGTTCGGGATACGACGAACGCACGACCCCGACACGGACATAGCGTACACCGTCCGGGGCAGGATTCTGGGCACACGCGCACGTCAGCACATCCGCGACACAGGCACAAGATTTTCCCGACCCGTAAGGACCGATAATCATCTTGAGGTACTTGTCGCAGTTATGCAGGAGCATACCGGTAGGCGAAGGCACATAGTTGAACATGGTCTACTCCACAGGCAGCGCATGGGCCACCTTGGCTACACCTTTCGGCAGGGGGAGCGGGACGGCAACATTGACCTGAGTATTCACCTGTGTGGTCTCCTTCGCATCCGCGAGACCCGCCACCTTGACCAGCATGTCGAGCAGTTTCAGCGCATCACGGGAGTCCATCTCTCCGCTGTAAGCATCACGGAACAACTTTTCCCAAAGCGCTTGAGAAAGCGTCAGGGCCCTGTATCTTGCCCCAGCTTTGCTGCCCTGATTTTTGACCTCTTCCAGACTCCCCTGAAAAAGCTGCTGGAAATAGGGATTATGCAGGATGTCCATAAGTTCCTGCTTCGTGAGACCATATTCAGACATGATGGACTTGATGTCCGTAGGACTGTCAGGAACCTGCAAAATAGCGAGGTCGCGAGCCAGAGATGGCCAACGTACCTGATTCTTCAAAGGTTCATTCATGGTGCCGAGTCTCCAAGATAAAAAGGGGAGGCATACGCCTCCCCTTTCGGTATTCAATTATTGCATCGAGAACAGCGCATCTGCGCCTATTTAACGTCGGCAGCCGGGGGGCTGTCAACCTGGCTCGCAGCCACAATGGCAATGAGCTGAGTAGCAAGCCGTTCCAACTGCGCAAGGCTAGGGAGCCTCTTCTGCATAGCCAAAGCCATGGCCCAGGGCATAGCCTCTTTCATAGCGTCTTCCAGCAGCCGTGCCGCCGTAGGGTACGTTTCCATAAGCTGGTCAGCATTCAGCCGAATCCGCTCGTAGACCTTGTCGGCAGAGGCCATATGTTACGCCTTCGTATCCGAACCGGGCTGGCCCGCAGGCTGCGGGGTCGGCGTCGGCTTCTTCTGCTGGGCCTCAGTCGCATCCTGCGGCTCAGAAGCGCGTGTCAGAGGTTCGAGCAAAGTACGACTCCACTCCCTGTCAGTCGCCTGCTGACGTTCCGCATCGGCGATGATACCACCCAGCGCACAGTTCAGGAAGTCCTGAGCAGACTGCTGATTGGAGACGACAGCAGGTTCCTTGAGGTAGTAAGCCATTTCCTGGAGGCGCAGGGAATGGATATTGGTCGGGTCCGGCGGCATATAGTCGTACAGACGGAAGCCTTTGAGCAGACGCTCCGGGCGGACCTCGTTGCCATACATGGTTGCAGGAAATTCCACATCCACGACAGCCAGATAGAAGTGCTTGTCCTCACTCTGCCCCGGGAGCTTCACCTCGGAGCAGCCCACGTTAAGAATACGCGCACCAGTGAGGTCCGGCATCACGCTCATATTATCCGCCGGGTCGTACTGCAAATACCATCTGGAACCATTCCATTCGATGACTTGCGCAAACAGGGATTTGCTCGCCATGGATACATCTCTCCTTAAAGGTTGTTGCTACAGGCTTGCCCGAAGCATGGCAGCCAACGTGTGGACCATCTCACGATGGATGTCCGCAGCAGGCGCATGTTTTTTGAGCACGCCCACGAGTTCCTTGGATTCCATCTCGACAAGACCCACCATGTCTTTCCCTTCCAGATAAGGCTTCCAGGTATCCGGCGGATTCATGCTCACGGAGATGGCGGATTCCATCATCCCTTCCAGCTTCTCTTCGAGCTTTCGGCTCGGGCGCATCCGATTGGGGGCTGCGTACCCCATATGCTGCTGCGCCTCCATACGCTCCAGCTCGGCGAGCTCCTGAGAAAGCATGACCTTCCGCATATGGATGTCCTGGGGGTTGAACGGAGGCATACGCATCCCCCCGTACCCGCCGTTATATGTCCGATAAGTCGATAACTCAAGGGGAGGCCAATCCCTGCTTTCCGGCATAGGGTAGTGTTCCTCGTGAGTTCCGTCAGTACCACCACCGACGAAACCAATCATACGCCCCATAGGCTCAGTGTCACTCTCGGGGGGCGGCGTGGGTACACCACGGAATCGAATAGTACCCATATCACTTCTCCTTCGCATTTGAAAGGGCGGTGCGCTCGGAAAACGCACCGCCTCACCCATTTTATTTCAGCTTAACGAGAAGCGGTACCACCCGAACTGGTAGTCGGGAGATGGGCCAGGATGGTATTCAGCATGGACTGCATGTCGTTGCGGTTCTGCTGGGCAGCATTGTTGGCCAGGTTGGTGTTGAAGTTCTGGGCTTCGAGCTGGGCGATACGGGCATCCTTGGCGCCCATTTCACGCAGCAGGCGTTCGCGGTCGAGCTGGGCGATGAGGGCACGGGTGGCTTCGCCTTCCGCATGGATGGCGCCACGGGTCTCACAGCCCTGGCGTTCGATATTGCGGTTGGTCTCGCAGCAGCAGTCGGAGATGAGCTGCTTGGTGGTGCAGCAGCAATCCTTCTGGCTGGACACGATGTCGAACGTGTTACGCATACCCTGCACTTCGTTGGCATGGGTAGCCGCGAGCTGGGCGATGGTGTTGTCTTTCTGCTGGAGCTGACCCTGGAGACCGGTGGTCAGAACGGCAGCTTCGGTACGGCTCTGGCCCTGGGCGAGCTGGGCCGCCACATTCTGAACAGACGAGATGGTACGACCGAAACCTTCACAGAGCTGACCGCCCAGATTGGCGACCTGCATGAGCTGGTCACGACCGATGGAATCCACGTCGGAACGCATGGTGGTCAGGGACTCCATCACATACTGGTTGCCGTTGTTGCCGCAGCAACCACCACCGCAGCAGTTGCCATTGTTCCAATTGCCACCACGACCCCAGGCAGAACCCACGGCACCACCGATGGCGCCACCGATGAGGGCGCCGCCCCAGTTGCCCATGCCGTTGTTGTTACCGCCGATGTCGATAGTAGGCTGGAGACCTTCCATGAGAAAAACTCCTTGTAAAATGTGGCGATGGCCTGGGAGCAATGCCCAGGCAGGCTTATATAATCAGCGGGAAATCCGCTAATTTACGCAGTAAAGCGAACGAGGGCCGACACATAGGACTGAGTCGTCATACCGGTGACAGCCAGTTTCACAGCCTTGCCTTTGAGTGCGCCAAGTGCCTGCGGAGAGTCATTCAGCGTGATGGGGTTGGCCCCGGATTCCGAGCTCAACAGCACCTGCAAACCCCCGGTACCCGCACCATCCGCTTCGATATAGCTGAGAGTGACATTGTTCCAGTCACTCGCAAGGACTGTGTGGATGACTTCGTCAGGAAAGGCAAAATACAGCGGGAGGACGACAAAAGCGGAAGGCATCTGTGCAGCCAGCCACTCCTGGTCGACCTGAATCACGCCCTCTTCGGTAATGGTAATACCTTCCCCAGCAGTCAGCGACCCACCGAGGGCATCTTCAAGAGCCGTAAGGTCAATTTCCACTGCGATGGAATCGCCCTGCAAAGGAGCCTCTGCTCCGTCATTGAACGTGAGGATACCCCCCGTGCTCTTGAGCAGAAACTTATCGGGAACCGTGGGGTGTCCGCCAGCAGTCGAACCGTCATGGACGACCACAACATGCTTGTCGGTGTCGACGGTGAGCTCACCGGGGAGGCCCTTGTATGTTTTATGCTGGGCAGTCGTCCCCCTGAACTGCTGGATAGGACTGGAGTTGTTTCTCGCCATATGTTTATACCTACCTCTTTACATACTGCGTTAGGAGGGGACGTATAGAAAACTACCCTCTCGAACAAGAGGGTGCAGCCGGGGGCTTTCCTCGGCTGCACCCATGGCGAAACGCTTAGGCGTCCATGGTGCCGTAGTCGGAATAGACCATCAGCTTGCCATTGTCGCACTGAATCTGATTGCCGGTGGTCTCGGAAATCATGGAACAACCCAGAGAAGAGCCGTCCGGGTTGGTAACCATATCAGTGACGATATTTTCGACCGTAGTCTTGAGGTCGTTTTCAGTCAGCAGCGCACCCTTGTCAGTACCGGTCTTGATGACGTTACCGGCATCAGCAGACACAACCTTCACGGACAGCTTGCCGTCGGCACCGGCCTTGATAGCGTTGTCAGCGTCGGAAGAAATCGTGTTGGTGAAGTCCACCACGATGTTGCCACTTTCATCGAACTTGATACCGGTACCCAGCTTGGCAGAGATGGTATGACCGGCGATGGTGATACCCTGACCGGCGGTGTACACATCCACGAGGTCGGTAACATCCACATAGGTGTCGGCCACGGAACCATCGGACAGGGCCCAGATGAAGTGCAGGTACACACCGGATTTCAGGCCCACCTGGGGTGTGAAGCTGACAGTGCCGCTGACCGTGGTACCGCTGACAGCGAACGGGACAGAGGCGGACGACGTGTCATCGAACGTCACCGTGGCCGGGCTGGAACCACCTTCCACGGTCTTGTCGTCGCCGTTGAACACAGCGCGCACAGCAGCGACCGAGGTGCCACCTGCGGCCAGCTCAGTGGAGTATTCGGCGTTACCGGCGGAACCCTTGGTGGTCGTCACCTGGACACCCACGGCATCAGACCAGGCGCCGTTCTGGTCACGGAAAATCAGGGTCAGGTGGTAGTCACCTTCGACCTCTTCACCGCCAGCATCGGGCTTGCCATTCGTCAGTTCCACACCCTTGAGCACGGAAGTGCTGGACGGGATGGTCACGTTGGCGACTTCGGTGGAACCGTCATGGCCGATGAGTTTCAGCTTACCAGAGGGCTGGTCGTAGGTCATGCTGAGGTCAGCGGCGACCTTGCCGTCGGCATCATGCAGAATCTTGTCACCGGCACGGATGATGAGGTTGGCATCAGGGGCCTTGGCATACAGCTTACTGTCGGAACCGACGGACAGACCGTTGTTCGCGTCGCCGGACACCAGGTCGGTAGCCAGGGAAGTCATGTCCACAGTGAGCGTCACATCGCCAGCGAGCGTGCCCTCAGTGGAGCCGTTCACTTTCAGGTGGGTGTCGCCAGTGACCTTGCGGTCTTCGCGGGCCATAGGAATACCACCGGCAGTGGAACCGTCGTGGACGACCACGACCTTCTTATCGGTATCGACAGTCAGTTCGCCGACTTTGCCGGTGTACGAGGCATGCTGCGCAGTCGTACCACGATACTGCTGGATAGCGTCGGGAGTTTTACGCGCCATAAATCACTCCATAGTTTGAAGCCCGGGCCCTATGCCCAGGCCGTATCAATGTTACTCAGGTGGCCGCACTACATAGTAGCCGGCATATCCCCACGGTCCATGGGCGTATAGGCACCCTTGTCCGAGCCAGACACCAGAAGGTTGTCCTTATCCGCAGACACGACAACGACCTTGAGCTTCTTGTCCGAGCCAAGACGAAGCACGTTATCACTGTCAGTAGAAAGCAGCTTGGAACAATCAATCCCGATGGAACCGTCGGGGTTAATCACGACAGGGCTGTCTTCGCCCGTACCCAGGTCAAGAACAAGGTTGTTGTCCTTGAGAGTCAGACCAGAACCAGGAGAGACCCCAAGACCACTCACCGGGTCGCATTTGATAGCCCCCTCGGGATGGAGCTTCACAGACACTTCCCGGCTGGCGCTGATGTCAATACCACACCCGGCCCTGTAGATGTCGACAAGAGCCGACACATCCACATAGACATCCTGCACAGTACCGACAGCCAGCGCATACACGAAGACCAGATAGGTTCCCGGAATGAGCCCGACGCCAGGCTCGAAAATGACTTCGAGCCGCGTGGCTTCCGGCGTCACGATAATACGGGTGCCGTCAGCAAACTGGAGTGCTGCGGTGCCGTCGATGAAAAACTGCTCCGCCGTCTGCCCGTTGAAAATACCGCGAACCCGGACAGCACCCATGCCAGCCACAGACTCGATACTGGTCGACACGGCTGCACTTTTATGCGTCCGCACCGTGGCCGGGACAGGGTCGCCCCAGACGCCATCGGCCTGGGCGAACACGAGCGAAAAATGGTAGTCGCCCTCGATGTCCTCACCGCTTTCACTGGGCATACCATCCACGAGGTAAACACCCTTGAGCGAAGAACTTGCTCCGGGGACGCGCACCGTGGAAATCACAGTCTGACCATCATGGCCCAGGATGTCGAGCTTGCCAGTGTCAGGCGAATACGCCAGCGAGAGCCCGGAGGAAATGCGCCCGTCCTTATCTTCGTACAGGATAGCATCGCCCCGATTCAGGATGTCATCCATGGACAGGTACACGCCCTTGTCGGAGCCGGGATGTACCAGGTTCCCCTCATCTTGAGAGATGACAGGGAGATTGTCCTGGATGTTTCCCTTGGTCAGAATGATTTTTCCGTCGACAGGGTCGATGGTCAACAGATTGATGTGTCCATTGGACAGCATGTCATTAGGCGTGAGCTTCGCCCCGCCATCACTTCCGACCGTGACCAGGTTATCAGCATCCACAGAGACAACGGTCTGGGAAACAAACAGCCCGTTGTCGCTACCGAGCTTCAGCTTGTTTCCGTCATCTTTGGAAATGAGCCCATCAGCCGTAGCGGACATATCGGGGACATACATCTTGCCCCCACGCACTTCCAAAGCATTCCCCTTTTCAGAGGAAATACAATCACTGGCATAAACAGCCAGTCCATCAGGGGCGTGTTTCAGCAGATTCGGGGCCCCAGAAGAATCCGCACCATCCAAAGGGATGGCCGATACGTCGACGAACTGCCCATCAGGAAGTTCTGTGAATTGCTTATTCGCCGCGTCGCGAACAATGGGGCGCTTCATAGGTTTCGTCGCCATTGGTGTCTCCTTTACACCCGCAACAAGTCATCATGCATCGGGCACAGTCAGACTGGAAAGGGCATTGCTGTTTATGCTGCTCACGCTGCGCTGGCGTCATCTTTTTACGCAGCTCGTTAATGTCTGCTTCGTCCATCATGTCGATGAATTTATACCCAGATTTCCACCGTATAAGTGCGTCAACAGCTTTCATACCCCCAGCAGAGAGAAAAATCGTGACGCCGAGGTCCGTTTCAGGAGACCGTGTAAGACCGAAAAGAGGTAGGCACAATGTCACGCCTACGGCCACAATAGCCATAAATGCGCTGGAAAACAGGATATTGAAAAAAACGCTGCAAAAATCTCGATGTAGATAGCTGCGCTTCACGCCATGCCAGCCCTGGTACATAGCAATGACGAAGGCGCCTGCAATGAGCGGCCACAACTCAACAAGCAGATTCAAATAGGTACTACTGCGCCCTGTGATGGTGTCAGGAGAAACAGGAGGGATACTCATAAGTTGCGGACCGGACATAGTTTGTTTACCACGACATGGCCATGACTTCGCCGTAGCTGGACCGACGAACCAGACCACCCACGCGCTTGAATTTCACAGCCCGCTCATCTTCGCGCCCGCGCACAATGGCCACATGAATCCACCCTCCAGGGAGATTCTCTGCGATGAGTTCGGTGTAAGGAAGATTCTCTGCGATAAAAGAAAAGATGTCCCGCAAAGGCACCCCTGCAGAAACAGGCTCGATGTCAGCAGCCGCACCAGAACAATGATGGGAGGTTTTGGAAGAGCCGGGAATGACACGATTCAGTGCGGCGCTACGATACCCAGAAGTCACCCGAATAGGACCGAACTGGTCTCGCACAGGCTGCAGGACAGTTCTTGCCAGATACTCCATGCTATCCCAAACGCGCGGGTCATCGGGAATATTCTGGATACCCTCACGCACCGCAGTGTCCGAGTGCAGGAGCTCTTCATAGGTGAAATTTGGGGCCCCGGGAATAGGTCCATATCGCATAACGGGCAACCTCCTAGAAAAAAGCGGACGGCGCGCTTTCCAGGGGTATCCTACCGGAAAGACGCACTCGCCCGCTCTTTTGTCTTACTACAACCGGGTGTCCCCGGTGTCAATATTCGTCAGGATGCTTCAGCAGCGCTTTGAGCTGTTCGACATCTTCGACGGTCACGGAATCCTTTTTCCAGGTTTCGATGATGGCTTGCACCGCAGGGAGCCCGTAGACGGAAACCAGCTCAAGAATTTGCAGCACCAGTTTGATGTCGATGGAGTTACTCATGGCTGACCTCCTTCACATCGACACCGAGGTCGATGGCGGCCTTGAGAAGTTCTTGCAGGTCCTTGGTCATCTTATCGACAAGAGCCTTGAGATTGTCGCGTTCCATGGCACCCGGGGACGAAAGCCCCTCAGAAGCCCGCATATAGGCCAGAAGACCGCTGACCGTCACCTGGTAAGCATCATAATACACCAGGGCGGCATCCTTGAGTTTCTCCCAGTCATCATCCCGAAGTTTGCCCTGCGAATGCATGTCACTGGCAGCAGTCATCACCGTATCATAGGTGATGGCACTGGTCTCCAGCGTTTTGTACGCCGTGAGCGTGATTTCGTCCTGGGCCGCGCAACCCACCAGACTTGCCGTGAGGGCCACGACAATGAAGAAATAGCGAAACATATACGAACCTCCTTTTACACTTTACCGCGTGTGATGACCAGCGGGCGGCCCTTAATCCACCCCTTGTCGCTGAAAGCCGTGAGATGCACCTTAGTCCCATCATCAGTAACCAGGTCATACTGGTACGGCGAATTACCAGGGCTGGAAGCATAATACGCCGTATACTGCTTGCCCTTGTATGTCACACGCATACCGTGACGACAGTCTTCTTCCCTGGAACTGGCATGAAAATCGTAATCATTCTGCCGCCATTCCTGCCCAGCAGCAAGAACAGGCGTAGTCACAGTACCCAAATCGACGAAATATTTGGGAGTGCTGCCGTTGCAATCATTTTTGGCGAGTTCGATATGCATGGAGAGGGATGCCGGTTCCGGCGTCATATCACCGTAGTCGCTCGCGATATAGGCAAAATTTTTCATGGGTATTCTACTCCATATACGGTAAAGAACAGACGAAATTTGCGCTTGCCCAAAACGACTATACAGGGAATAATGCTGTGTGTCCATAATGGTGAACAAGGAGTCTGAATATGGATAACCTCGTTATGCGCGGGTATAAAAGCGGACTCAAAATCGTCCCCACTATCCCTCGCTATGATAACTCCGGTACAGAAATCACCGACGCCAATTATTGGCCGGTGCCTATTGATAGTGTATTCAGAACTAATTACGGGTTCAACGTCTACACTGGGAATGGTAAACTCGTAACTACGACCGACACGACCAAACGCTTCATTGTTACCGATTACGGCGGATTCACCCCCAAGAACCCGCAAGAATCCTACAGCGCGCAGGAACTCTACAACCTCGTCCTCGACGCCAGAGGTCTCACCCACGGGAAAAACTACGCCTTGTCCATCCTGGACAACACCACGGGAAAATCGGGGCGCGTCATCCTCACCGCGTCCAACACCGCTGCACGTCTCACTTGTGCTCTTACGCTCCAGCTTGTGGATAGCGAAGGGAATGCCCTTTCCAACAAAGCTGTCCCAGTGAACAAGTGCTCGTGGCACTTACTCACGGAAGGCGCCCTTGGAAGCCGTGTCAAAGTCGAACCAAACGTAGTAACCCCCGGGCTGACATTGATAAATCCTGATACGCTTCCTGAACAGATATTCCTCAAATACGGTTTCTGTGTTGCTCCGTTTATGGGGCGTATTGACGGCGGTATCTCTGGAGACATGTCTCTCGGTATCACCATGTTGCAAAATGAGGGTCCGTGGGCAGCCAATACTACCAAAAAAGCCACTGTGGAACTCACTGATACCGGCCTCGATTTTCCGTTTTGGTGCTTCGGAGGAAACACCGACGTACTCAACACACTCGGTTTCAAGCGTTACCGCACTATTTTATCCGGGTGGATTGGAAACATCATATTCCATAGACACGCCAACATCGCCAACAACATCGACAGCATCACATTCGAAGCACCCGAAGAACTGTATTCTCGCATCTATCTGAGTGGAACCAGTAATGATGAAGACTGTTTCAGAGGGCCGATATGGTAACATTGTACGGTACTTTCGGTTCTGCCGGTACGGGCTGGATAGACGAGCACAGTATGCGAGACATATATGCACAGGCCAATACCTACTTCCCAGTGGCAGGTAAATATCCCGAATCCGACGTACAAGGACAGAATTTACCTGCCTCCATTGGAGGTGACTCCCATACTAACTATGTGTATCATAAAGCTCGTGTAACGGTTAATGGCACCGGATTTGAATTCCCGCTTTCCAGATACAACACCTAGGTATTCGATAACTATATAACACCTGAAGAGCTCCCGGGTATAGCAATAGGTGTGTGCGTTACGAATTCCCCAGCTATGGGTTTTATCGCATACTTCTTTGTTGGTAACAAAAACAATGTTGAAGCCTGGCTTGAATACTCCAGAAATAGGTAACAAATAAACAAAAGGATTCTACAATGCCTGTAGCACTCGCCGGTAAAGTCACGTTTTTCTCTGGTGAATTTGGCGGCAGCGATGGCCGCCGACCCATCGACGCCAAAACCAAAACCCCCAACGAAGACTACGTCCTCTGTGACGGTATCGAAACCAACGGCATCGCCATCCCTGACCTTCGTGGGTTGATGATTGTCTGCACCTCTGACGACCACCCGATGGGGGAGACCGGCGGGTCGGATACGGCAACCTTCACCATGGAAGGTACTGTCGGGGAAACGACGTTGAGCGTGGCGCAGATGCCTAAACATACACACACGACACCGCACGCCAATGCGAGTGTGGGCAGTGGGGGGTATGTTGGGGGCGGAAGCGCTGGGCTAATCAACTGGCCAACGGGACCCACGGGGAGTAGCCAGCCGCATACCCACCCCATTGAAGGGACTGTCTCTGTGGAACGCTCCCTCCCGCCGTACTATGCCCTGGCAGCAGTCATGTACATCGGCGACTAGAACAAAAAGCCCCCGCTCGAGCGGGGGCTTCGTTCACAACTCATCCAGTTCTTTCTTTATAGCGTGTTTTCGTGGATACGCTCCCCCACTCCCTATGTACGACCGATAGTATCCGGCGTAAACATAACACATCACCTCCCTAAATATGTGTCGAGTATCCCTTACGCGTCCATCTCGAAGTGGTCGCAGATGGCGAAGCCTACGGTACGAAAACCGAACTTGTTGCATGTAGGCTTCTCGCCATAATTTCCCAAGCGGCGGTAGTGCTTGCATGTCGTGCAGGCTTCAATCCTGGCCTTCTTCTTCCACCCAGCAGCTTTCTTGGTCATCTTCTTTTCTTCGGGCATAGTCGTCTCCTTTGTTCACAGCATGGCGCCTACGAGACGCTGTATCACTTGACATCCTCCCCCGCCTAAAGTCGGGGGATTCCTATCGGTAGCGGCTCTAACGAGCCGCGCCACAGGCGGGTTCCTGCTTCGACGCGGGCGCTTGAGCCCTTCCCGCTCCACAGGCTGTCACGGCCTGCCCGACAGTAGACATCGTAGAAATTTTGAAATCAAGCGGGACGATGATGAAGATTTTCATATCTCTACCACCTCGAAGTCGAAGTCCATACTGGAAGCCCTGTCCTGCAAATATTTTTCAGCCGCGAAATCTTTAGCCATATCTTCACTTTCGGCTTCGATTTCATACTCTTCTTCGTTGAGAATAGAGTTCGGAGAAATGAGAACTTTGTACTTAGGCATCAGTATCTCTCCTGATATTTTCCATCAACAAAGTCAGCTTCACTGACACTACGCGCTTCCATGTCGATGTCATCGTCATCAAGACGCTTCCATTCATCAGGCAGCATATCACGAGCCTTGGCAAATGCTTCCTCATAATTTTCGGCCTCGACGATATATCTCTTCGGGCCTGCCATAACCTTGACTGCGAATTTCCAACTCATCGTAATTTACTCCTCCAGACTGGCGAGTATGACAGGCACGAGACACTGGATAGTGCCATGAATGGTCTGCATACGAATCGTGTGCTGCTCGGAACCGGTAAGGATTTCTTCGCCGTCTTCAGGAAAAAGCCATACATCATAAGGGCGAAGAAGCACATGCAGCGCCTCATGAACGGCCAGGGACTTCATCCCGCGCTTATGTATGAACGAGGATACTTCATCCGCCAGATGGACGATGCACCCGGGACCGAACTTTTCAAACGCGACACCAGCATCGTCGTCGCAGTTCTTGAGCTTCGCGAAAGTGTACTCGTACTGAGTGAGTCCAAGCATCTCCACGACACGCATGAAGGTCTTCTTGAAGACTTCGTAATCCTTGTCAGAAGTCTTCACTTTACGCAAAACACGGGACAAAGACTCCTGTGTCTTAATATCGAATGCATTCATTACTTGTTCTCCATGAGGTCTGAGATTATGACCATGAGCCATATCAGCATCAGGATGATGCGAACAACGGCACCGGCCTGGACCCATCCCGGCATAGTGGACAGCGTATACAACATACCGAACACATCGGTCACGACACCGAAAACAACGAGAGCGATGGCAAAGGCCACCACCAAATACGCACGAGACATGGATTAACCCTTCCCGGAAAGTGTTTCATCAGCAGAGTCTTTCGCCGTAGTGTCGGCCCTGCTGAAAGGATGTTTCACAGGCAGCAGTTCAGGATGACCCAGGGCAGGTAAAAGCGCGTCGAAGAAAAATTTCCACTCGGGGAGCTTGTGGTTCTCACGCTGCAAGATGATGTTCTTCAGGACCGCATAGTTCCCCATCCAGATGCGACGCTGCAACCAGCTCTGCGGGAGACAGGCATTAAGCCTGATGAAATCCTTGTGCTTCCGCAAGTCTTCCAGGAAGTCGATATAGAAATCAGGAACATACCCGGACTCGAAGCAATCCTTCGTGATAGGGTTCTTCAGCAGCGTGTGCATCGTGGACTCGGACTGCGCCACGGTGGACACCTTATAGGTGTCCATCTGCTTCCACCAGTACAACGGCGCCGTGATGTCGAGGACGACACCAATCTGACGCAGGAACTTGTCGTGGCCACCGGCGCCGTACAACGCGAGCGTCGGCGCCAGCTCGCACAGCCTGGACCATTCATCGTGCTGCTGGGCCTCTTCAGGCGTCGCATACCCGGACACCTTCCCATACGACAGCCCGATACCGAACAACGCCTCTTCGTACCCAAACTCTTTCATCAGCCGAACACGCATATCAGTTGTCCTCCTTGAGCCATGCATCCAGCACAGCTTCTCCATCCTGGGTCAAAAGGTAATACCCACGCACATTGCCGCGATGTCTGGGCAGTCCGATGCGCATGAGGAACCCCTTGCCGCACAGCTTGTTGGCCATCGCGCAGGCCCGCATGGCAATACCTTGACGATACCGTGCAGACGGTTTCCCAGTCTTCAACGGCCTCAACGCACTGATACCCAGCACATAGCCGAACGCCTGACCCCTCGGCAGGTCAGCCACGGCCTTCAGGATGCGGTATTCCGCCAGTGTCAGCATCAGTCACCTCCCGTGGACCCGAAGCCCTTCGTTTCCCTGTAAGTGTGCGACAATTCCTCGACCACGGCGAACTCAACGTCGATGCTGAGACCTTTGTTGATGTCAGCGACCACGAGCGCCGGGGCCATGATGGTCGGCACGATGATAAGCTGCGCCACCCTCTGGCCCTCATAGTAGGCCACAGTCGGCTTGCGCAGGAGCGACGCGGCGCCTCTGGCCTGCACGCTGTCCGATTTACGAAACAACACCTTCACCGTGCCCCGATAATCAGGGTCGATGACCTGGACACCGCTGCCCATCATCTCCAGACCGGAACACACCACAGAGCTGCGGGCCACGAGCAGACCGGCAAACCCCACGGGCAACTCCATCTCCACCCCGGTATCAAAACAGTAGACCCCATTCCGCCGTGTGAGCTTCGCACCCCAAAGGTCGAACCCCACGGCACCGCTGCTCATGCGACACGGGACCTTCGCTCCCGAGAGTTTGAGCCTGCACGGGATGATGACAGCCATATCTTCCTCCTTGTTGTGATGCATAGTAAAGCATAGTAAGTTGCAGAGGTCAACAAAAAACCCTCCCGCGTCGGAGAACGGGAGGGTTCTGAGAGGTGTGGCTCACCAGGAACGCACAGACTGATGCTCCACAGAGGAATGTATCCGGTCCCTGCACCATCCCGGGCGTATCACCCTTGTTTCACCCAGGACAGCGTTCAGGCAATTTTGGTTGTACCCCAGGGGCGCGCCATAGTCAACAGTAAGCCGTATCCAGCGTGCCTTTTCTTTTGGCGGGGCCGTCCGTCTACAGATGCCCCTGGGGTACAAATATCAATATTGCAGCGGCGGCGGAGAAAACATCTCCAACATCTCCATGCCTGAGACCCCATCAGCAGGAGTCCAGAAGGGCGACAGCCCTCGCATGGCTCGCAGCAACGCTGCATCGTAAGCTCTGCCGTAGACCGCGAATTCGTCGGGGTGACTGCCATTCGCGGCCACGGCGTACAAAACCGACATGTCTTCGGGCGTTATGCCCTTGTAGACTGCCGGATAGAGGAACTCAGGCGTACCAAGCGACCACTCCGTCATCACACTCCCGCCAGGGAGCGTCTGGGCGGCGAAGCCCGGGCCTTTCGGCGTACCGTCTATACGGTCTCCGAAGTCATAGCCCTGCGTGGCTCGCATGAGTTCAGGTGTATACGGCATGTAGAGGATGATGGCATCAGCCTTTGTCCGTGTCAAGCCGTAAAATCTGGCACCCCGCCCCATCAGCTCAACCGCAGGCAGTATGGGGCGGGGATTTTAAGTTTGGCGTTCCAGGGTCGGCGTCCGGTCGCATACCCCAGAAACACATCAGGTGTGCAGTCACCTAACGACAAACAACACAAAACGACACATCGTCTTGCTGTTGGCTGTTTCAATCCACAGTCGCCCCGTCCGCCGACTGACTCCGCAGCCGACGGATAGGGGTCGTGCGGATTGCCCCTCCCTAAAGGGAGAGGTTACGGAAAAGGATTTCATCGGCTCCGCCGTCTTGTCAACCACTCTTTTCCCCCTGAAGGGGGAGGTTTCAAACCACAAAGGAATTTTTGATGAACCTACTCGGAAGAAGCCTCAGCGTCAACAGGAGAATGTGCTTCGCTGCGAATTTTCCTGGTCATGAGCGCCTGCGCCTGGCTGCGGCTCATACGCGGGCCACGGTGCCCTTCGAGCCGTATCCACCAGCATGTGGCATGGCAGTTCTCAGCCCGGACCTGTCCGCCCGCTGTGGCCACCAGCCCCCGGCAGACACCGGGCAGCCAGTTGGCCGGACGCAACAGGCCGCGCAGGCCTTCGTCGTTCCATGCCTGCCCCAGATGGGCCAGCCAGTCCCTCACCATGATATGCCAGCCGCGCCAAGCACGGGGCTGGTCAAAGACGCAGTCCACGGCCTCGATGCTGCCGCCGTGATGCGCCCAGGCCCCGAAGGACCGCACGTCGAAACGGTCTGGAGCGCCCCAGTTTCGTATCAGGCAGCCTCGCAACATGACCTGCATACCAGACTGCGCTTCCGGTCCCCGCCGCCCGAAGTCTTCGAGGATACAGTCCTCGAAAATGACGGTCTTGCCACGCTCAACATTCACTTTATCCATATCCCCGGAGCCGCACAGCACCAGCTTACCCGCGCCCCGGATGACACAGCGTCGAAAAACGGCACTGCTGCCCCAGGTCACGCCCACGGCCTCATCCAGCTTATCCAGCGGGCAGGCCGACAGGTCGATGAGGCAATCCTCCACCAGCCAGTCCTGCCCGTTGCTCATATCCAGGCCATGCCCACCCGCGTCAGGAGCGGTGATGGTCTGTCCCGCCAGGCTATACGTCATAGTCCACGGCCTCCACGGCAAAAAGGGGCTTAGAGGCCAGGGCCAAAATCTTGTGCATGGCCTGCCGCAGATACTCAGCCTCCCACTCAGCGTCGCACAGAGCATGGTGTGCGATGGCAGTATCAGGAACTTCGACGGTGATGCCCATGGCCTTCGCCATCAGCTCCACGGTCCTGAGCGACTGGTTGTTCCGGTAGGTCCACACCTTCGACAAGAAATCGGAATCATCATAGCACGCAATCGCATCGCGCCAGATGACATTGTCGAACTCCGGTCCCTTTCCCCAGAACTGCACATCGGCGCAGGACATCAGGTCAGGGTCCGGCATGACCCAGCCCACAAAATCCACCACTGCCCGCCGCAGGGTACAAGCATCGGCATGGAACACCGCTTCCCGTGCAGCAGGACTGGTCTTCAGGGCCCACCACTGCACCGTAGCAAAATCCATGGCCCGGCCCGGCTGGTCGTCACCACGAATGGCACGATAGAACCTGCCGATGACTTCATAATGTTCGTCGAGGGCCACGGCACCGATGGCGATGATGACGGGTCTGAGACCCAATCCGAGGGTTTCGATGTCGATGACGATATGCGACAGGGTGCGGTCCACCCACTGGATGGTTTCCTGCACACGATACATTTCGGTGCCACATTCTTCTTTATCCATATATACCTCCCGTATGTATAGAGCTGTGTATAACAACACGCACAGAAAATAGCAACAAGGAAAAAATGAAAAGTCAAATAAAGAAGCGGAATATAAAATAAAACACAAAAATTTTTCAGATAAGTGAAAAGATATTCGAGGGTGGGGGCCTGTCCAGATGGGGTG
>OJKP01000387.1_pt1 | contig 32980 bp, 29 predicted proteins | sample 1596521 | NCBI WGS metagenome assembly OJKP01 (sample SAMEA4350130, study PRJEB24818) | metagenome | biome: human; feature: gut; material: faeces | place: Denmark | collected 2013-09
AGGCAGCTTCGGCACTCAAAAACAACATTACTCACTTTCAAGGATAAAGGCACGGAACAGGAAGACGGAAATCCTTTGGATTTTCTTTGGAATACATACGGCAAATGCCATACTGATGATAGATAAGGTCAGGAACAGAGCGGTGAAATCAGCATGATATGATTTTAACGAAAAATCAGAAGAGGTCGTCAGACTTCTTCCGGAACGTCATGTCCTGTCGGATAGATTTTTTAAGAAAACACAGAAAAATGGCAATAAAAAATGGCATACGAAGATGATAGGCCATAATCACTTCATATGCCATCTTATTTGGGGGGACATTTACTGAATATCCCTAAATACTTGAGCGACGGGATTTTCTAACCGTTCTCCGTTTACGTGGGTTATCTTACCTCCGGCAGAATACAAGTCGCGTATATTGGGATTCACAACTTGATTATAAGAGCAAAGCCAAAGCGTGGTATTGTTATATTTTGTCATGCTGCGAGCTGGATTCAACGCTTCCGGAAAAAGAATCATGCATTTAGTCTGTAGCATTCTTTTTTCACGTTGCTCAAGAGAATTCCACAACTTGATATTGAATGAATGCGCTGTTTCTACATTCTCAGAAGTAATCCACCAAGGCTTACCAATCCTTTGACGTTTTCAGCGATAAACATTTTGGGCTGCACGATATCTATCACTTGTTTCATCCACATGTACAGTTTTCCTCTTGTTTCTTCAGATGGTTCTTCATCAATCCTCTTTTCTCCATTATGCGAAACGGTTGATTCGAATCCTTTTCTTTTCCCAGCCACACTAAAGTCTTGACACGGAAAACCTCCAGTCACCACGTCAATGTTATGAGGGAATATATCATCTCCCTCTCTATGCAGTTTCACCAAGTCGACAATGCTGTCGAGATGATAAATAGAAGGATTTATATGATACCGAGACATGTAGTTGAGCCAAGTCAATCTAGCTTCTTCCAATATATCGCAAGCGAAGACTGTTCTAAACAAATTACGGTTAAGCATCACCCAGTCATCGTTCACATGATAATCTATCCAGCCAGGATTGGTAGCTTAGTGTTTATGACAGATAAAACCACCTTCGAGTCCTAAATCCATGCCCCCACAACCCGAAAATAAAGACAATACTCTCAGTGTTCCGTCTTCATGTCGTTCTCCCTCGCCATTATTAAAAAACAAGTCGAACTGAGGTTCTGCCACAAGATCGGAATTTTGCTCTATCTCAATTTCTGTATAATTGATTGTCTTTTTTGCCATTTGGATTATTATTATGTATGGATAAACAGATTCTCCAGTTGTTCGGCTATAGCCTCTTTCATTCAGTTAAATCTGTTGCAATTCTTAAATTCGCGCAAAAATAATAAATTTCCATGAGATAGCCCTCTTTTTGAAAACCACATCATGCCATCGTTTTGTGAAAAATAAAATTCCTACCTTTGCAGTAACTACAACTGATGGGTTATGGACAAGATGACAAAAGAGCAGCGGCATCGCTGTATGGCGGCAATACATAGCAAAGACACCAAACCGGAGATGCTGGTGAGGAAGTACCTCTTTGCACGTGGTTTCCGCTATAGGCTGAATCATCCTCGCTTGCCGGGACGTCCGGATATAGTGCTGCGCAGGTATCGCACGGTGATATTCGTGAACGGGTGTTTCTGGCATGGACACGATGGGTGTAAGGCTTATGTCATGCCCAAATCGAACGTGGAGTTTTGGAAGGCGAAGATTGAGCGCAACAGGCAGAGGGATAAGGAGCAGCAGAGGCGACTTGCGGAGATGGGGTGGCACTGCATAACGGTGTGGGAGTGCCAGCTAAAGCCGAAGGTGCGACAGCGGACGCTTGAATCGTTGGCTTTTACGTTGAATGAGATTTTTCTGAACGACCGTAAGGTTAGGACTTACCGGATGCCCGAAACCGCTTGTGCCGAAGCTGCGGAGCCTGATGACGCTATAGGTTATGGGGTGGATAAAAAACAGTTGCCTCTTGATCCGGGTGGACCAAAAGGCAAACTGGAGTATTAGAGTATTTATAGACTGTCCCTTCACAGGGATGATTGAGTTCGGTATTTCTTCATGTTTATTTTGTGATGTTCAGCAGTCGTAAGTTGTTGAGCACCATGTTTTGGGCTGTCTGCTGAATGTATTCGGCCTGCTCTGCCTGTAAGCCTTTGGTATATGCCGTTTGGTAGGGCTTCTGATGTATGGCGCTGAAGATTACGTTGGCTGCCAAATAGGTACCTAATGGCGAAGGGTGAGTGCTGTCTTGGGCATAGAGAACATAGTCGGGGCGTTCTCTGCGTACCTGCTGCCATGCCATTCCCACGGGAGCGCACCAAGCACCGTTGGCGTAGGTCATTTCAAGGTAGCTGGTTTTCAGTCGCTCCTGCATCCCGGTGTACGAGTCGATTAGCGGATAGTTGGGCACCGGAGTCTGGCATCCGTATTTATGTCCCCATGTCATATAGAACACCACGTGCGCCTTAGGGCTGTACGCATGTACCAGACTATCCAGTGTATGAGCGTACAGATAAGTATCTTCTGCTACCATGTGCGTAGGTTTAGCCGGAGCTTCGCTTTGCTCTTGCAGGATTACATAATCCCAGTTGCCCTCCTTAATCTTGGCTATGGTTTCTTTATCCTTCAGGTGTCTCTCGAAAGAGAAGCCTCCCTTCAGACTTGCCCTGTACGACAGCTTCAGCCTCTGGCTTTCGGCTATTTTCTGTACATCATCTGGCAGGTTATTGAAATAGGTGTAGCTATTGCCTATGAATAGCACCCGTATAGAGTCGTTGGCGTTTTTTGCCGATACGGTGCTGATGCATGCGCATAGAAATAATAGTGCTGTAAATAGTTTCTTCATAATGGTAAAACGAAAAAGGTTCATGTAATAAGGTTTTTTATCGGCTCCAAAGTTAGAAGATTTCGGCAAAACGTGAATTGTTATCCTTGCCTAATGTAAGTAAAGGATGTGTTTTTTCATGCCAGATATGTTTAATCGCTATAGAATTTGTTGAATAGGGATGAGTGGGAGAGAGCTTTTTAATTCAAATAATAGAAGTTGTAAGGTGTATTGTTAATTATAATCAAATCTGTCAAGCATTTCTATAAACAGTAGGAAATAAAGCATATATCTTTGAATAATTAAGTGCGTAACTTTGCTGATTCTGAAAGATAACTTGTATATTTGTAATATTATTACGGGTTTTAAGGTTATCTTTATGATTGTACAGTTTTCAGTTGGCAATTATTTGTCGTTTAAAGAGCTGTCTACCCTCTCTTTGGTAGCTACTAATTTGAAGGAGGCAGCTATATTGGACATCGACTCTATGACGGAAATGGGGGATGCTATCCCTGCAGTACTTCATGGAGCTGCCGTTTATGGTGCTAATGCATCGGGTAAATCAAACTTTGCTAAAGCGTTTTCAACTTTCAAATGGCTTGTAGTAAATTCTATGAAAGAGCTTCAGGCTGGCGAAATGCTGAATGTGGAGAGCTTTATGCTCAATGCTACGACTGCCCACGAGCCGTCGGTGTTTGAGATAGTGTTTTGTAATACCACCTACATTTTTCGATATGGCTTTGAGGTTGATAATAAGAAGGTGTATAAGGAGTGGCTGTATCGTAGAAACAACAAGAAGCGTGCAAAAGAAGTGGAGTTGTTGTATCGTGAGGAAGATACGTATAATGTTCATCCGTCGTGTACGATAGCGAAGAATCTTATCGCCAACAAGATGGTGCGCTCTAATGCTCTGCTTGTTTCTGTTGCTGCGCAATTCAATGATGAGACGGCTGTAAGCATTGTGAATTGGTTGAACGATACGTCAATCATCACCACTCATGACGATGACGTGATGTGGAAACGAGCGGCTATCAAGTTGGATAACCCGAAGATTCGTAAGCGTATAGTCGATTTCTCACGCTTTGCCGATTTGGGTATAGAGGATATATATAAGGTTAATGATGAGGTGGTTAGTAGTCATGTGCAGTATGATGACGAAGGGAAAGAAACCCAGGCCGTTTCATTCCCGTTCGAGAGTAATGAGTCTGAAGGAACCATCAAATACTTTCAGTTGGCCTATCCCATTATTGATGCGTTGGATAATGGCAAGCGCTTGGTGATAGACGAGATTGACAGCAAGATGCATCCTAAGTTGACGAGTAAAATAATTGAGCTATTCAATTCTAAGGCTACTAATCCCAATCGCGCTCAGTTGATATTTACCATTCACGATACAAATATATTAAGTGCCAAGATCTTACGCAGAGATCAGGTTTGGTTTACGCAAAAAGATGCTTATGGTGCTACTAAGTTGTATTCTCTTGCCGACTATAAGGTTAGAAACAATGCGTCTTTTGAGAAAGAATACCTTGAGGGTAAGTATGGAGGAACGCCCATTATCGGTGATTTTTCAAAGTTGTTCGTCTGATGCCATATTAAGAGCCAGAAAGATTCTGGCTGAGTTCGGAAATACATCGCCATCGCTTGCTGTATCTTCAACAACAGTGTTCAAACTTGTTGAAGAATTGAATCGGTTTATATAAGCTATTTGTTGCATACCTCGTGCTTTTTTACGAATATTGCATATTATTACCAAATTTGTAAAAACAACCCTATTTCTATGAAAATAAAATCTGTATTGTCGCTGGGCGCGGTTTTCTTGTTCGTTGCCCTGTCTGTATCTGCTCAGAAAGTATATAATGTGTCCGATTATGGCTTGCGTCCCGATAGCAAGAAGAATGCTTCGCCTGTGGTGCAGAAAGTCATCGCCCGTATTCAGGCGGAGTGTAAGGATGGCGAAGCCGTGATTCTCCGTTTTGAGGAGGGACGTTATAATTTCCATGAAAAAGGATGTGCCGAACGTGAATATTATATCTCTAACCACGACCAGACGAATCCTAAAAAGGTGGGACTGGCGTTAGAGGATATGAAGAACCTTACCGTAGACGGGCAGGGGGCTGAGTTGATATTCCACGGACGTATGTTGCCTGTTTCGCTCTTGCGCTCGGAGAACTGTACGCTGAAGAATCTGCATATCGATTTCGAGAATCCTCATATCTCGCAGGTTAAGGTGATAGAGAACGACCCTCAGAAGGGTATCGTATTCGAGCCGGCACAGTGGGTGAAGTATCGTATCACTAAGGATGGCTTTTTTGAGACCTTTGGCGATGGATGGACCATGCGTCATAACTATGGCATCGCTTTCGAGGGCGATACCAAGCATTTGGTGTATAACACCAGCGATGTTTATTGTCCGATAAAGGGTGTGAAAGAGATTGCTCCACGCCGTATCTTGGCTCCGGAGTGGAAAGACCAGCGGTTGGTGCCGGGCACGGTGATGGCTCTGCGCGGTTGGTATCGTCCTACGCCGGGCATCTTCCTCTCGCACGATGTAAACATTACTATAGATAATGTGCAGGTGCATTATGCCGAGGGTATGGGCTTGCTGGCTCAGTTGTGCGAAAATATTACGCTTGATAAGTTTGGCGTATGCTTGAGAGGCGAGAATGATCCGCGTTACTTTACTACTCAGGCTGATGCTACGCATTTCTCGGGATGCAAGGGTAAGATAGTATCTCGCAACGGATTGTACGAGGGTATGATGGACGATGCCATCAATGTGCACGGCACTTATCTTAAGGTGGTGAAGCGTATAGACGACCGTACGTTGGTGGGCCGTTACATGCATAATCAGGCTTGGGGCTTTGAGTGGGGATGCATTGGCGATGAGGTTCAGTTTGTTCGCTCTAACACTATGGAACTGATAGGGGAGACTAACCGTATCGCTTCTATCCGTCCGTACGATAAGGAGCAGATAGCTGGTGCTCGTGAGTTCCTGATTACTTTCGCAGAGCCGGTAGATGCCGCTATCAACGAGAAGAGTGGTTTCGGCATAGAGAATCTTACTTGGACTCCGGAGGTCCTTTTCGCGGGAAATGTTATCCGTAACAACCGTGCGCGTGGTACTTTGTTCAGCACTCCTAAGGCTACGGTGGTAGAAGACAATTTGTTCGATCATACTTCGGGAGCAGCAGTGTTGCTGTGCGGCGATTGCAACGGATGGTATGAAACTGGCGCTTGCCGTAATGTGATTATCCGTAAGAACCGTTTCGTTAATGCGCTTACTAATCTCTTCCAGTTTACTAATGCGGTGATTTCTATCTATCCTGAGATTCCTAATCTGAAAGATCAGCAGAAGTATTTCCACGGTGGAAAGGATGGTGGCATCGTTATAGAGGATAATGTTTTCGAGACTTTCGATGCTCCTATTCTATATGCTAAGTCGGTAGACGGCTTGGTGTATCGCCGTAATGTGATTAAGGTGAATCATGATTATAAGGCGTTTCATCCTAATCAGCGTCGCTTCTGGTTAGAGCGAGTTACTAATGTTAGTATTATGGAGTGATGGGGTGACATAGTAACAAAAAAACGGACACGCTTGGATAATACCGGTGTGTCCGTTTTTTCTTTTATATACAGCTCGTTAGTTACGAACCATGAGATATTCTTAATCTTTTATCGGATTAGGTTCGGTAGGCGCATTTCCGGGCTTTTCTGCGATAATGGCGTTAAGTACTATACCTACAAAGGCTGCAAGGGCTAATCCTGAGATATGTATAGGGCCTACGGCGATGTCGTCTGCCGCTCCGTATTTCACGCCTACAGAAAGGCTGAGAATCATGGTAGCGATGAACACGTTTCGTGGAACGGTGAAATCTACCTTTTCTTCTATCAGGTTACGGATACCTACGGCACTAATCATTCCGTAAAGGATGAGGCTTATACCGCCGATGGTGGCGCTGGGCATCAGTGCTATGAGGCACGCGAATTTAGGACAGAACGCCAGTATGATAGCGAATACCGCAGCGATACGGATAACGCGAGGGTCGAATACACGGGTGATGTTAAGCACTCCGGTGTTCTCGCCGTAAGTGGTGTTGGCAGGTGCTCCGAACAGTGATGCGATGAGGGTAGCAATACCGTCGCCGCTGAGGGTGCGGTGCAGACCGGGCTTGCTCAGGAAGTCCTTGCCTACGGTAGAAGATATGGCGCACATATCGCCTATGTGTTCCATCATGGTAGCGAAGGCTATAGGTGTAATGGCTACGATAGACGAGATAATCATGGTCTGATCGGGGTTGTCGAATATGGCGAGCGGAGTACGTTCGCGGCTCACGGGGAAGCCTATCCATTCGGCTTCGCTCAGTGGGGTGAAGTCTATCTCACCGCAGCAGGCGGCTGTGATGTACGACAGTAATACACCCAGCAATATCGGTACTATGCGGATAATGCCGCGTCCCCATATAGAGGCGCAGATGGTGGTGGCTATGGCTACAATGGCCAGCATCCAGTTGGTTTGGCAGTTGGTTATGGCAGAGCCTGTCAGCGTAAGACCGATGGCGATAACTATCGGGCCTGTAACTACCGGAGGGAAGAAACGAAGTATTCGTTTTACTCCATACACTCTGATGAGGGCTGCCATTACAAAGTAGAGCAATGCGGCGCACGCCACTCCCAGGCAGGCGTAGTTAAGTGCCATGGTTTCGGTCATTCCATGTGCCACGCCAAGCTGTTTCATCGAGGCGTATCCTCCAAGGAAAGCGAAGCTCGATCCGAGGAAGGCGGGTACGCTCCATCGGGTTATGAAGTGGAACATCAATGTGCCTATTCCGGCAAAGAGTAGGGTAGTAGATACGTCAAGTCCCGTAATAAGAGGTACAATGACGGTTGCGCCAAACATGGCGAAGACGTGTTGCAGTCCTAAAAGAGTCATTCGCGGCAATCCAAGAGAACGCGCGTCGTAGATAGGGGGTATGTTCCCGTTTTTCATTAGCTTGTTTTTATTTTTATTATACGGGATGCAAAGTTACGTGTTTTAATCGTAAGTTTATGCACTAATCTTTATATAGTTGCTTCCGGGTGTGTTATATTATGCAAGAATTAGTTTGCTTATCCCGATGATTTTGACGTATATTTGTATGTATTATATAGATAAGATATATGCTTAGAATATTAGTTGTAGAAGACGAGAGCAGGGTGGCCGATTTATTGAAAATCGGTCTTGAAGAGAATGGATATCAGGTCATGGTGGCTTACGATGGCGAGATGGGATTACGTCTTTTTCAGGCTGATTCTTTTCATTTGGTCATTTCTGATATTATTCTGCCTAAGCTGAACGGGTTTGAGTTGTGCCGTGAAATCCGTAAGGCGGACGATAGAATTCCTATTCTGATGCTCACGGCTCTTGGTACTGCCGATGATAAGTTGGAGGGTTTCGATGTAGGAGCCGACGATTATATGGTGAAGCCTTTCGACTTCCGTGAGCTTTTGGCCAGAGTGCGTGTGCTGCTTAAGCGACGTGCCGTATCGAACGTGGATGTGGTGAAGGAGATATCTTATGCCGATTTGCATGTCAACCTTGAACGGCAGGAGGTTACACGTGGTGGCACGTTCATAAAGCTCTCGCCCAAAGAGTATAATCTGTTGGTGTACTTGGTAGAGAATGCCGAAAAGGTGGTGAGCCGTGTAGAGATAGCCGAGAAGGTGTGGAACACTCACTTTGATACGGGTACCAACTTCATCGATGTGTACATCAATTATTTACGTAAGAAAATGGATAAGGAATTCGATGTCAAGCTCATTCATACCAAGCCAGGCGTTGGATTCATTTTAACTGATAAGCTATGAAGATAAGAACTGCGCTTACATTAAAGTACACCTGCGTTACGGCTACCATCTTTATGCTGTGCATGGCACTTATTTATCTGGTTAGCGAGCATACGCGCGACCGTACTTTCTTCCGTAACCTGAAGAGTGAGGGTATCACTAAGGCCAATCTCTTTATGGCGGGTCAGGTAGATGCTAAGACCATGCAATCTGTGTACCTTAACAACAAGAAGTTCATCAATGAGGTAGAGGTGGCTGTATATACCCCAGATTTCAAGATGCTCTATCACGATGCCATACATAACGACATAGTAAAGGAGACGAAGGGCATGATAGACGAAATCATGCAGAAAAGAGAAATAGAGTTTCATGTGGGTAAGTATCAGGGTATTGGTGTGGTGTTTCCTTATCAGGGTAAGGAGTATATAGTAACCGCTGCCGCTTACGATGGTTATGGGTATGATAATTTGGTAGGCTTGCAAGAAACGTTGATGGTTCTGTTCATAGTGGGCTTGTCGCTGCTATTTATAGCCGGATATTTCCTTGCCCGACTTTCGTTAAAGCCGATACGTAACATTGTGAATGAGGCTGAGCTTATTACGGCATCGCACATCGACCGTCGTATTCCGGTGAAAAACGAAAAAGATGAGTTGGGAGAGTTGAGCATAGCTTTCAACGCGCTGCTTGAGCGACTGGAGGTTTCTTTTACTTCGCAGAAGATGTTTGTAAGTAATGTTTCGCATGAGCTACGCACGCCATTGGCAGCCTTGATAGCCGAACTTGATGTATCGCTACAGAAGGAGCGTACCAACGAGCAATACCGTATGGCCATGCAGAACATGCTTCAAGACGCCAAGCGCATGACTCGACTCATTGATGGTCTGCTTAATCTGGCTAAAGCCGATTATTGTAAAGAAGAAATCAGTATGCGTGAGGTCCGTCTAGACGAGCTTCTGCTAGATGTGCGCGAACTCATTCTGCGTGCGCATCCCGATTATTCTATAGAGCTTCTCTTCTGCAACGAGGATGAAGACGATGACCGATTGATTACCACGCTGGGCAATCCGTATCTGTTGAACATCGCCTTCTCTAACCTGATAGAGAACAACTGCAAATACTCTGCCAACCATTCTTCTATCGTTCAGATTTCGTTCAGAGACAAGTGGAGCGTGGTGCGCATGTCGGATAGTGGAGTAGGTATGTCGGATAAGGATAAAGAGAACCTATTCACCTTATTCTATCGTGGCGAGAACGAAACACTCGTCTCCGGTCACGGCATCGGTATGACGCTTTCTAAGAAAATAGTTCATCTGCACGGTGGCAATATAGCGGTACATTCAGAGCAAGGCAAGGGTACTATCTTCGTGGTAGAGCTTCCGCATATTTAGCGTTAGCCTTGACTTTTGGATGAAAGCGCCTGTTTTTAGCCTTGACTTTTGGATGAAATTAGGTGCTTAATGCCTTGACTTTTGGATAAAATTAAAAATCCTCTTGTGGCGATACTTCTTTCTGTATCGTTAGAAAAAACTCTAATAGTTTTCTAATACCGTTCTAATACTTTTCTAACGGATGCTTCGCTGTTAGTTGCATAGCTTTGCATCGCAAATCAAAATTAATCCATTAAAGAAAAGTATTATGTGGAAAATTAAAAAGAACAAAGGACAAATCGCTTTCAATGCCGAGAGGGTATTGATGGCGGCTAAAGCGCCACTCGACTCAGTGTTTACTTACTTTCAGTCTTTTTCGTTGGGACTGACCGTAGAAGAAGTAGAAAAGAGACAGTCTCTTTATGGGAAGAACGAGATAGTGCACGAACGGAAGAAGAAGCCGCTCATTATGTTAGCAAAGGCTTTTGTGAATCCTTTCGTGGGTGTACTCACCGTGCTGGTGGCTATCTCTTTCGTTATGGATGTATGGATGGCAGATCCTGCCGATAGAGACTGGACGTCTATCATCATCGTAACTACAATGATTGTGCTCAGTGCTATTCTTCGCTTCTGCCAAGAGTGGAAAGCCAATCGCTCTAGCGAAGCTTTACAAAAAATGGTCACTAATACATGTTATGTGAAGCGTGTTGGCTTTCACGATGGCGAAATAAGCAACGAAGAGTTGGTACCGGGCGATGTGGTGATGCTCTCTGCCGGAGATATGATTCCTGCCGATATCCGTATCATAGAATCGAAAGACTTGTTTATCAGTCAGTCGAGTCTTACGGGGGAGTCGGATTCTATAGAGAAATTCCCTAATCTGTCTGTCGGTTATAGCGAAAAGAGTAGCATTGTCGACCTCGATAATATCTGCTTTATGGGTTCTAACGTAGTGAGCGGCTCTGCCAAGGGAATAGTGTTCCAAACAGGAAACAATACTTACTTAGGAACGATAGCAAAGAGTGTGGCAGGGCATCGTGCCGCTACGGCCTTCGATAAAGGAATTACCAAAGTCAGCCTGTTGCTTATCCGCTTTATGCTCATTATGGTACCCATAGTGTTCATGGTGAACGGTATTACTAAAGGCGACTGGATGGAGGCGTTTATCTTTGCCATCTCGGTAGCTGTAGGCTTGACTCCGGAGATGCTGCCCATGATTGTTACCGCCAATCTGTCGAAGGGAGCCATGGTGATGTCTCGTAAGAAAACCATCGTGAAAGACCTCAACGCCATACAGAACTTCGGTGCCATGAACATACTCTGTACCGATAAAACAGGAACCCTTACACAAGACCACATAGTGTTAGAGCGTCATGTAAACGTAGACGGCACCGAGGATAAGGCTAACCGCATATTGCGTCACGCTTATTTCAACAGCTATTTTCAGACTGGGCTGAAGAACCTGATGGACCGAGCTATACTCTCGCACGTAAAAGAGTTGGGACTAGAATCACTGAGCTGCTCTTATAAGAAAGTAGACGAGATACCTTTCGATTTCACACGCCGTCGCATGTCGGTAGTGGTAGAAGACCTCAACGGTAAGCGGCAGATTATTACCAAGGGTGCCGTAGAAGAAATGCTTGGAGTATGCTCTTTCGCCGAGTTCGACGGACAGGTGCATTCATTGACCGAGGTAATGCGTTCCAAGGCGCAACGCTTTGTAGAAGAGATGAATGCACAAGGTATGCGTGTGCTGGCGTTGGCGCAGAAAAGTTTCCTCAGCAAGGAGAACAATTTTTGCATCGACGATGAGAAAGACATGGTGTTGATAGGCTACTTGGCATTCCTTGATCCACCCAAAGAATCGGCAGCGCAGGCTATAAAGCAACTTCACGAGCATGGGGTAGAGGTAAAGGTTCTCTCTGGCGATAATGAGGCGGTGGTGAAAGCTATCTCTCGTCAGGTAGGTATAGATACTTCAGCTTCTGTTACCGGTCCCGAACTGGAGATTATGAGCAAGGAAGACAAGATGGAAGCGGTAGCCAAGTGCAGCATCTTTTCTAAGCTCACACCTATCCAGAAGGCCGAAATCATCCAACTCCTTCAGGCTAACAAGAATACCGTGGGCTTCTTGGGCGATGGAATAAACGATGCAGCAGCCCTCCGTGAGTCGGATATAGGAATCTCTGTCGATTCGGCAGTCGATATCGCCAAAGAGAGTGCCGATATAATTCTGCTCGAAAAAGATCTGATGGTTTTAGAGAACGGAGTGATAGAAGGTCGCCGCACGTTCGGTAACATCGTGAAGTATGTCAAGATGACCGCCAGCTCCAACTTCGGAAATATGTTCAGCGTGTTGGCTGCCAGCGCCTTCCTGCCGTTCCTGCCCATGCTGCCCATTCATCTGTTAATTCAGAACTTGCTATATGATATATCTCAAACCACTATCCCCTTCGACCGTATGGATAGCGAGTATCTGCGTCGTCCTCGTATTTGGGACTCAGGCGATTTGAGTCGCTTCATGATATGGATTGGTCCTATCAGCTCCATTTTCGATATCGTTACTTATATGGTAATGTGGTGGGTATTCAAGTGTCAAGGACCGGAGACTGAAGCCCTCTTCCAGTCGGGTTGGTTTGTAGAAGGCCTCCTTTCGCAGACATTGATAGTGCATATGATTCGTACCCGTAAGGTGCCCTTCGTGCAGAGCTGCGCTTCCTGGCCCGTTATGCTCATGACATTCTCTATCATGGCTATAGGCATCTGCGTACCGTTTACTTCGTTTGGCAGTTCTATAGGTCTTGTACCACTGCCTTGGTCGTACTTCCCATGGTTGGTATGCATTTTGCTGTCGTACTGCATACTTACACAGTGGCTTAAGACAGAATATATCCGTGTGTTCAATCGCTGGTTATAAAACTTCGGTGTGGCGTTCGATGGCCCTAATCGGGCGTCACACCTATTCAAATCGTGATGATTATGAAACGTATATTGATAATTATTTTAAGTTGCGCTTGCTTCTGTGTCACGTATGCGCAAAGCTTTAGCGGAGAATACACTACAGAGTTGCAATGGGGTATGAAGAAAGAAACCAATTGGGTTAATCTGCTCAGACTGAATCTCAGTGTACCGCTGTTTGATGGAAAAGGCTCTTTAGAAGCCGCCACAATTCATTCGGCTAAAACGAACAACCGGATTATAGACGACTGGCAGACTTTCTCTAATATAGAAGAAGACAACCAGTGTGCAGCGATTGCTGTTTTGGGATACATGCACCAATGGAAAAACGCCAATCTGTTTCTTGGAGTCAGAAACGTGAACGAAGATTTCTTCACCTCAGATGTCACATCGCTCTTCACCAACAGCTCATGCGGAATATTTCCTACGATTTCTGCCAGTTACCCCATAGCCAACTATCCGTTTTCGGGATTGACGGTCTACTTCGATGTAAGCCGAGGCGGATGGACGTTTAAGAATAGCATCTATAACGGGGTGGGTTATAGAGGATGGAAGCATCATGACAATCCCTTCTTGATTCGGCCAGAGAAAGACGGAGTATTCAATATGTCGCAGTTAGAGTATTCTGATGGCGGTGGATGCTACTATGCAGGAGTAGCCGTACACACCCGTCGTTTCTCCATAGACGAAGAAGGCGAGATGGTTACGGCAGATGAATCCGTACGTAAGGCTACTTGCGCATGGTTGGTATATGGAGAGCAACTTGTATGGCACGCCAATGAGAAGAGCCTCTTCTGTATGGCTCAGTATTCAGAAAACACCTGTCATAAGAACGGATGTTACCGATATGCCGAGGTAGGATGCGCTTACCGTGACGATTGTAATGAGTGTGGACTTACGGGGCAGTACGCCCGTTTTTTCCAAGGAACCGAGTATTCTGTAGAAGTTACGTGGAAAAGGCGTATCAACCGCTCGCTTTCGGTGCAGCCTGCTTTTCAGTACATCACTAATGCCGACGGAGATTATGCTGTGCTAATGGCACGCCTATATTGTAGTTTTTGAGAATGAGTAAATAAAGAGGTATATCCCAATGAACTCATTGGTAATAATCCTGCTTTACGCAGTAGTTTGCCTGTATGTCATGAGATGTGAAAACAGGCATAGCCGAAAGAATATCAGGCGATTTATCTTTCGTAATAAAAGAAAGGAGAGAGGTGTTAATTGATAATTAAAAAAACGCGCTGAAATCTCAGCGCGTTTTCCCATATAAAGATGTCCAATTAAATCTCACCAACTGTGAATTTCTCAGGATACTTACCTACGAAGTCTTTGAAATACAATTTGATTTCTCGCATATCCTTTTCGATGTCTCCGCTCGGTATTATAACCTTGTTGGCGGTGACACACTTTTTCTTGTAGTCGAATCCGGCAAGAACGATAGGTATGTTAGCGCCCAACGCCATGTAGTAAAAGCCTTTCTTCCATTCAGGATTAGCAGAACGAGTACCCTCTGGAGTAACCGCCAGACGGAACTCCTTACTAGCCTTAATTTTCTGCACTATCTGATCTACCAACGATGTACGCTTGCTTCTGTACACAGGCACGCCACCCATCCAGCGGAACAGATAACCCAACGGGAAGAAAAACCACTCCTTCTTCATCAAGAACCCCGACTCCATACCCAATGTGCCTATAAGCACCTTTCCGATAAACAAGTCGATGTTAGAAGTATGCGGAGCTACACAAAAAATACACTTGTCGTAGTGCGGAAACGATAACTCAGCCTTCCAGCCGAATATCTTATAATAAATAAACTTGCAAATCTGCTGTTTCATCTACGTGTATAAGCTGATTTACAATCTATTTATTTAGACAATTCTACCAAAGCGTTGAATACCTCTTCTGTCTTCTGGTTAAAGTCTTCGTGCAGTTTCTTGTAAAAACCTTTCACGTTACCCGGTTCAGTGTGGCTGATTCTCTTAATCATCTCTTTACGCATGTCGCAAGTCTTCTTTACCAACTCAGCATAAGCTTGTGACTTGTTCTCGTCTTTTTCCAGTGAGAAATCTAACAAACACATGCCCAACATTACGTCAGCTATATAATTTACGTTTTTCTTCAATAATCTTCTGCTTGCCATAATTTTATTGTTTTTGGTGAATAAAAAATTTTGTTGTTGGTAAAGATAGCTTTTTTTTGTGGAATAAAATGACGGATGCCCTTTTTTCGTGTAAAAAACACGTATTTTTAAAGATACGCTTTTATATTTCCGAAAAAAAAACGAAATTTGCGCTGCATGTTTGCAATAACAGAACTTATACACCTTATATAATAAACGAAAATTATGACAAAAAGTGCATTACAAATTGCTAGAGCTGCTTATCAGCCCAAATTACCTAAAGCATTGCAAGGTGCAGTAAAGGTACAAGAAGGTGAACCTACTCAGTCGGTTGCCGATCAGGAAGCTATTAAGGAATTGTTCCCTAATACTTACGGTATGCCGTTGATTAAATTCGTAGAAGGAGAAGCTAAGAACTTCGACGCTATGAACGTAGGTGTTATTCTCTCTGGTGGTCAGGCTCCTGGTGGTCACAACGTGATCTCTGGTTTGTTCGACGGTATTAAGAAACTGAACCCTGCTAACAAGCTTTACGGATTCCTGATGGGTCCTGGTGGTTTGGTTGACCATAACTACATGGAACTTACAGCCGATATAATCGACGAATACCGTAACACTGGTGGTTTCGATATGATCGGTTCTGGTCGTACTAAACTCGAAACAGTAGAACAGTTTGAAAAAGGCTATGAAATATTGAAAGAACTCGGCATCAAGGCTTTGGTTATCATCGGTGGTGACGACTCTAACACTAACGCATGTGTATTGGCAGAATACTACGCTGCTAAGAACTATGGCGTGCAGGTTATCGGTTGTCCTAAGACTATCGACGGTGACTTGAAGAACGAGATGATTGAAACTTCTTTCGGTTTCGATACAGCTTGTAAGACTTACTCTGAAGTTATCGGTAACATCGAACGCGACTGTAACTCAGCTCGTAAATACTGGCACTTCATCAAGTTGATGGGTCGCTCGGCTTCTCACATCGCATTGGAATGTGCTTTGCAGACTCAGCCTAACGTATGTATAATCTCTGAAGAAGTTGAAACTAAGAACATGTCGCTCGACGATATCGTTACTTACATCGCTCAGGTAGTAGCTAACCGTGCAGCAGAAGGTCACAACTTCGGTACTGTATTGATTCCTGAAGGTTTGATTGAGTTCATCCCTGCTATGAAGCGTCTTATCGCTGAATTGAACGACTTCTTGGCTGCTAACGCTAACGAATTCGCTGCAATCAAGCGTTCTAAACAGCGCGAATATATCATCAGCAAGTTGACTCCTGAAAACGCTGCTATCTATGCTTCACTTCCTGAAGGCGTAGCTCGTCAGTTGTCACTCGACCGCGACCCGCACGGAAACGTACAGGTATCACTTATCGAAACAGAAAAGCTGTTGTCTGAAATGGTTGGTACTAAGTTGGCTCAGTGGAAAGAAGAAGGCCGTTTCGTAGGTAAATTCGCTGCTCAGCACCACTTCTTCGGTTACGAAGGTCGTTGCGCTGCTCCGTCTAACTTCGACGCTGACTACTGCTACTCATTGGGTTACACAGCATCTATGCTGATTGCTAACGGTAAGACTGGTTACATGTCATCAGTACGTAACACTACTGCTCCTGCTGCTGAATGGATTGCAGGTGGTGTGCCTATCACTATGATGATGAACATGGAACGTCGTCACGGCGAAATGAAACCGGTTATCCAGAAAGCATTGGTAAGACTTGACGGTGCTCCTTTCAAGGCATTCGCTGCTGTACGCGAAGAATGGGCTAAGGAAACTGCATACGTATACCCAGGTCCTATCCAGTACTTCGGTCCTACTGAAGTTTGCGACCAGCCTACTAAGACTTTGCAGTTGGAACAAGCTAAGTAATCCTATCTGGTTCTAAATGAATCTACAATGATAGATATGGAGTGTCATTTCGGAGTATAGAGCGTTTGTTCTATCCCCGGAGTGACATTCTTTGTAATTTGATACTTTTCTCTCTCTTAATAACATATACAAATATGGTTAATCAGCGTGGTGCGAAAGCTAAAGGTACCGTAAAACGACGGAGTTCGTCTTCTTCCGGCAAGTCCCGGCGAAGCAAAAAGAAGAAAGTGGTACGAAATTGGACGGTGCCCATGTGGCTGTATTACGTCCTTATGGGATGCGGATCGGCTTTCATTTTGATATGTTTCTATTATTTCTTTATCCGCCCGTATTCTTATCGTTGGAAACCTTGTTACGGCACACGTGCTTATGGCGTATGCCTGCCTAGTTCTTTTCAGGTGCATGGTTTCGATATTTCACATCATCAGGGAGATATTGACTGGGATGCGTTGCAGCAAACTCAGCACACTCCGTTTCCTATCCGTTTTGTCTTTATGAAGGCTTCAGAGGGGGGCGATTTCAGCGATACTACTTTTACGCGCAATTTCGACGCTGCCCGTCGGCATGGTTTTATCCGCGGGGCGTATCATTTCTATAATCCTCATACCGACGCTGCTCGTCAGGCCGATTTCTTTATCCGTTCTGTCAAGTTGGAGAAGGGCGATTTGCCGCCTGTGCTCGATGTTGAGCGTGTAGGCGATGACGCAAGCCGTCTTCGTAAGAATCTTAAAATCTGGCTTGATAGTATTGAGCGTCATTATCATGTAAAGCCCATTCTTTACGCTTCTTATAAGTTTAAGACTCGTTATTTGTCGGATTCTATTTTTAATACTTATCCTTACTGGATAGCTCATTATTATGCTGATTCTGTGCAGTATAAGGGTGATTGGAAGTTCTGGCAGCATACTGATGTTGGTCAGTTGCCGGGTATTTCGGAGAGTGTTGACCTTAATGTGTTCAACGGCTCTTTTGATGAGTTGAAGGAGCTTACTTTGAAGTAATTTCTTTTTTGATTTCGCTTTGTGTTTTTGCTTTGTGTATTCGCCATGCGGATGGATTTACTTTTTCTTTTGCCTTGATGCAAAAGAATAAAGTAACAAAAAGAAAAAATCAAGGCTACGTCTCCGGGCCTACTCCGGAAAGGTCGTTCTGGCACTGAAAAATGAACTCGCTTCGTTTCACTACGCTCAAACAGCATTTTTCAGCACCGCCCGCCCATTCCTCCGCTCACGCCCCTCCGCCTAGGCCAATCCTTTTTTACGCCAAGGCGCTTCGCTGTTGGCTTTTGTCTTGGTTTTGCCTCGCCTTCGGCTTTTGCTTCTTCTCCTTACTCTTTTATAGGTGTTAACTTATTTATTTCTCTCAGTGTCATTGGCATCATAGAAAGTTCGGGCAACAGGTTTTCTTGCTTCACTTGCATTTATAGTTTAATAATCGGTCTCGGAGTACCTTCAGGAGAGGTTAGGAGATTTACATGCGAATTTTGAAAAAATGAATGCGATTCGCAGAAAAAAGAATGTGGTGTTTCAAGTGAAAGAATACGAATGGATGGTTGAAACATCGCATTTTTTTCTCGGTTTTTATGTGGTGAAAACCTTGTTGAATAATAATATCGCTATGCTATACCATGTAATTGTTGGCGTTTGCGTGATGAAGAATAACGGTTCGGGAATTGAAGGTAGCTTTGAAAAAACTCCAAAAATACCCTCCCCCAACTTGCATTTTTTGAAGAAAAATCAAGTTGTTTAATATTTATAGATTTAATAATATATATATTATATAATAGGGTGCACTTCTCGCGACACTTTGTGTTTGGCTTTGTGGATGCATATCATACGGTTAGAAGTTGTAATGTATCTGATCCTCAGTTTAATAAGCTTAGTCGTTTGTGGTTCTCTGAATGGACCCACTTTGTGGCATTTTGTGGTGCACTACGTTTTTGGTATAGCAAATTTATAAAAGCGTAAATTGCGAAAGAGGCAACTTGTAGAAAGATTCAATAAAATAATTACAGATATAATATGAATTTACATCAGTAACATACGCAACCAGTTCAATAGAATAATGCTCATGGTTGGTATAAACACTGATTTACGATGTAAGCAAGTATCTGCCCATGTAAATAGGTGGTATAAGTTACGCTGCCTGCGCAGGTAGTCATAAGGAATACCTACGGTGAGAAGTATTAAGAGTGCTAATAGAACGAACCCTAGAGGGTTTAATGCCAAGGCTTCTTGTATGTGCCCATTTATGATAGCTATAATGGCACGGGTAGAACCACAAGCAGGACAAGGGATATGTAAGAAGTACTTTATTAAGCATCCTTTCCATATCCCTTGTCCGCATTGGTTTATAGACATGGCTATCCATGTCCAGCTAGTGATACAACCTGTTATACCGAGTGCATAAAAACGGATTGCAGACATGGCTGGGTTATTGATAAAGTACAGCCTTCAATTTCTTCAGGTTAGCATCGCGTGTAGCACCCATAATAAGGAACAGATCTATTAAAGTCCATAAGCCGCAACCACCACAAGTGATTAGTTTGGCAATGCCTAATCCGATATTGCCGATATAGAATCTGTCTACCCCTAAGCTACCGCCAATAAGCGAAATGATAAGTGCGATAGTTGGGTCTTTAAACTGCATGGCTTGTATACTGAACGTCTTGCTTTCGTCTGTAGATAATAGAGTCTCTCTGATTAAGCTGATCTGAGATTCAGGTAAACGATTGCTGTTCGAGATGATAAAAGCATCCACTTTGTTTGAATCCATAGGGAAAAGTTTTTATATTATTGGTTTGTTTTTCATTCTTATTGCCCCACTGTAAATAATTCCAGTACAGTCTCTATTAGATGAGATTGTAGTAATTGTCGTAATTGTTGTTGGGCTTTCACAAAAGTAATAATGAATGGTAATCTAAACAAATATATGTCGAAATAAATCTTTTTTGCTTAAAGCTAATTAGTAGGGATAGGCACGCTGTTCGCCATGGTCTACGTGGGCATGGTGGTTCGTTCTGTAAGTACGCATTTAGGTTGGTTCGACCGTTTGCTGGCATATCAACCCGGCTTCCGCCGTTATGTTTACGGGTTAGCGCGACTCTTGTTTAAATAACTCAACGGTTTCTGCAGGATTATTGGTATTTTTGTAAATCCATTAAAAACCACTATTATGAAAACTTATTATTTCTTATCGCTTGTTTCTCTTTTCATGTTATGCAGCTGTACACCGAAAAAAGACCTTACTTCCGCCCGATGGGAACTGTGTCATACCACAGGGTTTCCTTCTCAAGAAGAGGGTATGGAAAATGGAGTCTCGGCATGTTACGCAGGTGCGCTTGGCGGTAAACTGATTATGGCAGGAGGCTGTAACTTTCCTGATGTACCAGCCAGCGATGGTGGTAAGAAGAAATTCTATAAAGGCATATATGCTGCCGATATTACTGCAGATTCCGTATTAAACTGGAGAATGGTGGGCGAGCTTCCGTTTGCCTCGGCCTACGGAGTGGCTACGGTGTATAATGACCGACTGATCTGCGCGGGAGGTACAGACGGCACTCGCTCGCTGACCGATGTGTTCAGCGTCCGGCTGAAAGAGGATGCGTGGAATACGGTGATTCGTTCCTCACGTCTGGCCAGAGCAGGAGCCGTATTGGTAAGCGGTGGAAACGACTCCTTCTATAATATAAATGGTGAGTTGAAGCCGGGTATCCGTACTCCGGAGATTACACGAATCTGGTTGAAGTGATTAATTGGCGTTCTGAAGCTTCTCCATGTTGGCACGGGCCACGTTGACGTAGTTCTTTATAAGCGGATTGTTCTTGAACGACTCTGGAGCGTTTTTAAGTATCTGCTCCATCATAGGGGTGAGCACAGGGTAGGGCAGTCCGTTGCAAATCATGATGAATAAGCCCGGACCAAGTACATTCTCGTAATTGTCTTCTATGAAGTTGATGGCCAAGCTGTCCATCTTACCCGACAAGGCTTTACGCTGCGCGGTTATTTCCTGCTGTATCTCAAGCGGATTTTTGCCGTCCATAATCATGCGGCTCTCCAGACGTTCCACTTCGTATGCCTGATCATCGAGAGAGTTCTTCTTAACCACAAAGTCGTTGAACTTCTCATTGAGCGGGGTGCCCTTTATTGTGACACCCGAATTGTTGATATCAATTTTTATCTTTCCTTTTTCGATGACAAGAGGCATGATGCTTTCGTCGGCCATATAGAGCATTCCAATCATGGTAGAATCTACCTTGCCCTGCATCTTAAACAGTCCGTGCACCACTTCGGCAGAGTCGATGTTTACCAACTTATCGCCAGAAATAACCTTGATATATAGCATTTTACCGTCTTGACTAGACAAAGATGAAACGCCTTCTATCTTATATTTCTTGTTGCACGAAACGCATAAAATAGCGCTAAGAATAATTAGATATAATCTATACATGTAAAACCGCTTAATAATTAACACGGCAAAATTATAATGTTTCTGAGTTGTAGAGAAATAAATTACCAAAAATTAAAACTTAATATAGGTTTTTACTTAAATAGCGTATAAATACTACTTGGGCAACGTATTTTTAGTTATATTTGTCCTCTTAAATGCATAAATGAATAAAATTCATAACTTTAAAAATCGTAGAATTACAAACAATGAAAAAACTGAAAGTTTTAGCACTTGCGCTAATGTGCGCCGCTTTCTCGCCGGCAAAGGCTGACGAGGGTATGTGGCTTCTTCAGCTCATGCAGGAACAACACTTGGCCGACCGCATGAAGGCTCAGGGTATGAGCATGGATGTAGCCGACATTTATAATCCGGGAAAAATCACGCTGAAGGATGCCGTTGGTATCTTCGGACGCGGATGTACCGGTGAAATTATTTCTGCAGACGGACTTATTCTTACTAACCATCACTGTGGTTACGGTGCTATTCAGCAGCACAGCTCGGTAGAACACGACTACCTGACCAACGGTTTCTGGGCTAAGAGCCGCAGCGAGGAACTGCCTACTCCGGGATTGACATTCAAATTCGTGGAACGTATAGTTGACCTTACAGACCGTGTAAACGCTGACGTTAAGGCTGGTAAGGTATCAGAAACAGAATCGTTCGGCGGTGGTTACTTGGCTAAGTTGGCTAAGGAAGAATACGAAAAGAGCGACCTGAAGGGTAAACCGGGTATCGAGGTAGAGGCTCTTCCGTTCTATGCCGGAAACAAGTTCTACTTGTTCTACATCAAGACTTATACCGACGTGCGTATGGTGGCTGCTCCGCCTTCATCAATCGGTAAGTTCGGTGGTGAAACCGACAACTGGATGTGGCCGCGTCATACAGGCGACTTTTCTATGTTCCGTATCTATGCCGATAAGGACGGTAATCCGGCTGACTACAGCAAGGATAACGTGCCTTTGAAGGTGAAGAAGCATCTTACCATCTCATTGAAGGGACTGCAGGAAGGCGATTACGCCATGATTATGGGATTCCCCGGAAGCACAAGCCGCTACCTTACACGCAGCGAGGTTAAGATGCGCATGGACGCTCAGAACACTCCGCGTATCCAGGTCCGCGAGGCTCGTCAGGCTGTGCTGAAGGCTGAGATGGCTGCCAGCGACAAAGTTCGTATTCAGTATGCTTCTAAGTACGCCCAGAGTAGCAACTACTGGAAGAACTCTATCGGTATGAATAAGGCTATCGTAGACAACAAGGTTCTTGAATCTAAGGCAGAACAGGAAGCAAATTTCTTGGCTTTCGCAAAGAAGCAGCAGAACGCTGACTATGAAAAGGTAGTAGCGCAGATTGATGAGTATGTTAGCAAGGTTACTCCTATCAATACGCTGATGACTTACTTTGGCGAGACATTCCGTGGCATTGAATTCGGAGCTGCGTTCACATTGTTCAATCAGCTTAAGGATGCTATCAAAGCTAAGAATTCTGAAGAGGTAGAGAAATGCGTTAACCGCCTGAAGGTAGCGTATTACTTGATTCACAACAAAGACTATGATCATGAAGTAGACCGCAAGGTGGCTAAGGCCTTGATTCCGCTGTACGAACAGAGCGTTCCGGCCGAATACCTCCCGGCTTTCTATGAGACTATCAAGACTAAGTTCAAAGGTAACGTAGACGCTTACGTAGACGCTTTATATAGCAACTCTATCTTCGCTAGCGAAAAGAACTTCAACGCATTCATCAAGAAGCCTACCGTTAAGGCTATCGAATCTGACTTGGCTGTACAGTACTCTATCGCCAAGAACGAAATGGCTCAGAAACTTTATAATGAATTGTCTTCATTGAACGGTGGCATCGACTTGCTGCATAAGACTTACGTTCGCGGTTTGTGCGAAATGTACGCTCCTACTCCTAAGGCTCCGGACGCTAACTTCACTATGCGTCTTACTTACGGTAACGTGAAATCGTACGATCCGAAAGACGGCGTTCACTACAAATACTACACTACTCTGAAGGGTGTAATGGAAAAAGAAGATCCTAACAATCCGGAATTCGTGGTACCGGCTAAGCTGAAAGAACTGTATGCGGCTAAAGACTTCGGTCGTTACGCTTTGCCTAACGGTGAAATGCCTACTTGTTTCTTGACTACCAATGATATTACCGGCGGTAACTCAGGTTCTCCGGTTATGAACGGCAACGGCGAATTGATTGGTGCCGCTTTCGACGGTAACTGGGAATCGCTCTCTGGCGACATCAACTTCGACAATAACTTGCAGCGTTGTATCGCGGTAGATATCCGCTACGTGCTGTTCATCGTTGAAAAGCTTGGTGGATGTAAGAATCTTATTGACGAAATGACAATAGTTGAATAATGAAAAAGCTATTATTATCTGTTTTCCTTCTGTCGGGCGCACTCGCTTCGTGGGCCGACGAAGGAATGTGGATGCTTACCGATCTGAAAAAGCAGAACGCGGCAGTGATGCAGGACATGGGGCTTGACATCGGCATTGACCAGGTGTACTGTCCCGACGGTATCAGCCTGAAAGATGCGGTAGTGCATTTTGGTGGGGGATGTACCGGCGAAATCATCTCGAAAGACGGTTTGGTACTTACTAACCACCACTGCGGTTATGGTTACATACAGCAGCACAGCTCTGTAGAGCACGACTACCTGACCGACGGTTTCTGGGCTATGAAACGCTCTGAAGAATTGCCGTGCGAGGGTCTTACCATTACTTTTATCGACCGCATTCTTGATGTGACCGATTACGTGATGGAGCAACTCAAGAAGGATGAAGATCCGGAAGGACTGAATTACTTGTCGCCCTCTTATATGGAAAAGGTGGCTAAGCGATTCGCCAAGCAGGAAAACATCGCTACCAGCGAATTTATCCGCTTGGAACTGAAGCCTTTCTACGGTGCAAATAAGTATTATCTTTTTGTGAAGACCGTTTATAAGGATATACGTATGGTAGGTGCGCCTCCTTCGTCTATCGGTAAGTTCGGTGCTGATACTGATAACTGGATGTGGCCTCGTCACTGCGGCGACTTTTCTATGTTCCGTATCTACGCTGATAAGAATGGTAAGCCAGCCAACTACTCGGCAGAGAATGTGCCTCTGAAGGTGAAGAAGCATCTTACTATTAATATAAAAGGTGTAAAAGAAGGCGATTTCACTTTCGTGATGGGATTCCCCGGACGCAACTGGCGCTACATGATTAGCGACGAGGTAGAAGAGCGTATGCAGACTACCAACTTTATGCGCGACACTGTACGTGGCGTTCGCCTTAATGTACTGGGCGAGGAGATGGCTAAGGATGCTAAGACTCGTATTCAGTATGCCGCTAAGTATGCTTCATCTGCCAACTACTGGAAGAACGCTATCGGCATGAACGAGGGTTTGGTACGACTGAAGGTTCTTGACCGCAAGCGTGCCGAGCAGGAACGCTTGTTGGCTTACGCCGCTAAGACAGGTAACAACGATTATCGTGAGGCTTACGAAACTATCAAGCAGATTGTGGCTAAGCGTCATGATGCCGTTTATCATCAGCAGGCTATCTACGAGGCTTTGATGCTGGGCACAGAGTTCTCTAAGATTCCTGATACCGACAAGTTGCACGATGCGTTGGTGGCTAAGGATAAGGAGGGCGTACAGAAGGCAGTAGCCGCTCTGCGCAAGGCTGCCGATAAGTACTTTAACAAGGACTATAGCACAGCGGTAGACCGCAAGGTGTCTAAGCAACTCTTGGCTGTTTATGCCAACTTGATTCCGGCAGCGGAACGTATCTCTATCTTCGCTACTATCGACAAACAGTTTAAGGGTAGCACAGACGCGTTTATCGACGCTTGTTTCGATAAGTCTATCTTCCGTTCGCACGAAGCGTTCAACGCTTTCCTTGACAAGGCTAACGCCAAGACTCTGGAATCTGACCTGATGGTACGCTACGCTAAATCGGTTATAGATGGCTACAAGGCTACCGACGAGGCTATGAAGGCTGAAACCAATGCTTACAACCGTGCTCATAAGACATGGGTAGCTGGTATGATGACTTTGTGGAAGAACGAGGGTAAGGCTATCTATCCTGATGCCAACTCAACGCTTCGTCTTACATACGGTAAGATTGGTTCTTACACTCCGGCAGATGGTATAGAGTATCTTTACTATACTACACTGAAGGGTGTGATGGAGAAAGAAGATCCTAACAATCCGGAATTCGTGGTTCCCGCCAAGTTGAAGGAACTTTACGCTAAGAAGGACTTCGGACCGTATGCTATGGCCGACGGACGTATGCCGGTATGTTTCGTAACCGCTACCGATAACACTGGTGGTAACTCGGGTTCGCCTGTATTCAACTCTAAAGGTGAGTTGTGCGGCTTGGGCTTCGACCGTAATTACGAGGGCCTTACTGGCGACATCGCTTATAACCAGCAGCTGCAGCGTGCGGCTTGTGTAGATATTCGCTACGTATTGTTCGTTATCGACAAGTATGCGGGTGCTACTCACCTGATTGAAGAAATGGATATCATCCGATAAATCAGTACTCTGAGTTCTAAAACAAAAAAGCAATCTCCCAAGGTCTCGGCCTTAAGGAGATTGCTTTTTTTATGCTCTGATTTTTAATGTTCTAAGTAAGCCTGCTGTAATCAGTTCTTTCTTTTCAGAACAGGTTCGCAAGTAAGGTTTACGCCAAGTTTCTTGAAAATCTTTTGGTCTACTTCGCTCAGCATTACTGTGCAGTGTACCTGGCAGCCACGCAACTTAGGCAGTTGCTCTAACGCACGGCGGCAGTTCTCATCGTTCTCTGACAATACAGACAGTGTAACGAGAACTTCATCGGTGTGCAAGCGCGGGTTACGGCTTCCCAAGTAATTAATCTTAGTATGCTGAATAGGCTCAATCATAGACTGAGGGATAAGCTTTTTGTCATGGTCGATACCAGCCAAGTGCTTCATCACGTTGAGCAAGAGCGCAGCGCTACAGCCTAATAACTGACCTGAATGTGCGGTGATGATAGTACCGTCTTCAAGCTCTATAGCGGCAGATGTATGCCCAGTTTGGCGCAAGCATTCTTTAGCGGCTACAGTAGTACGGCGGAAGTCGGTAGTAATCTTAGCCTGATTAAACAACATCTGAATCTTGCTGATTTCAGCCTCGTTGCAAGCGCCGCAAGCCATCTTGTTGGTAGCGTCGTAATAACGGCGGATAATTTCATTCTTAGAAGCCTCGCAGCAAACATCATCATCGCTGATGCAGAAACCTACCATGTTTACACCCATATCGGTAGGCGACTTGTACGGGTTAGATCCGTAAATACCTTCGAACAGAGCGTTCAGTACGGGATAGATTTCGATGTCGCGGTTATAGTTGATGGCTATCTTGTTATAAGCCTCCAAGTGGAACGGGTCTATCATGTTAACGTCGTTCAAGTCGGCAGTAGCGGCTTCGTAAGCGATGTTTACAGGATGCTTAAGCGGAAGATTCCATACTGGGAATGTCTCGAACTTGGCATATCCGGCTCTTACGCCACGCTTGTTCTCATTGTACAGCTGACTGAGGCAGACTGCCATTTTTCCGCTACCCGGACCGGGAGCAGTAACGATGACCAAAGGTTTTGAAGTCTCTACAAAGTCGTTCTTACCGAAGCCTTCGTCCGAAGCGATAAGACGAACATCGTGCGGATAGCCTTCTATCAGATAATGACAGTAGGTCTTGATACCCTCGCGCTCCAAGCGCTGCTTGAAAGCGATGGCCGCCGGCTGACCGTTGTAGTGAGTGATGACGATAGAACCTACCATGAAGCCACGGTTCTGGAATTCGCCTCTAAGACGAAGCGCATCTTCATCGTAAGTGATGCCCAAATCGGCACGTTTCTTGTTCTTCTCGATATCGATAGCACTGATGACGATAACAATTTCTATACTGTCGCTAATCTTCTGAAACATGCAGAGCTTACTGTCGGGGCGGAAGCCTGGCAGTACACGGCTGGCATGATTGTCATCGAAGAGTTTGCCTCCCAACTCCAGGTACAGCTTACCGTCGAATTGTGAGATTCTCTCCTTAATGTGCTGAGACTGAATGTTCTGGTATTTCTCGTTGTCGAATCCTATTTTCATCTTTTTTAGTTTTTTGCAAAAGTACATAAAAAATTGGAATTACATAAAGCATCTTATGTGATAAGATAAAAACGGATACAGATATTATAAACGGCATCCTTGCGGAGCGGTTATAGACTACAACGGACGAAGCGGATGTTTTTTTATGCAAAATATTTGTATCGGTGAAAAATAGTCTTAACTTTGCCTTTGAACATTTAAGAATTTAAAAAAGACTATTTTAATTATAAGACAAGCACGATATGGAAATACGCAACATACTTGATAACTTGAAAATTTCGGAACTGAACGCCATGCAGCAGGCTGCCGTAGATGTCTGTAGCAAAGGAAATGACATGATATTGCTTTCGCCTACCGGCTCTGGAAAGACGTTGGCTTACCTTATTCCTCTACTCGAAACGCTTAAACCGGGAGTGGAAGGGGTGCAGGCGGTGGTGCTGGTGCCATCGCGAGAATTGGCTCTGCAGATAGAACAGGTGTTCCGCCAGATGGGTACCGAATTCAAGGTTATGAGTTGTTACGGCGGACGTCCGGCCATGGAAGAGCATCGCACCATGAACGGCATTCATCCTTCGGTTATAATTGGTACACCGGGGCGTATGAACGACCATCTGGGTAAGCAGAATTTCGATGCGTCGACAGTGCGCTTGCTTGTAATAGACGAGTTCGACAAGTGTTTGGAGTTCGGCTTTCAGGATGAGATGAATGAAGTGATAGGCCAGTTGCCAGCAGTGCAGCGCCGCTTCCTTCTTTCGGCTACCGATGCCGAACAGATACCGCAGTTTGCAGGGATGAACAAACGCACCGTGAAACTGGACTTCCTTAACCCGGAAGAAACAGTGTCGCATCGTTTAAGCCTGTACAGAGTGATGTCGCCTATAAAAGATAAGCTCGAAACGCTCTATAAATTGCTTTGCTATCTGGGTGATGAATCTACATTGGTGTTCTGTAATCACCGTGAGAGCGTAGAGAGAGTAGGAAAGTATCTGCGCGAAAACAAGTTGTACTGTGAAATATTTCACGGAGGCATGGAGCAAGACGACCGTGAGCGTGCGCTTTATAAGTTCAGAAACGGAAGTTGCCCGGTGCTTATATCTACCGACTTGGCAGCACGCGGACTCGATATCCCCGAAATCAGACACATAGTTCACTATCATCTGCCTATAGCCGAAGACGGATTCATTCACCGCAACGGTAGAACAGCAAGATGGGACGCTGACGGATCGGCATACATTATATTATATGTAGAAGAAAAAACACCCGAATACTTGCCACAGGACATAGAAGAATGTGTGCTCCCCGAACAGGTGGGACGTCCGCCGCTGCCGGCATTCGTTACCATCTACTTTGGTAAGGGTAAAAAAGACAAGATAAACAAAGTAGATATCGTAGGATTTCTCTCTAAAAAAGGAGGATTGGGCAGAGAAGACGTGGGTCGCATCGACGTAAAAGACCACTATGCGTATGCCGCGGTATCTAGACAGAAGTGTAGACAAGCCTTAAAACTAATGCAAGGAGAAAAAATTAAAGGACAGAAAACCCGAATAGAAGAAGCTAAATAATGGTATTGTGAAATATGGGATGGAGGCGCTGCATAGTGCCCTGTTCCATAGCAGTATCCGCAGCAAGTGACTTACTACGGAAAGATGTGTGATGTGTCAAAAAGTCACATAAAGTATGAATATTTGTACTTTGTGATAGAATAAAACCTGTATAAATAGAAAATAAGTAATAAAACTTTTGGAAGGAAAGAAAATTTGACTATATTTGCGAAACATTCATTGAGAGTGAATGAGAACAAATGTTTAACTAAATAACTTCCAAGATGAAAAAACATAACTTTAATGCAGGACCTTCTATTCTGCCACGTGAGGTGATCGAAAAAACAGCTCAGGCTATTCTTGATTTTAATGGTTCAGGACTTTCATTGATGGAGATTAGCCATCGTGCGAAAGATTTTCAGCCAGTGGTAGACGAAGCTGTGGCTTTGTTTAAGGAATTGCTGAATATTCCTGATGGATACTCAGTTTTGTTCTTGGGCGGTGGCGCAAGTTTGGAATTCTGCATGGTACCATATAACTTCCTCGAGAAAAAAGCGGCTTATTTAAATACTGGTACATGGTCTAAGAAGGCCATCAAAGAAGCTAAGGCTTTTGGTGAGGTAGTAGAGGTAGCATCTTCAGAAAAAGATGGCTTTACTTATATCCCGAAGGATTATACGGTTCCGGCTGATGTAGATTACTTCCACATTACTACCAACAATACTATTTACGGTACTGAACTTCATGCTGATTTGAATGAAAACGTACCTATGATAGCCGATATGTCATCGGATATCTTCTCTCGTCCGGTAGATTTCTCTAAATATATTTGTGTATATGGCGGTGCTCAGAAGAACTTGGCTCCGGCAGGTGTTACTTTCGTTGTCGTGAAGAACGATGCGTTGGGTCACGTGTCTCGTCATATCCCTACTATGCTTAATTATCAGACTCATGTCGATAAGGGTTCTATGTTTAATACACCTCCTGTAGTTCCTATCTACGCAGCTCTGCAGACTTTACGTTGGATTAAAGAACAGGGTGGAGTAGTAGAAATGCAGCGTCGCGCTAAAGAACGTGCTGATTTGCTTTACGGCGAAATAGACAGAAACAAGTTGTTCCGTGGTACAGTAACTAATAAGGAAGACCGTTCTTATATGAATATCTGCTTCGTAATGGCTGATGAATATAAGGATCTTGAAGCCGACTTCTTGAAGTTCGCTACAGAAAAGGGTATGGTAGGTATCAAGGGTCACCGTTCTGTAGGTGGTTTCCGCGCTTCATGCTACAACGCTATGCCGTTGGAAAGTGTACAGGCTTTGGTAGACTGTATGCGTGAGTTTGAACAGATGCACTAATATTTAAACATTGAAACTATGAAGGTTTTAGTTGCTACAGAGAAACCGTTCGCTAAGGTTGCAGTCGACGGTATCCGTAAGGAAATAGAAGATGCAGGCTTTACTTTGGCTTTGCTTGAAAAATATACAGACAGACAGCAGTTGCTCGATGCAGTGAAAGATGCTAATGCTATCATTATCCGCAGTGACATTATTAATAAGGAGGTGTTTGATGCGGCTTCCGAACTTAAGATTGTAGTTCGTGCCGGTGCAGGATACGATAACGTAGACTTGGCAGAAGCTACAGCTCACGGGGTATGCGTAATGAATACTCCGGGCCAGAACTCTAACGCGGTAGCCGAATTGGCTTTCGGTTTGATGGTGATGGCAGTGCGCAACTTCTACGACGGTAAGTCGGGCTCTGAATTGAAGGGCAAAAAGTTGGGTATTCACGCTTTCGGTAATGTGGGTAGAAACGTGGCTCGCATAGCTAAAGGCTTCGGTATGGAAATCTTCGCTTACGATGCTTTCTGTCCTAAGGAAGCTATGGAAGCCGAAGGCGTTACTCCGGTAGATACAGTTGAACAGCTGTATAAAGAATGTAACGTGGTATCGCTTCATATCCCGGCAACTCCAGAAACTAAGGAGTCTATCGACTATGACTTGGTTAACTTGATGCCGAAGAACGGTTTGCTGGTTAATACCGCTCGTAAGGAAGTTATTAACGAAGCCGATTTGCTTCGCCTGATGAACGACCGTCCCGACTTGAAGTATGTTACCGATATCATGCCTGTACATACAGCAGAGTTCGCTGAACACTATCCGGGACGCTACTTCACCACTCCTAAGAAGATGGGTGCCCAGACAGCCGAAGCTAACATCAACGCAGGTATCGCGGCAGCTAAACAGATTGTAGGTTTCTTTAAGGAAGGCTGCGAAAAATTCCGTGTAAACAAATAATGTATATCCTTTAATCTCTAATACTTATGGCTATAATTAAACCCTTTAGAGGAATTCGTCCTCCGCAAGATTTGGTAGAACAGGTGGTTTCTCGTCCTTACGACGTATTGAACTCGGCTGAAGCTCGCGCTGAGGCTGGCGACAATGAGAAATCGCTGTATCATATCATTAAACCGGAAATTGATTTCCCTGAAGGAACAGACGAACATGACCCTCAGGTTTATTCTAAGGCGGCACAGAATTTCGAAAAGTTCCAGCAGGAAGGATGGCTGGTTCAGGATAAGAAAGACTGCTATTATATCTATGCGCAGACCATGAACGGTAAAACGCAGTACGGATTGGTGGTAGGTGCGTATGTGCCCGATTATATGAATGGAGTTATCAAGAAGCACGAACTGACTCGTCGTGACAAGGAAGAAGACCGCATGAAGCACGTTAGGGTGAATAACGCCAACGTAGAACCGGTGTTCTTTGCTTATCCGGACGATGCGCTACTCGACGAAATTGTACGGAAGTATACCGCCGAAAAGCCGGTTTATGACTTTGTGGCTCCCGACGATGGTTTCGGTCATAAGTTTTGGGTAATAGATGATGATAAGGATATAGAACGCATAACCGAAGAGTTCAAGGGAATGCCGGCATTGTACATTGCCGACGGTCATCACCGTAGCGCTGCGGCTGCATTGGTGGGTGCCGAAAAGGCTAACCAGAACCCGGCTCATCGTGGTGACGAAGAGTATAACTACTTCATGGCTGTGTGCTTCCCAGCTAGTCAGCTCACTATTATCGACTATAACCGTGTGGTGAAGGACTTGAACGGTCTTACCGAAGAAGAGTTCCTGGCTGCTCTGCAGAAGAACTTTGAAGTACAGAAAATGGGGGCTGAGATTTATAAGCCTGCAGGTCTGCATAACTTCGCTCTTTACCTTGGCGGCAATTGGTATAGTCTGACAGCTCGCCCCGGTACTTATAACGATAACGATCCTATCGGAGTGCTCGATGTTACTATCTCTTCTAACTTAATCCTGGACGAGATTTTAGGCATCAAGGATTTACGTTCTGATAAGCGCATCGATTTCGTAGGAGGTATCCGCGGATTAGGCGAACTGAAGAGACGAGTGGACAGCGGAGAAATGAAAGTGGCTCTGGCTCTTTATCCGGTATCGATGAAGCAGCTGATGGATATAGCCGATACAGGCAACATCATGCCACCTAAGACTACTTGGTTTGAACCTAAGTTGCGCTCAGGATTGGTAATCCACAAGCTAGACTGATTAGATGTCTTTTTATATGTGCAGGCGGTTTTTCTCTTTTATGAGAAGGGCCGCCTGCTTCTTTTGGTGGTTTCTCTTTTATCTGGCCCGAAGCTCCCAGAAGGCTACGGCGGCGGCTGCGGCTACATTGAGCGAGTCTACGGCATGCGACATGGGGATGCGTACCACATAGTCGGCTTCGGCTATGGTTTCTTTAGGGATATTCAGTAAATGTCCCTAAAAAATACAATGGCATATGAAGATGACCCAGTATAATCACCTCATATGCCATTTTTATTGTCATTTTTCTGAATTTTCTCATATACTCTTATCGGCAGGA
>OJKP01000391.1_pt1 | contig 32718 bp, 30 predicted proteins | sample 1596521 | NCBI WGS metagenome assembly OJKP01 (sample SAMEA4350130, study PRJEB24818) | metagenome | biome: human; feature: gut; material: faeces | place: Denmark | collected 2013-09
AAGCACTGGACTTAGTATCCCGCGACGGTAAACACGTTGTCCCCGCGCTATGGAAGCCAGAAATTTTCAGCTTGATCAAACTCGCCGCCCAGGACAAAGACGTCACGCGCATTTTTGTTAATCCGGCGATTAAACAACAACTTTGCCTTGATGCGGGCACCGATCGCGACTGGTTACGTAAAGTGCGACCCTGGTTCCAGCATCGCGCGCATATGCATGTACGATTACGTTGCCCTGCCGATAGTCTGGAGTGTGAAGATCAACCTTTACCGCCACCAGGCGATGGTTGCGGGGCAGAACTGCAAAGCTGGTTTGAACCTCCAAAACCGGGAACAACAAAGCCTGAGAAGAAGACACCGCCTCCGTTGCCGCCTTCCTGCCAGGCGCTACTGGATGAGCACGTGATCTAATGGAAACGTTTAATAGCCTGTTTATGGTTTCCCCGCTGTTGCTGGGTGTTCTCTTTTTTGTCGCCATGCTGGCGGGATTTATCGACTCGATTGCCGGTGGCGGTGGGTTACTCACCATTCCGGCATTGATGGCAGCGGGGATGTCTCCCGCTAATGCGCTGGCAACCAATAAACTGCAAGCCTGCGGCGGCTCCTTTTCCTTTATTCTTCTGTTCTCACGCGGATGCGCAGGGCGCATTTTCCTCTCTGCCCGCCGATAGTAATTGCATAGCGCAGGGCCAGCATCCCGCCGTCCTCGTCGAGCTTCCACTTGACCGACTCCGCCTTCACTGCGACCGGCAAGGTTCCGTAGGGCACGGCATAGAATGAGGTGTGCTCCTTCCCCTCCGCAAAGACCATCTCGCTCGTCACCTCGCCCGTGCGCGTCAGAATGATGCAGTCCGGCGCGAGGGCAAGGCGCGTCGCGGTGGTCACCTTGCCGTCCCCGTCCGTTTCCTCATAGCGCAGGAGATAGCCGTCGCGCGTTTCCTCCATCGTGCCGCGCACGCGGAGATCTGAGCTGTCGGCGCTCATGCCTTCGTATTGCTGCTCGCCGTGCACGGTGAGCCAAACGTTTCTTTTCATACAGTCCTCTTTCTCATTTGTTTCTGTCATCATACTACGGCGGAGAGCGGGACACAAGGCGCATTTGCATTTTTTGTGCGTTTCCCTGTTTTTGCTATGGTAAAATGCAAAAGCGCGTGCTATAATCTCCGGTAAGCAGATTCTCTGTTCCGTCAAAGGAGGCGTCACTATGAAAATTGATCTGACGGAAAAGCAATTCCGCCGTCTTCTTGATCTGGTCTACGTCGGCAACTGGGTGATGAACTCCACCCGCGGCGACGATCGTATCCGCGAATACGACGATGTAGAGAGCACCGTATTCGCCAACTGTCTCTCCCACGGCATGGTGCCGCTGGTCGAGGCCTATCAGGGCGAACTGATCCCCTCGCGCGCGTTTGCCGAAGGCGGCATCCACGAGGCCATCATGGCCTACGAGGACACGATGTTTTTCGAAATTCTCGCTCAGGAGCTTGCCCTGCGCGATATGGACAGCGACGCGCCCACGCCCGAAAATGTCGACGAGCTGCGCGAGCGTATGGACACGTACTTAGGCGAATTCGAGCAGCACGGCACCGACAACATCACCGTTGAAATGTAAAAGTGTAACAGAAGGCAAAGAGGTCTCCGCTTAAAAAGCGGAGACCTCTTTATCTTCGCGGCCGCAGCCGCGAAATGTTTTTGATCCATAAATCGCCGCGACAAGTGCGTGGCGATTTATTCTTCTCGCTCGCGCGTGTCGAGCCGCCCTACGGGCGGCGAGGCACGAAGCGGAGCGCATCCCCTATTTTTTAAGGATGCCAACGGCATCCTTAAAAAATAATCACGTCTTGATTCCCATCGTCTCCCACTTGCCGCTGCGGTAGCGCAGGAAGAAGATGACACTGCGCACCGACCAGTCCACGATCGCGTGCGCGAACCACACGCCGATGACGCCGTAGCCCATGTACTTGCCCAGCACATACGCAAGCATCACGCGCACGACCCACATCGTCAGCATACTGGCGAGCATCGTGAACTTCGCGTCGCCCGCCGCACGCAGGAAGCCCGGCACCATAAACGCCGGTACCCAGATGAAGATGGATGAGATGCCGTGGATCAGCGTGACCGTGACGGCGAGCTTTTCCGCCTCTGGTGAGACGTTGTAGACACGCATGATGAGCGGCAGCAATGCGATGATCGTCAGGTTGACGGCCGCCATGATGCCGTACGTCCACTTGACAATTTTTCTGAGATACGCGCGTGCCTGATCGAATTCGCCCGCGCCGACGCACTGGCTCACGACCGCGGCAAGGCCCAAGTTGATGGCCTGACCGGCAAAGCAGTTGAAGTTTGAGATGGTGTTGCCGATGGCGTTCGCCACCATCGATGCCGTGCCGAACGTCGAGATCAGGCTGAAGAGCACGAGACGCCCCAGCTGGAACATGCCGTTTTCGACGCCGCTTGGCACGCCGATGTAGAAGATGTTCTTCATCAGGCGCATATTGAGGTGGAAGCCGCGAATATCGGACAGGTGCAGCATCAGATCGCGGTTGAAGAGCAGCGAGAGGATGACGACTGCCGCGACCGTGCGGGACACGAGCGTCGGGATCGCGACGCCCGCGACGTCCATACCGAAGCCAAAGATCAAAACGGCGTTGCCGATCACGTTGATACTGTTCATCAGGAGTGAAACTTTGAGCGACACGTCGCTGTGGCCCATCGTGCGGAACAGCGCCGCGCCGCCGTTGTAGAGCGCGATGCCCGGAATGGATGCCATCACATATAAATAATAAGTGTTCGTCGCCGCCATGACGTCGGGCTCGATATGGCCGAACATTACGGTCAAAATCTGCGTGCGGAAGAGGTACAGCAGCGCCACGAAGAAGATCGACACCGCGCCGAGCAGCGCGATGAGCTGCTGGCCCGCGTTGCAGGCGTCCTCCTTCTGTCTTTGTCCGATGTACTGGCCCGCAACGGCTGCGCCGCCGGTCGCCATCGCCGAGAAAATGTAGATCATCAGATTGCTGATCGAGTCGACGAGCGACACCGCGCTGATCGCCGCGTCGCCGACGGTCGCAACCATCAGCGAGTCGGCAAGCCCCACTGTAATGGCCAGAAGCTGCTCGAGCAGCAGCGGCCACATCAGCGCGACGAGCTGGCGATTCGTAAACATCATTTCCTTGTCAGCGCGCACCGGCGCTGCCAGTTTGCCCATGGTTTCACACTCCTTGTATCGATTGAGCCTGTATCATAAACTATTTGCTTTTCTTTGTCAACGCCGCGTCAAAAAAGATACGGTTTCAGCGCTGCGCCCCACGCTTCGATAAGCTTTTCCTTCGTCCATCTGGCGTTGGCCGGCGAGGTGGAGGGAAGCTGGACGGCCTCGCGCCCGAGCTTCGCGCGGCAGTATTTTTTATAGCAGGCGTAGGACGTGCCGCCGTTGCAGAAGATGGCCTGAATGTCCGCCGCATCCAAAATGACGGACAGATCGTTCGGCACAACGTTCGTGATGCTCGCATCCGACGATCCCACGATCTCACATGAGCCGATGGTGTCCCACATGGCGACGCCGCGGCGCAGGACCATCGCTTTCTTCTCTTCGACCGTCTTCGGCGTTTCCTCGCTCAGAACAGCGGCGAGCGTCGGCCAGAAGCGGTTCTGCGGGTGCGCGTAGAAAAACGCCGCCTCCCTTGACTTGACCGACGGGAACGAGCCCAGGATCAGCACGCGCGACTTTTCGTCATACAGCGGCGGAATATTATGGACCTGCGTCTTAAGCTCCATTTTCTCGTCCCCTTTCTGCCTTTTTCGCCATTTTAACACAGGAACATCAAATCGCCAAGTCCCGTTTTCTCCGTCTGCGTGCGCTTCACGCTTCGCTGCGGAAATGGGTTGGCTTTTCGGCAAAGTTATGTTATGATAAAGTAAATATATATTAAATGTAGGTGCCTTGCCCCGCGTGGGCACGGTCATCTTTGAGAAAGGACATCTATGAAAGACGACGACAATCACATTCTTCTTTTAGAAAAGGGCAAACGAGGCCTTCTGCAGATCATCTTCGGCCGCACGGGCATCATCATCGTTTCGCTGATCGTGCAGATCTTGTTTCTCTTTGCCGCCTTTTACAAGCTTGAGGGTTTTCTGCCCTACTTCTGGGGCGGCAACACGCTGCTGTCGGCGGCAGTCGTGCTGTTTCTGTTCGGCAACGACGACAACCCGACCATCAAGCTCACGTGGTTTTTCATCCTCGCGGTGCTGCCGGTGTTCGGCTTGATTCTGTATGTTTACATCAAGACCGACCTCGGCCACCGGCTGATGATCCGCCGCTACAACGACATCCTGTCGCAGACGGAGCACTTCGCCCCCTCGGAAAGCGCGTGTTCCAAGGAGGAATTACCGGAGGAGCTCCAAAGCCTTGCCTCCTACCTGAATTCCTGCGGCTTCCCCTGCTATCAAAACACACAGGCGCAATACTTCCCCCTCGGCGACGATGCGTTCGCGGTCATGTGCGACGAGCTCCAAAAGGCCGAGCACTTCATCTTCCTCGAGTATTTCATCGTCAGGGAGGGCTACATGTGGGGCCGCATCCTTGAAATTCTCAAGGAAAAGGTCAACGCGGGCGTCGAGGTGCGCGTGCTGTACGACGGCACCTGCGCGGTCGCGCTGCTGCCCTATTCCTACCCCGAAAAGCTCGAAAAGCTCGGCATTGCCTGCAAGATGTTCGCGCCGCTGCGCCCGTTCGTCTCCACGCACTACAACTACCGCGACCACCGCAAGATCATGGTCATCGACGGCAAGATCGGCTTCACAGGCGGCATCAACCTCTCCGACGAGTACATCAACCGCACCTCGCGCCTCGGCCACTGGAAGGACACAGCCATTGCCCTGCGCGGCGACGCCGTGCGCAGCCTGACGCTGATGTTTTTGCAGATGTGGGACGTCAGCTCCGTGCACTTTACGCCCGAAGTCTACAGCAAGTATCTCGGCGTGCCGCAGCCGGCGCATGAAAAGGAAGTGGGCTATGTCATCCCCTATGGCGACAGCCCGCTCGACCGCGACCTCGTCGGCGAGATGGTCTATATGGATATCATCAACCGTGCCAACCGTTACGTACACATCATGACGCCGTATCTCATCATTGACAACGAGATGATCACGGCGCTGACCTACGCCGCGCGCCGCGGCGTGGAGGTCCAGCTCATCCTGCCGCATGTGCCTGACAAGGAGATCGCCTTCTCGCTTGCGCACACGTATTACCGCAGGCTGCTTGAAAACGGTGTACAAATTTATGAGTACGAGCCGGGCTTCGTTCACGCGAAGGTCTTCGTCAGCGATGACTGCAAGGCGACCGTCGGCACGATCAATTTGGACTACCGCAGCCTGTACCACCACTTCGAATGCGGCACGTACCTTTATGCATCGCCCGAAGTCGCAAAAATTGAGCAGGATTTCCAGCAAACGCTCGCCCGGTGTGTCCGCGCGGACGCAGAGCTTCTCAAAAACGACCCGTTTATGCGAAAGCTCATCGGCCCCGGCATGCGCATCATCGCCCCGCTGCTGTAAGAAGTAAAAAAGTCGAAACCTTTCGGTTTCGACTTTTTTTATTCTCAATTACTTTTCGAGCTGCTCGAGCGCGCTGCACACGGCAGTGTGCTCCTTCTGCACCGCCACATAGAGTGGCTGTACGCTTTCAGACATCGAATCCTGACCGCGCGCAGCGCTTCCGTCATCTGAGAGCTGGCGTGGGCGAGCGAGCCGAGGCCAAGGTTCAGCGCCACGCCCTTGAGCGTGTGCACCGCGCGGAACGCCGTAGTCGTGTCGCCCGTGTTCATCGCATTCGTCAGGTTTTGCATGCTGTCATCGCCCGGGAACATATTAAGGAAGCGCACGATGCGCTCGTCGTTCTGAAAACGCGCCTTGGCTTCGCCGTAGTCGCCGCCGATGCTCGCGCTGATGTGCAGTTCAGGATACTCCTCGATGACGATCTCGTCAAGCGCGGCGCGGATGGACTGCAATTTCTTCTCTAAGATCTGCTGCGGCAGGTCGCGGAACAGCAGGAAGAATTCATCGCCCCCGTAGCGCACGAGCTCGTCGTCGCTGCGGATCTGCGATTTGATGGCCTGCGCCGCGCGATAGAGCGCCGCGTCGCCCGCCTGGTGGCCGAAGCGGTCGTTGATGTGCTTGAAGTTGTCCAAGTCGATCATGGCGAACGAGAACCAGCCCTCCAGATTCTTGAGCCGTTCGTCGTAATAGCGGCGGTTGTAGACCTTGGTGACCGAGTCCATATACACCTGCCGGTTGCGCACGAGCAGCTGGTTGAGCACATTTTCGCGCTCGAACATGTCGTCGCTCTTGATGCGCTTGACCAGCTCGAGCGAATACGGCCTGCCGTCCACCTCGATGAACGACGCGAGCACATAATAGATATCGCTCTCGCGCGTTTCGATCTTCGTCTGTGGCTTGTGCGTGCGCAGCACCTCCTACGAAATGCAGTTTTCGCAGCGGCGCTTCTTTTTCCACACCGCGTAGCAGTGCTCGCTCTTTTTAAGCGTGCAGCCCTCATCCGTTTTCGTCAGCTCCACACAGATCGTCGGCGCGACCAGCCGCGCAATGTCAAAGATGCGGCGATATGCTCGGCAATGTTCATGCTGCCCATGATCTTGAGGCGCGAGATGACGGTGCTCTGCAATTCGGAGGGGACCGTAAGCACGCGGCGCAAAAGACCGTCGATACGCATACGCACGACCATTTCGCCGTCCTGCGGCTCCAAGTGGATATCGCTCGTGCGCTCGGAAAGCGCGCGTTCAATGAGGCTGCTCCGTGATAAAGCCGGCGCGGATGAGCACATCGCCCAGGCGCTCCTTTGTCTCCTTCTGCATTTCAAGCGTTTTTTCCAGCTGCTCGTTCGTGATGACGCCCGACGAGACCAGAAGATCGCCCAAACGCATGTACGCCATATTCATCCACCTCCATCTGCTATCTGCCGATGTATGTTAAGAAGTTGTATATCAGGAAAAATGCGCTATTGCTATAAACTTTTTTCTAAAAATTGTCAATAATGTTCAGTATTTCTCCCCATTTCGCACATATTTTACAATCCATATTTCTTTTTTCCTCAAATTTATCGTGCATTTTTTACCGTCCGCTGACGGCTCTCCCGTTTTTTTGCGGAAACGCTTCGCCCTTTCCGCTCTTTTTTCAATCATTTCTGGCAAAACAGCAGGAAAAACCGGGAAAATATCCCTTGAATGTTCCGTGGTTCTGTGCTAAGTTTACATTAAGTATCAAATGTTTCTAAAAAACACGCATAAACAGTTTTTGTTTGGCACTGGCTTTTCCGGTGCCTATTTTCTTGTCCGCCCGCCCCGCGGCGGCATTTCTGCAAAAGAGCGCGCCCTAAAATGCGTATGAGGTCTGCACTGTGGTCGAAGCCAAAATCCTGATCGCGGGCGATTCGAAAATGAACCAGCAGATCCTTTCCGAAATCCTCGGCGACCGCTACGAATACCTCTATGCCGACGACGGCATGCAGGCGCTCGAGCTGCTGCACTCCGAGTTCGACATCGACCTGCTGCTGCTCGACATCAACATGCCCCGCCTCGACGGCTTCGGCGTGCTCGAGGTGATGAAGCAGCGCAACTGACTGCAGGAGATCCTCGTCATCATCACCTCGTCCGAGGATGACGAGTCGTTCATCCAGAAGGCCTACGAGCTCGGCGTAACGGATTACATCCGCCGCCCGTTCAACCTGACGGTCACGCAGCGGCGCGTGAGCAACGCACTCACGCTCTACGCGCGCCAGAAGCACCTTGTCCACCTGGCCGAAGAGCAGGTTTACGAGCACGAGAAGACGAACAGCGCCATCATCAACATTCTGAGCCACGTCGTCGAGTCGCGCAACTTCGAATCCGGCACGCACATTCTGCATGTGCGCGCCATCACCGACATTCTGCTGCGCCAGCTCATCTGCACATTTCGGAACGGCGCGCAAAATAGAAAGGAAGCATCATGGCTCACAACAAATTTCTCCCTCGCGTGCTCGCCGCAGCGGCGGCGATGATGCTGCTCGCAGGCTGCAGCAGCAAGGCAGACCCCGGATTTTCCCCGGCGAACCCTGTCAATATCACGATCTGGACGTACTACAACGGTGAACAGCTCGAAGCGTTCAACGCGCTCGTCGACGAGTTCAACTCGACCGTCGGCAAGGAACAGGGCATCACGGTTGAGAGCTCCAGCCACGGCAGCGTGACCGATCTTGAGAACAACGTGCTCGCTTCTGCCGAGGGCAAGGTCGGTGCCGAGGCGATGCCCAACATCTTCTCCGCCTACGCCGACACTGCCTACGCGCTCGATGAGATGGGTCAAATTGCCGATCTGAGCGATTATCTAAGCGAAGAGGACCGCGCCGCCTTTATTGAGGACTATCTGAGCGAAGGCGACTTCTCCGGCTCGGGCAGTATCAAGATCTTCCCCGTCGCCAAGTCGGCGGAGCTGCTGTTTCTCAATGAAACGGACTGGGAGCCGTTCGCCGCCGCCACAGGCGCAACCTATGACGACTTGGCCACGATCGAAGGCCTCGTCTCCGTCGCCGAACGCTACTACGAGTGGACCGACGCGCAGACGCCCGACATCCCGAACGATGGACGCGCGTTCTTCGGCCGCGACGCGATGGCGAACTACATGCTCATCGGCGCCAAGCAGCTCGGCTGCACGATCTTCGACGCACAGGACGGCAGCATGACGCTGAACTTTGACCATGATACCGTGCGCACCCTCTGGGATAACTACTATGTACCCTTCATCAAGGGCTACTTTTCCGCAAGCGGCCGCTTCCGCAGCGATGATGTGAAGACCGGCAATATCATCGCCTACGTCGGCTCCTCCTCGAGCGCGACGTTCTTCCCCACGCAGGTCATCGCCGACGACATGGCCAGCCACGACATCACGCGCAAGGCGCTTGAAAGCCCGAAGTTTGCGAACGGCGAGGACTACGCCGTGCAGCAGGGCGCGGGCATGGTCGTGACGAAGGCGAGCGATGCCGAGATTCAGGCAAGCCTCGTGTTCCTCAAATGGTTCACCTCACCCGAGCACAACATCACGTTCTCTGTCGACTCAGGCTACCTCCCCGTCACGCACGAGGGCAACTCCATCGACACGATCCGCGCAAGCGGTCTTGCCCTCAGCGACGAGATGGACGAAGTCCTCTCCGCCGCAGTCGACACGGTCAACGAAAACCATCTCTACACGCCCCGCGCCTTCTCCGGCGGCACGAACGCCCGCGCCATTCTTGAATATTCCATGAGCGATAAGGCAAGCGCTGACCGCGCCGCGGTCAAAGAGACAATGGTGCAGGGACAGAGCTTTGAAGAGGCCTCGGCGCAGTTCCTTTCCGACGAATGCTTTGAAGCCTGGTATCAGGATACGCTTGCATCGCTTGAGGCCTTTCAGGGCTGAGTGACTGTTCAATGACAAAAAAGGGGCCTTTTTATGTTCTTTCGCAAACCATCGGATCATGTGCCGCATGTCACCATCTTCCATACGATCCTGCGCTCCATGCTCTGGATCCTGTTCATCGAGATCGCGCTGCTTGTCGGCATTCTCTATCTCTGCCGCATCAACACGAACCTTGAGCAGAATGCTGTCGACATCTTGCAGATACAGACGGAAAACCGCCAAAACTATCTGCAAGGCCAGATGCTCGACGCGCAGGACCTCTCGTCGCTTGCGGGCAAGATCAACGCCGTGACGCAGGCCATGCTCGACGACGGCGAGATCAGCCTCGACACGCTCGACAGCGGCAGCGACGCCGCATCCCCCCTGCTGCTCTCGATCGGCGACAGCCTGATCTCCTCGATGCGCCATCGCCCCGTCACCGGCATTTTTGTCGTGCTCAACACGCACGATCTCGACACACGCAAAAAGGGCGAGCCGCTGCCCTGCCTTTATCTGCGCGACCTTGACCCGAATTCCTCCCCCTCGCAGCGCAATTCTGATCTTATGCTCGTGCGCGCACCCGCACAGGTCGTACAGTCACTCTACATTGCGACCGACACGAGCTGGACGCCCTCGATCAACTATGGGTCCAACGGCAGCAGTGGCTTTCTCTATCCCGTCTTTCAGGCAGCCTACCACGGAAACGGCGAACTGGACGCCGCGGACTACGGCCACTGGACGTCCTCGCCCTACACGCTCTCCGGCGACGATCACTCCGCCATCGCCTACACCATCCCGCTTATTTTAGATGACGGCACGGTCTACGGCGTGCTCGGCGTCGAAATTCTTGAAAGCTACCTGCAAGCCCTGCTGCCGGGCACCGAGCTGCAGAACGACAGCTCGGGCACCTATCTTCTCGGCGTCGCATCGAATTCCGCCATTGGAAAAGACGACCTTACCGTCAGCGTCATCTCCGCCTCCCCCGCTGCAAATGCGCCACAGCAATCCTATGACCAGACGCTGCTGCTCAAGCCGTCAAAGCGCGGTGGCTACCAGAGTGACTCTCCCCTCGGCCTTTGTCACGCCGCCGTGGCGCCGCTGACGCTCTACAACCGCAACGCGCCGTTTTCCAATGAGCAGATGCTGCTTATCGGCTCGGTGCCGGTATCGGCGCTTTACGCCTTTTCAGGCTATGTGCTGCGGTTTTTGATCATCGCGGTCCTCGTCGTGCTCACTGCAGGACTTTTCAGCAGCCTTGTGCTGGCGCTCAAGCTCTCGCGCCCGATTTCGCACCTTTCCGACGAGGTCGCGCATGCGCGTGAAAGCCGCAGCTCCATCCCCATGCTCTCCGCCACCGGCATCATCGAGCTCGACCGGTTCTCCTCCGCGTTCACGCAGCTCGGACGCGAGGTACTCGATACTTCGACCAAGTTTCTGCGCATCATGGACATGGCAAGCGTGGAGCTCGGCGGCTATGAGCTGCGCTCCGCTCCCGACAGCATCTATGTCACCGACAATTTCTTCGACCTTCTCGGCATGCCCGGCGTTGACGCAGACGACTTAACAGCGCAGAGTTTCCGCGAGCTTTTGCAGCGCTTTGAGCGCTCGTGCCCCCACTCCCCCGCGCCCGACGGCGCGATGCTCTACCACATCCGTCTGCCAAGCGGCAAAGAGCGCTACCTTCGCATCGAGACGACGCACGAGGACGGCACGCAGGTCGGCCTTGCCGAGGATGCGACCGCCAACACGCTTGAAAAGCTGCGCATTGAGCACGAGTGCGACTATGACACGCTCACAGACCTCTACAACCGCCGTGCCTTCCACCGCATCTGCGCCGAGTTCTTCTGCTCACCCGAAAAGCTCGGCCACGCGGCGCTTTTGATGTTCGACCTCGACAACCTCAAGCAAATAAACGACACATTCGGCCACGACTGGGGCGACGAGTACATCCGCCGCACAGGCGAATGCTTTGCCAAGAACGCTCCCGCGCGTACCGTCTGCGCGCGCATCAGCAGCGATGAGTTCAATGCACTCTTCTACGGCTACAACGATCAGGATACGCTGCGCGCCGACATCCGCGCGCTGAAAGCCGCCCTTGAGCATTCTGTCGTCCAGCTTCCCAGCGGACGTGAGCTGCGCGTGAGCGTCTCCGGCGGTATCGCGTGGTATCCCGAGAGCAGCACAAATCTCATCACACTGCGCAAATACGCGGACTTTGCCATGTATCAGGTCAAGCGCTCGCGCAAGGGCGAGCTGCTGGAATTCGACCCTGAGGTCTACCGCACCAGCCTGCAGGAAAGACGCTGCCATGAGGAGTTCCGCCGTCTCATCAACGAAGAGCTCATCTCCTATCACTTCCAGCCGATTATCGACGCAAAAGACGGCAGCGTCTTCGCCTATGAAGCGCTCATGCGCGTGGACCTGCCCACGCTGCGCTCCCCTGCTGACGTGCTGCGCCTCGCGCGCGAGGAAAACTGCCTGCACGAGGTCGAGCGCATCACGTTCTTCTGTGCGTCAAGTGCATATCAGGCGCTTGAAAACGCCGGTAAGGTCGTGCCCAGCGCGCTGCTGTTCGTCAATTCGATTGCAAGCCAGTATCTAACGCCCGATGAGCTTTCGGAATACTCCGCGCGCTACGCCTCGATCCTGCCGCGCATCGTCATTGAGATCACGGAGGAAGAGTGCCTCGACCCCAAGGCGCTGCGCATCAAGCAGACGATCCGTGGCAGCTCTGGTGCGTTCGCGCTCGACGACTACGGCAGCGGCTACAGCAACGAGCGCAGCCTTCTCGAGCTCTCGCCCAACTACATCAAGATCGACCTTTCCATCATCCGCAGCATCGACACCGACGCCAACAAGCGCCAGATCGTGTCGAACACCGTGTCCTACGCGCACCAGCGCGGCATGAAGGTCGTGGCCGAGGGCCTTGAGACCGCGGACGAGGTACGCACCGTGCTGTCGCTCGGCGTCGACCTTCTGCAGGGCTTCTTCCTCGCGATGCCGCAGGTCGAACCCGGCGGCGCGAGCGAAGAAAGTCTTGCCGTCATCGCCGAGATGCACAGCCAGAGCGATGAGAGTCAAATTTCGATATTTGGCGGCGACAAGCAGTAAATATCGCAAAAAGGCTCACGAAAGCATTGCTTTCGTGAGCCTTTTTCTTTTATCCGTTCTCTTTCGCCGTGCGGGCGCATTCGATGATCGTGCGCGCCGCGCGGTCGATGTTGATGGGCTTGGAGAGGTGGGCGTTCATGCCCGCAGCGAGGCATTTTTGAATGTCCTCATGGTAGGCGTTGGCTGTGAGGGCGATGATGGGGATGTGCTTCGCCGTCTCGCTGTCGAGCTTTCGGATGGCGGCAGTCGCCTCCAGGCCGTTCATCACCGGCATCTGCATGTCCATCAGGATCGCATCGAACTCGTCTGGCGCGGCCTGCTCGATCCGCTGTAAGCAGTCCTGCCCGTTCACAGCGCGCGCACAGTGCACCCTGTAGCCGCGCAGTTGCTCGGCGGTGATCTCGTAGTTTAGGTCGTTGTCCTCGGCCACGAGCACGGTGAGCGGCTTTTCCGGCAGCGTGATGGCCGTCTCGGTGTGCTCTTCGGTCTCGGCGTCGTCCGCCGCGGCGGGCAGGTCGAGCGTCACGCGGAATGTCGTGCCCTTGCCGACCTTGCTCTCAGCCCCGATCGCACCGCCCATCAGGTCGACGATCTTTTTCACAATGGCAAGGCCGAGGCCGCTGCCGCGCACCTTGTTGACGCCCGTGTCGACCGCGCGGGAAAAGGCCGAATACATCTGCTCCATGAACTCCGGCGTCATGCCGATGCCCGTGTCGCTCACGACCGAGACAAGGCGGACCTTGCCGCTCTCGGCAAGCTTTTCCTCATAGACCTCGAACTTCACATCGCCGTTTTCCGGCGTATACTTGACGGCGTTTGAGAGCAGATTCATATAGATCTGCCCGAGGCGGATCTGGTCGGAGAGCAGCACATTGTGGGAAATGTCGTGCAGCTTCCCCGAAAAGCGGATGTTTTTCGCCTCCGCCATGCCCGCGATGGCCTGGCAGTAGAAGTCAAACAGCTCCGGCAGCTTCACCGGCTGCGAGACGATTTTGAACTCCCCGCTCTCGATGCGCGAGATGTCCAGCACATCGTCGATGAGCTCCTGCAAGTTGCTGCCGCTGACACGGATCTTTTCCAGGCACTCTTTCATCTTATCCGAATCGTCTGCGTGCTGTAGGGCGATGTTCGTAAAGCCCATGATGACATTCATCGGCGTGCGGATATCGTGCGACATGCGCGAAAGGAACTCGGACTTTGCCTCGTTCGCGCGGCGCGCCGCAGTCTCTCCGCAAGCGTCGAAAGGTCGAAAAACGGCTCGACATAGGGCAGATACTCCGGCAACGATGCTCTGCTTGCTCATTTCACTCATGTGGACGCTCGCTCTGCCGCTGTGTCCGGTCAGACGGTGCATCTGCCGCTCGCTTGCAGCCTCTTCATAATAACCCGTGCGCAGATCGATACGGTAGATCGTATAATAGATCTTGCTGATGGCCGAGATGACCTCGTAGCTCATCCGGCTCTCCGTGAGCGCCGTTTCCAGCGCGCGCTGGTGCTCGCGCTCCTCCCTCACGATCTCATCCACGCTGCGGAAGTCCAGCAGGATTTGAAAGCTCGTTTCCGTCTGCTGCACCCTATTGGCGCGCACCTCGAAATAGATGTTCCCGATGGCGTTCGGCACACTCTGGTAGCGGCGGCTGACGCGGTCCTTGGTCCTGAGCTCGCGCATCAGATTTTCTGCGTCCAAAAATTGCAGGAAGTCCGGTGCGCTCTCCTTAAGGACGCACTTGTGATAGTAATGCTCGACCGCCTCGGCATGGGAAAATAGCTCCTGCCCATGCGGGAGCAGGTCGCCCGCGGAGTTGGAGTGCTCCTCGATCTTGACGATCTCGGCCCGGTCGTTCATCAGGTCCACACGATAAACGGACGTGCTGTCCTTGCAGAGCACCTTGAGCATCTGCTGCTCAAGCTTCACGGCCTGCAAATTCTGCTCGAGCGACTTCTGCTTTTCTTCCAGCAGCGTCAGCATGCGCAGGTTCTCCCGCGCGCTGCCGAGGTGCCCGCCGACAAAGGCAAGCAATCGGAGCTGGCCGGCCGTCATCGCCCGCTGCGGATTGTCAAGGCCGAAAAAGCCGCTCAGATTGCCGCGATAGAAGACCGGCACCGCGATCTCGGAGTGGATGCTCTGCGTCTTCAGGATCTCGTACTCGCTCGGCATCTGCGTTTTCACGCCTTCAATATTCGGAATGACGATCGTCTCGCCGCAGTCGAAGACCTCCAGCCAGTACGGCATATCCGCGGGAACGATCTCCGTCAGGTTGTCGATCTGCGGCGCGACGCCGTTCGCGCACCACTCAAAGGTGTTGCAATAGGCCTCCGCCGTCCCCTCCAGCCGCTCGAAGAGAAACACGCGGTCAGACTGCATGGCTTCGCCGATCAAACTCAGCAGGCGGTAGACCAATTCGTCCATCTCCTCCTTGCTGCGGGAGCGGTCGATACGCGCGAGCTGATCGATGAGCGCAAGGCTGTATTCTGCCGCACTGTTCGCCCCTGTGGTCACGGGCGGATGTTCTGCTTACTTCATGCGCTTGTCTCCTTTGCGGCAGCTTTCGATACCTGTCATAAATATACAAAATTGGTCATAGTTTGTCTATTATAGCATGGGGTAATTTGAAAGCAAATACGAAGTTGCCCCCTCCCGACCATCTCGGCATCACCGCACAAAAAGTGCGCCGGCTCGTTGAGCCGGCGCACTTTTATTTGTTTTCACATTCTGACGCTTTACTTCTTCTTGCCGCCGAGGAATTCCGGCAGGGGCTTGCCCTGCTTGAGCCACTGGTGATACTCGGCCGTCGCGGCGAACTCGACGTCGCCCGCAGAGTTGAGCGCGGTCTCGACAGAGTCCTGAATGACGCCGATGATGAAGCCGACGCCGACGACCTGCATCGCGATGTCGTTCGAGATGCCGAACAGCGAGCACGCCATCGGGATGAGCAGCAGCGAGCCGCCCGCCACGCCGGAAGCGCCGCACGCGCCGAGGGCCGACATGATCGAGAGCAAAATCGCCGCGGGCAGCGAGACCTGCATACCCAGCGTATTGGCCGCGGCCAGCGTCATGATGGTGATGGTGATGGCCGCGCCGTCCATGTTGATCGTCGCGCCGAGGGGGATAGAGACGGAGTAGAAGTCCTTGTCCAAGCCGAGCTTTTCGCACATCGCCATGTTCACGGGGATATTCGCCGCGGAAGAGCGGGTGAAGAACGCCGTCAGGCCGCTTTCACGCAGGCAGCGGAACACCAGCGGATAGGGATTGCAGCGCAGATAGATGAAGATGATGATGGGGTTGATGACAAACGCCATGAAGAGCATCGTGCCGACCAAAAGCAGCAGGAGCTTGCCGTACTGGGTGAAGATCGCAAGGCCGTTGCTCACAACGTTCGTGAACACAAGGCCCATGATGCCGAACGGTGCCAAATTGATGATCCAGCGCACGATGGTGGACACCGCGTCCGCCGTGTTGCTGAGGAAGACCTTCGTCGAGTCCGCACCGAGCTTCTTCATCGCCACGCCGAAGAGACAGCCCCACATCAGAATGCCGATGTAGTTGCCGTTCATAATGGCGGAGATGGGGTTCGAGACGATGTTGGACAGCAGCGTGTGCATGACCTCGCCAAGGCCCTGCGGGATGACCTCGGCCTCAGCGGCCTCGGGCAGCAGGAGCATCTGCGGGAAGAGCATGCTGGTCACAACGCTCAGCGCCGCGGCGACGAACGTCGTAAGCATGTAGAGCCACATGACCGTGCCGAAGCGGCGGTCGAGCTTGGACGAGCCCTGCGCCAGCGCGCTCGCCACGATGACGAACACCAGCACGGGGGCAATGCCCTTGAGCGCGCCGACAAACAGGTTGCCAAGCTCCTGTAACCACGTCGCGCCGGGACAGACCAGCGCCAGGATCACGCCGACGACAAGGCCGATCGCGATGCGCAAAATCAGGCTGACGCCGTTATACGCGGCGGCAATTTTTTTAAGGGTCTTCATAAAGGGATTCATAGGGGCATCTTCTTTCTTTACAAAATCTAACGCTCTTACGATCCTCTTCTCTCTGCTCAGGCCGCAAAGGCGCTTTCACTAACGGCCTTTATTATATCTTTATGTGCAGGAAATTGCAAGGAGCGGACAGATGTATTTCTACGAAAAACACTCCAATGACAGAAATTCGTCATTATCGCCATGAGATCTGCTGTCTGTCGCCGTCTCGCAGCACGAAAAAGTCTTTTCTGTCCGCACGCCATAAAATTCTTGCGCAGGCGAACGGATTCTATTGACATCTTTGGGCATTTTTGCAAGAATCCGATTCGTCTGTCAAAAAACACAGCACAAATAATAACACCCATCGGATCATACCGACGGGTGTTATTTACATAACCGCATTTTACATCGGCTCAGCGTGTTCGCCGCAAAGTGCAACAATGGTCAGCGCAAACAGCTCCGCGCTTCGCACGATCTCATCTACCACAAGGTACTCATTTGCACCGTGCATGTGATAATCTACACCTAATCGGGAAGCGCCAAACGCCACGCCATTTTTCAGAAAGTGCGCATATGTCCCGCCGCCAATAGCAAGGCACTTGCCCGGTTCGCCCATGACCTGCTCATAGCAGCCTAAAAGCGTCTGGATAAACGGACTATGCAGGGAAGCACAGTGTTCTCTTCCCATGTGCCTGAATAGCTCGTATATAGGCCGCCCTTTTCCAGGTTGATGACGGGATACTCTCCGTCCGGCGAATAAGAACAGGGTGTTTCTTCCTTCCGTGTGTTGAACGATCCGGGATGGGAATTGCTGACAGCAACGCCTTTATATACGGGTGCAGCGGATTCTGGAACAGCTCTTTACTGGGCACTCTTTCCACACACTGCCCCAAATACATCACTGCAATCTCATCTGAAATGTGCTTAACGACCGACAGGTCATGCAGCATGTCAGTCATATCGCCCGCACAGAGCTTGGGTTTGACAAGTTTGATTACCACAGTCTTCGTCACACCCACGCCACCATGCTTGCCGAAAAGGGTGCTTCGCCCAAATATGTGCAATACCGCCTCGGTCACAAGAACATTCAGGTCACAATGCAGATCTATCAGCATCTCACAAATAAGATGTCCACCGAAAATGCACAGCTATTGGAGCTGTTTTAGGTATTGCTGAAAAAATAATTAAGATTTTCCCCTTCATCTGCATTGTTTCTCTGCCGTTCAGCAGATACTGCTATTGACATTCCTTTTTCATTTGTAGTACAATCGTAACACAAGGAGTTGATTTTTATGGCAATGGATGCAACGTTTCAAATCCGTATGAACAGCGAACTGAAATCCGAGGTAGAGAGTCTCTATCGCAGTCTCGGTACCTCCTTTGCAGAGGCCGTCCGCATCTTTGCGCAGCAAAGTCTTCGTGAAGGCGGTATGCCCTTTACCCCGTCCTTAAAAACCTGGGATGAACTGAGTCAGGATGAGATCAACGCCAAACTCCGCAAGAGTGCAGCGGATATTGCCTCTGGCCGTACCCTTTCTCAGGATACGCTTGACGCAAAAATCGCAGGACTATAAGCAAACATGGACAAATACAATATCGTATACACAAATGCTGCCGCCAATGATATCGCTGAAAAGTTTCAATACATCACCAGCGTTCTTCACGACCGCACCACCGCCGAACGCTGGTACGCTCGCTTGAAGGATGCGATCTGGCACGATCTTTCTTTTATGCCGGAGAAGTATCCGCTTTACAACGAAGAGCCATGGCACAGCAAAGGTGTTCGCCTGTTCATCACACGGCAGGATGTTGTGATTTACTCCACAGATAAAACTGCACAAACCGTCTACATCTGGAATGTCTTCACAGCAGGCCGCGATTTGAGTTCTCATATAGAAGACGCACTCGAAAAGTGACATCGCCCACTGCATCATTTTAGTGCCGACTTTGAGCAGAGGTTGGCAAAATGTTGACAAAAACGAAAAAGCACCCGCTTCCATGAGGAAACGGGTGCTTTGTGTTTTGTAGAATTGTTGCTTTTTTGCCAGCTTTCGGTAAGTTTTTCTTACTTCAGGCTTTCGGCGACCGCGACGGCCACGGCGACGGTGGCGCCGACCATCGGGTTGTTGCCCATGCCCAGGAAGCCCATCATCTCCACGTGCGCGGGCACGGAGGAGGAGCCGGCGAACTGTGCGTCGGAATGCATGCGGCCCATGGTATCGGTCATGCCATAGGAGGCGGGGCCGGCGGCCATGTTGTCCGGGTGCAGGGTACGGCCCGTGCCGCCGCCGGAGGCGACGGAGAAATACTTCTTGCCCTGCTCAATGCACTCTTTCTTGTAGGTGCCGGCGACGGGGTGCTGGAAGCGGGTCGGGTTGGTGGAGTTACCGGTGATGGAGACGTCCACGCCCTCGGAATGCATGATGGCCACGCCCTCGCGGACGTCGTCAGCGCCGTAGCAGCGGACGTCGGCGCGCTCGGTCTCGCTGTAGCGGATCTCGCGCACGATGTTCAGCTTGCCGGTGAAGTAGTCGAACTGGGTCTGAACATAGGTGAAGCCGTTGATGCGGGAGATGATCTGAGCGGCGTCCTTGCCGAGACCGTTCAGGATGACGCGCAGGGGCTCCTTGCGGGCCTTGTTGGCGTTGCGGACGATGCCGATCGCGCCCTCAGCGGCGGCGAAGGACTCGTGACCGGCGAGGAAGGCAAAGCACTTCGACTCGTCGGACAGCAGCATCGCACCGAGGTTGCCGTGGCCCAGACCGACCTTGCGGTCCTCGGCGACGGAGCCGTCGATGCAGAAGGACTGAAGACCCACGCCGATCATCTTGGCGGCTTCGGCCGCGGACTTCACGCCGGACTTGATGGCGATGGCCGCGCCGACGGTGTACGCCCAGCAGGCGTTTTCAAAGCAGATGGGCTGGATGCCCTTGACGATCTCATACGGGTCAAAGCCCTTGGCCTTGCAGATCTCGCGGCACTCTTCGACGGAAGAGATACCGTACTGAGCGAGGACGCCGTTGATCTTGTCGATTCTTCTCTCGTAGTTTTCAAATAAAGCCATTGTTTCGTCCTCCCTTCCTTATTCCTGACGCGGGTCGATGTACTTGGCAGCGTTGTCCCACTGACCATAGTGACCCTTGGCCTTTTCGAGCGCTTCGTTCGCATCGATACCCTTTTTGATGAAGTCCATCATCTTGCCGAGGTTGATGAACTCGTAGCCGACGATCTCGTTTTCCTTGTTGAGCGCGACGCGGGAGCAGTAGCCCTCGGCCATCTCGAGGTAACGGGGGCCCTTTTCGGCGGTGGCGAACATCGTGCCGACCTGGGAGCGAAGGCCCTTGCCGAGGTCCTCGAGGGACGCGCCGACAGCAAGGCCGTCCTCAGAGAAGGCAGACTGGGTGCGGCCGTAGACGATCTGCAGGAACAGCTCGCGCATGGCGGTGTTGATGGCGTCGCAAACAAGGTCGGTGTTCAGCGCTTCGAGAATGGTCTTGCCGATCAGGATCTCGGAAGCCATGGCAGCGGAATGGGTCATGCCCGAGCAGCCGATGGTCTCGATCAGAGCCTCCTGAATGACGCCCTCCTTGACGTTGAGCGTCAGCTTGCAGGCGCCCTGCTGGGGCGCGCACCAGCCGATGCCGTGGGTGAAGCCGGAAATATCGGCGATCTGCTTGGCCTGGACCCACTTGCCCTCTTCGGGGATCGGGGCCGGACCGTGATATGCGCCCTTCGCAACGGGGCACATATGCTGCACTTCGGTCGTGTAAATCATAACGATCTTCCTTTCTTATCCTCTGTCTCCACAAAAAGCGGAACGTATCCATACGTATTTTTTATCATAGCAAACCCGAACGTCTTTTGCAAGGCGAAAAAACGGAAATACGGGCAAAATCCGTATTCCTTTCCCTCATTTTCCGCTATGCCGCACTTTTCGTTACAGCAGGTGGCGGATCGGGCGCTGGACAACGCTCAGAATCGTATACAGCGCGCGCTTTGTCCACGGCAGCGTCACTTCTTCAAACTGCGCGCCGTACTCCGTGCCGCCGTCGTGCAGGGCGAGGCGGCTCTGGTCGATGTACTGTACGCTCTCCTGCCGCAGCGCGGCATTGACCTCCTCGCTCTCGATGACGAGCATCAGCTCCGTGTCGAGATATGCGCTGCGCATGTCGGCGTTGAATGAACCGACGACGCTCAAATCGTTTCCGATTAAAATTGTCTTCGTATGCAGCGACTGGCCGCAGACGACCTCGTACACGTCGACGCCGCGCGATAAAATATTTTGCTTTTCGCGTAAGTAGTCCGAGCAGCCGCTCGGGTTCGCGCCGTTTTCAACGGCATTCGTCAGCACGCGCAGCTGCCGCGTCTCGGCAAGTGCTTCCAAATCGTTATACATTTTGTCGTTGCAGATGATGTACGGCGTTTGCAGCAGGATGTCATCGCCCTGCGCCATCAGGCGGACAAGCGCGTCCCACAGCTCAGGCGCTTTCGCCTCCGCGCGCGGCGAGCCGCTGAGAAGGCTCACATGCGTGACCGCCGCGGTCTCCACCTCCCAGTCGACGGCGGCAAGCTCTTTTCCATGCACCGCGCATAGCGCCGCGTAGCGCTCCTGCAGCGCGTCGGTCTGCGAGGACGTCTTGCCTGTGATGGTTTTATTCTCCGGCTGCGACCAGACGCTTTCAAAATACGTCAAAAGCTGGGAGACCGAGCTGCCCTCTCCCCCATCCGACACGACGAGCACGTCGCGGTCGATGTTCTGGTTCTCCTGATACGAGCCGAGGAAGAGATCGTTCGAGTTTCTCCCGCCGAGGATGTATTTGCTCCCGTCGGCGATCAGATACTTGTCGTGCAGACGGTAGTTGAGCTTCCACGGGCGCAGCAGGTCGATGGGATCATAAAAGCGCACCTCCACATTCTCCTCCGCCGCGAGGGCGCGGAGAACGCCGCTGTTTTGCAGATGCAGAAAACCGTTCAGCCCGTCGACGATGACGCGCACCCGCACGCCGCGCTGCGCCGCGCCATAGAGCGCGGCCATCAAATCCTGTCCGCTGCCGTCCGCGCGCAGGTCAAAGGTCGAGAAGATGACCTCCCTTTCCGCACTCTCGATGAGCTGCAAGCGCCAGAGCAGCGCACTGTCCGTATCCTCGATGCTCCTCACGCGCTCCTGCGATGCGTCCGTACTCAATCGGGCTTCATACTGGCTCCACAGCTCCCCCGCCGCCTCTTTCTGCGGCAGTGGAACAAAAACGGCCGTCAGCACGGCGTATAAAAGGTACACGCCCAGTGCGATGCCAAGCCATTTCAAGATATGTTTTTGCTTCATTTTTCACCTGCTTATCATAAAACTCATGCCGTCAGTTTATCATAAGGGATGCAAGCTGTCCAGCGGCGCGGCGGCGGTAAGTTTTCCCGACCGAAACGCCGCAACTTTCGCCCAAACGGAAATTTCTCGAAAAGAGGTCTTGACAATCCTCCAATTTCCGACCTATACTGTCGGTAAATGAAAAATACCCCACACGGGTATTGTATTTGCCCCGAAGGAGGAATCAAATTGAAAAAGGAAACCTATGACGTGACCGGCATGAGCTGCGCCGCCTGCTCCAGCCGCGTGGAAAAGGCCGTCGCCAAGCAGCCCGGCGCGCAGCAGGTCGCGGTCAACCTGCTGAAAAACAGCATGGTCGTCGAATACGACGAATCCCAGCTTTCGTCCGCGCAGATCATCGCCGCGGTCGAAAAGGCGGGCTACGGTGCGTCTCTGCATGCAAAGCCCGGCAGCGCCCCTGCCGTGCAGACTGCCGAGACCGGCGGCGCCAGCGCCGCACAGAAGGCGTACAGCGACATGAAAAAGCGTCTCGCCCTCTCGCTCCTCTTCACCATCCCGCTGTTCTATCTCTCGATGGGCCACATGATGGGCTGGCCGCTGCCCGCGTGCTTCCTCGGCATGGAAAATGCGATGACGTTCGCATTCACGCAGTTTTTGCTGCTGCTGCCCATCGTCTATATCAACCGCCAGTACTATATCGTCGGCTTCAAGACGCTGTGGCAGCGCTCGCCGAACATGGATTCGCTGATCGCACTGGGCTCCAGCGCCGCCATCGTGTACGGCATCTACGCCATCTATAAGATCGGCATCGGCTTTGGAAGAATGGACATGGACACGGTGCACACCTATATGATGGAGCTGTACTTCGAGTCCGCAGGCACGATCCTGACGCTCATCACCATGGGCAAGACGATGGAGGCCCGCGCCAAGGGCAAGACCTCTGATGCCATCACAAAGCTCATGGACCTTGCGCCCAAGACCGCGACGGTCGAGCGCAACGGCGTCGAGAGCGTCATCCCCGTCGAGGAGGTCCAACTCGGCGACGTGCTGATCGTCAAGGCGGGCGAGAGCGTCCCCGTCGACGGCGTCGTGCTCGAGGGAACGCCCTCGGTCGACGAATCCGCGCTGACGGGCGAGAGCATCCCCGTCGAAAAGCAGGCGGGAGACAGCGTCATCGGCGCGACCATCAACAAATCCGGCTATTTCAAGATGCGCGCGACCAAAGTCGGCGACGATACCGCCCTTTCCCAGATCGTACGCCTTGTGGACGAGGCCACAAGCTCCAAAGCGCCCATCGCCAAGCTCGCCGATAAGGTCAGCGGCGTGTTCGTCCCCGTCGTCATCACGATCGCCGTCATCGCGACGGCAGCATGGCTGCTGACGGGCCACAGCGTGGAATTTGCGCTGTCCATCGGTATTTCCGTTCTCGTCATCAGCTGCCCCTGCGCGCTGGGTCTCGCCACGCCGACGGCCATCATGGTCGGCACGGGCCGCGGCGCGGTGAACGGCATCCTCATCAAGTCTGCCGAAGCGCTTGAGACGACGCACAGCGTCAACACCGTCGTGCTCGACAAGACCGGCACCATCACGCAGGGCAAGCCCGTCGTCACCGACGTCGTCGACGGCGGCATCGGCAGGGACAAACTTCTCTCTGTCGCCGCGTCGCTCGAAAAGCTCTCCGAGCATCCGCTTTCCGAGGCCATCGTGGCCGAGGCGGAGAAGGAATCGCTCACGTTCCTGTCCGTCGACAAATTTGAGCAGATCCCCGGTCAGGGCATCCGCGGCGAGGTCGAGGGCCAGCTCTGCCTTGCCGGCAACCGCCGCATGATGGAAGCAAACCGCATCGAAAAGAGTGACCTGCTCGCACAAGGCGAAGCGCTGGCTGAGGACGGCAAGACGCCGCTCTACTTTGCGCTGGACGGCAAGCTCATCGGCCTCATCGCCGTAGCCGATGTCGTCAAGCCCACGAGCGCGCAGGCCATCGCCGAGCTCTCGAGCATGGGCATTGAAGTCGTCATGCTCACGGGCGACAACGCCAAGACCGCCGAGGCCATCCGCCGTCAGGTCGGCGTGGACCGCGTCGTGGCCGAGGTGCTGCCGCAGGATAAGGAACGCGAGATCCGCCGCTTACAGGAGGGCGGCAAGAAGGTCGCCATGGTCGGTGACGGCATCAACGACGCGCCCGCCCTTGCGCGCGCAGACGTCGGCATCGCCATCGGCGCCGGTACGGACGTTGCCATCGAGTCGGCGGATATTGTGCTGATGCGCAGTGACCTTCTCGACGTCTCGACCGCCGTGCAGTTGAGCCGCGCGGTCATCCGCAACATCAAGGAAAACCTCTTCTGGGCGTTCTTCTACAACGCCATCGGCATTCCCATCGCGGCGGGCGTGTTCTACCCCGCCTTCCAGCTCAAGATGAACCCGATGCTCGGCGCGCTCGCGATGAGCTTCAGCTCGGTGTTTGTGGTGAGCAATGCGCTGCGCCTGCGCTGGTTCAAGGCCAAGCACACGGAGGCAGCACCGAAAACGGTTTCTTCTCCGTCGGATCGCGGAGTGGAGATAGCAAGCAAGGAAATTATGGCAAGTAATGAAAAAGGAGAAACAAACATGGAAAAAGTCATCAGCATTGAGGGCATGGCCTGCATGCATTGCGTGAATCACGTTCAGCAGGCGCTTTCCGCCGTCCCCGGCGTGAAGGAGGCAAAGGTCGATCTTGAGAGCAAGTCCGCCACCGTCAGCGTGGACGGCAGCGTAACCGACGCGGCGCTCAAGGCCGCCGTGGATGAGGCTGGCTATCAGGCCGTCTCCATCCGCTAAGGCCATGAGAGCCGATCGTGATTCCGTCCGCCGCAAGCTGAAAATTGCCCGCGGCCAGCTCGACGGCATTTTGCAGATGATCGACGACGACCGCTACTGCGTGGACATCTCCAACCAGCTTCTCGCCACGCAGTCGCTCCTCAAAAGCGCCAACCAGCAGATCATGCGCGCGCACATCGAAGGCTGCGTGCGCGAGGCTTTGCAGACCGACCATATCGACCCCAAACTCGAAGAGGCCTTCCAGCTCCTCGAGCGCATGGCGCAGTCGTGACCGCACAAAAAAGGACGACAGCTATTTTTAGCTGTCATCCTTTTTTGTTATTCGATCAGATCCTCGCGGTCGAGTTTCTTTTCCGAAAGCTGCTGTGCGGTGTGCTCATGTACGAGCTGGAGTACTACCGCCGTGAGGGGAATGAAAAACACAATACCGACAAGGCCGAAGAGCTTGCCGCCAAGCAATGCCGCAAGGAGCGTCCACAGCGGCGCAAGCCCCACGCTGCTGCCAACCACATGCGGGTAGATGAACTGATTTTCCGTGAACTGCACCGCCTGATAGACGATCAGGCACAGCAGCGCCTTCTCCGGCTGGGCAAGCAGCGTCAGCAGTACGCCGATTGCGCAGGAGGCCAGCGCGCCGATGTAGGGAACAAAGGCGAAGGCCGCCGTCAGCGCAGCGGTCAGCCCCGCGTAGGGAATGCCGCACAGGGAGAACGCGAGAAAGATCATCGTGCCGAGGATCACGACCTCCACGCACTGCCCGGACAGGAAACGGGCGTAGGTGGTGTGCGTCAGGCGCGCGATGCGGCAGACCTGATTGGCCTTTCGCTCGCTCAGGTTGGCGTAGAGGAGTCTGCGGCTCTGTTTAGCAAGGCTGCGCCGGTCGAGCAGCACATAAAACATGATGACGATGGCAAAGGTGACGTTGGCCACCGCCGAGACTGTGGTACCGGCAAGATCCACCACCGAGTCGATCAGCGCGCCGGCGCCGGTGAGCGCCTTTTCCAGCACCGTTTTCCAATCGAGCGCGGCGATGCGATCGGTGAGCTCGCTTGTATCCACGCCGTGATCCGAGAGAAGGCGCGCCCAGTCCGGCCAGTTCTCCCTGACCAGTGTGCCGATGCTCTTGAGCGACGCGGCAAGCTGCGGCAGCGCCAGAACGCACAGCAGTACCACGACGATGACCACGCACAAAAGCGTCAGCAGCAGGCTGAGAAGGTCAATGTGTTTTTCCTTTGCCTTTGGCATCAGGCGCGTCAAACGTCCTGCGATGCCCTGCATCGGCACACTGAGGACAAACGCCATCAATAACCCTATGATCACCGGCGTGAAGAGGGTAGCGAGCCTCGTGAGAAACGCCGCGACTTCGTTGAGATTCATCAGCGCGGCATAGAGCGCCACGCCGAACGCGACCAGAAGAAATTGCTGTTTTCCTTTTTTATCCATTGTTCTTTTCTGCACCTTCCGCGCGTTCGCTCTGCCACCGGAGCGGAAGTGCCGAACGCTGTGCATATCCTTTCAGGTTAATTATAGAATGGCTTGCGCTGCATTGCAAGTTCTTTTGCCCGTCGCTTGGTAGTTTCTCCCGCCCGCTGCTTTTTTCGCGCAGACTTTTGCGGAAAATCAACATTTCTCCCCTTGGCGCGGCGGTGATCGTCTGCTATACTGAAAGGAACAAAAGCACATCGGGCGGGCGTTGACGCTTCCGATGGAAAGGAAGGCTCAGAATGAATCGAACGGGGAACGGCGCCGCACTCTGCGAAGATCCGCATGACTTTCTTGTCATGCAGAATCTCTATGACGCGGCGGTTCGGCAGCTCACGTTGAAATTCAATATTCTCAACAGTGAATTCAATGTTCTTTATGCACGCAATCCCATTCATCACATCGACGGGCGCGTCAAATCGCAATCGAGCATCGTCGCCAAGCTCATCAAGCGCGGCCTGCCGCTCTCGATCGAGTCCGCGCGAAAAAACATCAACGACATCGCGGGCGTGCGCGTCGTTTGCAGCTACATCGACGATGTCTACCGCGTGGGCGAGATGCTGGCGCGGCAGACGGATGTGGAGATCGTCAAAAAGCAGGACTACATCCAGACGCCGAACTACAACGGCTACCGCTCGCTGCACATGGACATCAAGGTGCCCGTCTACCTCTCCGACCGGACGGAATACGTCGTGGCGGAGATCCAGCTGCGCACGATCGCCATGGACTTCTGGGCGAGCCTTGAGCACGATATCCGCTACAAGGTCGACAAAACGAAGCTGCCCGAGGGCATCAACGAGGAGATGTTCGAATGCGCGGGCAAGATCGCTGAGATCGACCGCCAGATGCAGGACATGTACCAGCGCATCAAGGCCTCGGATGCCTACAACGAAGATTGAGTCCCCTACATAAAGGAAAAAGGATGCATCGAAAGACGCATCCTTTTTGTTTTTTCACTGCTTTTTGTGATACCCGCAGTCGCAGTAGGGGCCGCCGGAGGCGAGCGTGTACTCGCGCACGAAATCCGACGCGCCGCCCGCGTCGCTCATCGTGTAGTCGAGATGGCACAGCGCGGGCGTCAGATCGTAGAGCCCCAACACCTGCATCAGCGTGCAGATGCCGCAGGTCGTGAAGCGCGCCTCGTAGCCGCTGCCGTCCTCGTACTCGAAAAAGTCCATGTTCCACGAATAGGGGTTGCGGTCGCCCGCGCGCAGCTTCGCCGTCGCCTTCATGCCCTCGATGTCCTTGGGCGTGAACTTTTTCTTTCCGCTCGCGCGGCAGAAAGCCTTCATCGTAGGCGTCATCATCGCCGCGGCGTAGTAGTCCGTCAGCGTTTTGATGTCCGGCCGCTGCGGCATGCACAGGATAAACGCGGCGAGCATCGCGCAGTTGACGATGTTCATTTCGAAGCGGTCGCGCTTGTCAAATTCCGGCAGCTTCGCGATGATCTCGCGATATTTCTTTTTGGCACGCGCCGCAACGTCCTTCGCCTGCTCCGCGGTCAGGTCGAATTCGACCGTCAGGTGCTTTTCAAACGATCCGGCAAACAGCGCCCACATGCCCGCAGGCTTTCCAAGATACTTCATTTGCTCTCCCCTTTTCGAGTTTAATCCCTCAAACTCATCTGCATTTTTGACTGCCGTCTTGCTTTTGGTCATAGTATACCGAGGGCGGGAGCGCTTGTCAATGCGGCGCAAAAAAGCGGCGGTTCTGATGAACCGCCGCTTTTTTCAGTTGGATTTACTTGCCCTGATAGGCGCGATACAGGAACGTCACGATCTCCGCGCGCGTGCAGTCCGCGTTGGGGCTGAACATCGTGTTGGAAGTACCGTTCGTCACGTTATTCGCAACCGCCCAGTTAATCGCATCAGCGTAGAACGCGTCGGACTTCACATCCGTGAAGCTCGCGCTGCTCTCGACCTTCTTGCCGAGGGCACGGTACAGGAACGTCACGCTCTGGCCGCGCGTGCAGGTCGCGTCGGGCGCAAAGGTCGTCTCGGTCATGCCGTCGGTGATGCCGTTCTCAATCGCCCAAGCGACAGCCTTGGCATAGTAAGTGCTCGCGGGAACATCCGTGAAGCTGCTCATCGTCTTCGGCTCGGGGCTGCCTGCGGCACGCCACAGGAACGTCACGATCTGCGCACGCGTGCAGGACTCATAGGGACCAAACATTGTGTCGGACAGGCCGTTCGTCACGCCGCTTTTGACCGCCCACTTGACGGCCTCATAGAAGAACGCGTCGTTGGGCACGTCGTAGAAGAAGTTGAAGACGCTGTTATCTTCCATAAAGGTCGCCTTGACCTCGACCTTACTGCCGGGCATGGTAAAGGTGTACTTGCCGTTGCCCTTGTCCGTGAGCTTGAGCTCGTCGCCGTTCTTGTCGGTGACGGTCAGGGTCTCAAGAACATAGCCATCGTTGGGCTTCACCGTGACGGTCACATTCGCGCCCTTGGAGGCGTTGGCCGGGGAAATGGTCACCGTGCCGTTGGGAGCAGCGGGAGCGGTCGCGGGATAGGTCGGCGCGCCGGGAACGTAAGGATAGCTCGTGTACTTGTGGCAGACAGAGCAGGTCGTGCCGGGCTTGTGCACCCGGTCGCACTTGGTGTGGCAAACCGCGCAGATGCCGTCCTTGTTGGACCAGTCGTGACCGAGTTTCTTCAGCGTCTCCGCCTCAACGGTGGTTGCCTGCGTACCAGCCTCGTCCTTGAAGACTCCACCGCATCTGGAGCAGGTGTAGTACTCGTTGTTGCCGTCTTCCGTGCAGGTCGCGGCCTTGGCATCGGTCTTGGTCATATCGTGGCCGAGGGTCTTGAGCACCCAGCTGTCCTTCTCAATCTCGTTGATTCCGTTTTCGTCGGAGAAGTACTTGCCGCAGCCGGAGCAGGTCCAGTACTCGTTGTAGCCAGCTTCCGTGCAGGTCGCGGCCTTGGCATCGGTCTTGGTCAGCTTATGAGCGCCTAATTCGCCATACGGCTGATCACAGGTTTCACAAACCGCCTTTGCAGTACAGGTGGCAGTACCGCCGGTGTGCTTCGAAAATTCACCGTTTGCACCGCACTCAGTGCAGGTCTTCCAATGGCCGGTGCTGTCGCTGGAATAGGTCGTGCCATATGTGTGGGTATGGTCGTCACCCAGCGTCACCTTGATGTAGTCAAAGGTGTTGGAAAGCTTCCAAGCAGGAGTATCGCCGCCGTCTCTGTTACCGCCAAGATAATTAAACGTAAAGCCGAGCTTCTCCAAAGCATACTGCTCATAGTCACTTGCAGTCAACGAAGATCCATGGCTTCCGTATCTGCCCTGCGTGTTCAGCTTGGCAAACACCTGCTCACCATCAACAGAAAGAGTCACAAGGCTCGTTTCGGTAGCTTTATCATAGTTATTCTCCAATTTGACAACAGAATACTCATCGGAAGTCGGAGTTTTTTGATATGCAGGCCCACCGAAGTTGATATATTTCGTACCGCCGGTCGTATCATTATATGTGCCCATATAGATGCTCGGCTGATACAGGAAAATATAGGTCATACCCTTTGCCCTCTCTGCGGTAGAGCTGAAGAGCATATTCTCTGTTGCCTGATTCTTTTCTTTCCACTCGACACGCCAATTCTGCGTCGGGTCAAGGGTAAACGGAGTGCTCAGCTCACCCTGATAATCATTGAACTTCACTGTGTTGTCATCGTTCAACGTGGTGCTGCCATGTTCAGCACTCACAGTGATGATAACGTTACCATCCGCATCAACAGCGTCCAGATTATTGTCGAAGTCCCACGTAAAACTGCGGGTCCAATGCGCATACAGGGGCGTACCGTTAAGGTTGTCCCGCATGCCAGAGGGAATCGCCGTGTCCAGAGCGGATGCAATCTTGTTCCCGCCAGCAGCCTGATCGAACCAGCCCACAAAGGCGTAGCCTGCGCGGGTGGCCTTCGGCAGCTCGGCTGTCACGGACTGCTTAATGGGATCACTGCCGTTTTTGAAGCTACCGCCGTTGGCATTATAGGTGACGGTCTTCTCATCCGGAGTCACTGCCCGCTGCTCATAGAGCTGCTGACAGATGTAGGCCGCGATCTGGCTGTGACCATCCATATTAGGGTGGAGCGCGTTATTCGGAGAAATGCCTTCCTGATTCCGAAGCTCCCGCAGGTCGATTGTCGTGATATCGTAGTGCTTTGCAATCTGCTCGATCACTTCCGCCTGTTTAGGAATATTATTTTGCTCATAATAGGGAATAATTGCGATAATCTCAGCATCCGGATAGGTTTCCTTCATGCGCTGCAGAGAAGCCGCGTAGGCGCTCGCTGTATCCGAATAGGACTTCGCCCAATCGACAGTCTTCGCATAGTCTGCATCAGGATTAAACGTACCGACCGAGCTGTCAGGGTTGCTGCCGCCATAGTACAGGATCACATCCGGCGTGCCATTATCGTCAAGCTTGTTGATTCTATCCTTGCTTGCCATAGAAGCAGCTTTAGAACCGATGGTGCTTCCACTCCATGCCTCATCAATGCCCTCTACCGCGCCAAAGCGGGTGATGATGGCACCCCAGTAATTGCGCTCAAAAGTCATCTCTTTGCCAGTAGTATTATCATAATACAGAGCATTACCGCTGGGAATTTTGTCCTTGATCGTCGAAATGCTGTCACCCATCACGGAGATTGTTTTCCCGTGGAACAGCGAGTATAAATAGTTATACTCCGCTTCGCTGGCGTAGTTATAAACGACCCAAGTAGAGTTGCCCACAATAACCTCTGCACGGCCCTCTTTTCTGCCGCCGGTCAGCGTGCCATCTTGCGTAACACTAACAATAGCTTCGTTCGAGCTTCTGACTGCGTCCCCCTCGGGAACGGTAATTTGGACTATTTTGTCCGTCCAAATGGTTATCGGCCCCGATGTCACTACATCATCAGAGGAATACATTTCTACCGAATCAGCATCAATGCTCTCATCATTCCTTGCCCAAACTACCGTCGGCAGCAGACTCAGCATCATGACAAGTGTCAGTAAACTTGCCAATAATCGCCGTTTCATTCCATTACCTCCTAAGATTCTCTACCTTTTGCCCGCCTCCTCGGGCTGGGTTTACTTGGTTTTGCGCTTGGTTTTCCCGGCGCAGACGGGGCAGCCGCACTGCTGCACGCCCGCGCGCGAGTAGATGGTGGCTTTCCAGACATGGCCGTAAGAGCACTGCCACCACGCTTTTTTGTGGCTGCCCGCGGTCACCATCTCCGGTGTCAGCGCGCCGTTGAGGGTCTCGTGCCACTGCTTCGCCACCAGCGGCGCTGCGGTCGCTAAGTCGTTGAAGCCCGGCAGCACCTTTCGGTTGGCGCAGTAGGGACAACCGCCGCCGCGCTGCACGCGCTGCGCAACCACGGCGCGGTAGGAATGGCCTTTTTCGCATCGCCACCAGACGCGGCGGTTCGAGCCCGCGGTGACATTGCTTGGATGAAGCGCACCGTTTTTCTCCTCGTCCCACTGCGCGGCAATGTCCGGGTACGGCGTCGCAAGATCGTTTTCACCGGCCAACGCCTGCCGTCCGGTGCAGACCGGACAGCCCGTGCCGAGGACAGTTCTCGAAAAAACTGCTGCGCGCCACGAATGGCCTTTCGGGCAGAGCCACCAGACTTTGCGCTTCGTGCCGGAGATCACCTGCGTAGGCAAAAGAGGCACGTTTTTTGCCGCATCCCATTCTTTCGCGATCGACGGATACTCAGCCGCAAGGGACGTTTCCTCTGGCAGGACGTTCTTTCCCGCACAGTACGGACAACCGCTGCCCTGCACCCGCGTCTTGACGGCAGAACGGTAGGAATGCCCTTTCGGGCATCTCCACCAGATGAGCTTGTGGCTGCCGGTCGTCACATCCTGCGGCGTCAGGGGTGCGTTCTTTTCGTCATCCCATTCTGCCGCCAGCGCGGGAAACTGCTTTGTCAGGCTGTTCTGCTCGGGTGAAGCCTTGCGGCCCGTGCAGTAGGGGCAACCTGTGCCCTCGCTGCGGGTGTAAACCATGGCCTGCCATGAGTGGCCGTTCGGACATGTCCACCAGACTCTTTTGGGGCTGCCGAAAGTCACATCATCCGGCGTGAGTGGTAAATTTCGCTCAATATCCCACTGGGCAAGCAAAGCAGTCTTTCCCTGTTCTGCGCAAAACGCTCGAAATGTTCGTCGGATCGTCAGCCTCTCCCTCGCGAAAAAAGCTCCGTTCCAGCAAAGCCGGACGGAGCAAGGCTGCAAAGCTTAGTAAAGCACGGCGATATTTTTCGATCGACGCCGCGGCGCGCTCTTCATTTTCGAGGGCTTTCAAATAGGCTTCGACCATCTTGTCAGTCATATAAATGTTCCATAATAAAAATACCGCTATCTCTCTTGATAGGGGTATTGTAACGTATTGTCGCGGATTTCGAACAGTGAATTGCACTCCCGCAGCTATGAATATAAAAAAAGAAGCCACTCTCTTGAGTGGCTTCTCTCCATGTTGGCGCTACCTATCTTTCCGGGCCGTCTCCAGCCAAGTATTGTCGGCAGAAGCGAGCTTAACTTCCGTGTTCGGGATGGGAACGGGTGGACCCTCGCCCTAATCAGCACCAACTGCTGTATTGC
>OJKP01000392.1_pt1 | contig 32695 bp, 29 predicted proteins | sample 1596521 | NCBI WGS metagenome assembly OJKP01 (sample SAMEA4350130, study PRJEB24818) | metagenome | biome: human; feature: gut; material: faeces | place: Denmark | collected 2013-09
GTCCTTTGCGAAAACACTTTTTATTATGGACAGGACAGAGAATGACTATTCCGCCTTCGAGAAGGCGATGGATGAGCAGAGGCTTTACAGGCAAATTCCGGATTTCACGGGAATATGCTTGCGGATAGGAGCGGATCCGGCCGCGTTGGACGCCGTGATTTATGATGAATTGGGTTATCGGGGGCAGGATCTGGTCGATTTTTATCGCCGCTGCGAGAATATTCATTAAGAAAGATTGTGGAATAGTGTTGTTATTGGGACATTTTTTTATTAGATTTGCCTTTCGGCGAACTTATGAGGCGCTTACAAAGGTAAATCGATTTTTATCAAGTTGTTCCCCGTAATGCAATTTTGCCAACAATGATTTCATAATTAATAACTTATAGTAATGAAGGAATATTCTACTAAAGACATCCGTAATGTGGTTCTGATTGGTAGCGCCAAGTCAGGTAAGACCACATTATCTGAAGCCATGCTCTTCGAGGGCAAGGTGATCGCCAGAAGAGGCACGGTCGAGGACAAGAACACTGTTTCCGACAATGAGGAAATCGAGAAAATCAACCAGAGATCGATCTTCGCCACTCCGCTTTACGCAGAGTTCATGAACACGAAGTTCAACGTGATCGACGCTCCGGGTTCCGATGACTTCATCGGAGGCGCTGTGTCAGCCTTCAAGGTCTGCGAGAACGGTATTCTTGTCATCAACGCACAGCAGGGCGTCGAGGTGGGCACAGACATCTTCGCTCGTTACGCCGATAAGTACAAGCTGCCTCTCATCGTGGCTGTCAACCAGCTTGACTCCGAGAAAGCCGACTGGGAGAAGACCATCGCCGAGATGAAGGAGACTTTCGGCCACAAGCCGATCATCGTCCAGTTCCCTGTCAACCCAGGCCCTTCATTTGACGGCTTCATAGATGTCCTCAAGATGAAATACTATCATTTCAAGGACGATAACGGAACCCGTGAGGATCTTGACATCCCTGCGAACCTTATGGACGAGGCCGAGACTCTCCGTCAGGAGCTCATCGAGAAGGCAGCCGAGTTTGACGATACCCTTATGGAGAGATTCTTCGAGAACGGCTCGCTCACCGAGGACGAGATCCGCGAGGGTCTCGGAAAGGGAATCCGTCAGGGTGGCGTGCTTCCTATCTTCTGCCTCTCCGGCAAGAAGGACATCGGTGTGAAGAGGCTCATGGAGTTCACCATCAAGACCGCCATCTCCCCTGCGGAGACCAAGTTTGTCACCAAGGATGGCAACGAGGTTGAGTGCAACGCCGGAAACCCTACTTCCATATTCATCTACAAGACTGACGTCGAGCCGCATCTTGGAGAGGTTTCTTATTTCAAGGTTATGTCCGGTCATCTGACAGAGGGTATGGATCTTGAGAATGCGGAGACAGGAGACAAGGAAAGACTTTCCGCCATCTATGCCGTGGCCGGTGCCAAAAAGGAGAAGGTCTCCGGACTTCAGGCGGGTGAGATCGGTTGTACAGTGAAGCTGCGCGCAGGAAAGACCAACGTGACCCTTTCACAGCTTGGTTCCGGCATCGCCTACGAGCACATCGTATTCCCGGCGTCCAAGTACCGCTGCGCCATCAAGGCCGAGTCCCAGAACGACGAGACCAAACTCGGCGAGGCTCTCTCGAAGATTTCCGCCCAGGATCCTACGATCATCGTTGAATATTCAAAGGAACTCAAACAGACTATCCTCAGCGGCCAGGGCGAGCAGCACATCAATGTCTGCAAGTGGCGTCTGGAGAACGAGTTCGGTGTGAAGGTCGTTATGTTCGCTCCTAAGATTCCTTACCGTGAGACCATCACGAAGGTGGCTACGGCGACTTACCGTCACAAGAAGCAGTCCGGTGGAGCCGGTCAGTTCGGTGAGGTTTCCATCCTCATCTGCCCTATCGTTGAAGGCGTTCCGTTCACGAACAAGTTCAAGATTGACGGCAAGGATGTTGTCCTCAACGTCAAGACCAAGGAAGAGTTCGACCTCGAATGGGGCGGAAGGCTTGAGTTCTACAACTGCGTTGTCGGTGGAGCCATCGACGCGCGCTTCATGCCGGCCATCCTCAAGGGACTCAATGACAAGATGACCGAGGGCCCTCTCACCGGTTCTTATGCCCGTGACATCAGAGTCTTCGTCTATGACGGTAAGATGCACCCGGTTGACTCCAATGAAATCTCCTTCATCCTCGCCGCGCGCAACGCCTTCAAGGAGGCATTCCGCAACGCCGGTCCGAAGATCATGGAGCCTATCTACAATGTCGAGATCATGACACCTGCCGACTACATGGGAGCCTGCATGTCAGACCTTCAGAACAAGAGGGCGCTCATCGAGGGTATGAGCTCGGACAAAGGATTCTCAGTCCTCAAGGCCCGTGTTCCGCTCGCTGAGCTTTACCGCTACTCCACAACCTTGAGCTCGTTGACCTCCGGCGCCGCGACATTCACCATGGAGTTCGCTGACTACCAGCCTGTTCCTGCTGATGTCCAGACCAAGCTTCTTGCCGAGTACGCCGCTCAGGAGAAGGAAGAGGAGTAATATCAACAGACCTTTATGGTCGATGACAAAGAATATTCAGCCCTCCTCTCCGGTATCGCTGCCGGAGGGGAGGGTTGTTCATTCCTAAGTGATAAAAATTAGTTGCCTCAGATTTCTGAGGAAAGATTACCTGATTGAATATATTCATTTATGAAAAAGACATTCTTCTCCCTGATGGCGGCTCTGTTGCTGCTCTCATCCTGCGAGGTTCATCATTTTATGACCGACGCTTCCTATCGTGCCACGGTTGAGGCGGATCTGAATAAAAGGCTGCGGCCGGAGCGTCTGCAGGGCTTCTTTGCGGTCGATAAAGACAAGAAATGCCTTACGGAGTCCAACGGCTTTGTCAGCGACCTCTATCTGACGACAGAAGAGTTCGAGGCTTTGGAGTTTCTCTATGCCTATATGCCGCTCGCGGATGTTACGGATTACAGCACAGACTATTACCTTCAGAATATTCGTTCGTCCTTCGCCGCCCGAAAGGAGATGGGGTGGAATGTCCCGGAGAGGATATTCGGGCATTTCGTGCTGCCTGTCAGGGCGAACAATGAGAACCTCGACACTTCAAGGGTCGCCTTCTACCGTGAGTTGAAGCCACGTGTGGAGGGTATGAATATGAAGGATGCCATTCTGGAAGTGAATCATTGGTGTCACGAGAAACTGACCTACAAGCCATCCGACGCTCGTACCCTGTCCCCGCTTTCCTCGATGAGAAGTTCGTTGGGGCGTTGCGGTGAGGAGTCCACATTCGCTGTGGCGGCTCTTAGGGCTGTGGGAATCCCTGCCCGTCAGGTTTACACCCCTCGTTGGGCGCACACGGATGACAACCACGCCTGGGTTGAGGCTTGGGCTGACGGTGATTGGTACTTCCTTGGTGCCTGTGAGCCGGAGCCGGTCCTTAATCTGGGGTGGTTCAATTCTCCGGCCAGCCGTGGATTGCTGATGCACACAAGGGTTTTCGGAAACTATGACGGCCCGGAAGAGAAGGTTATGGTCGGGCCTAACTTCACGGAAATCAATCTGATTGACAATTACGCCAAGACCGACCGTGTTGATTTCACTGTAGTTGATGAGAATGGTTCCCCGGTTGACAGCGCCTTGGTTGATTTCAAGATTTACAACTATGCCGAGTTCTATCCTGCGCTTTCCAAATACACTGACGCTCAAGGGCGTACATTCCTGACCGCCGGGATGGGGGATATGATGGCCTGGGCCTCGAAGAACGGCAAGTATGGCTATTCCAAGGTCTCTTTCGGCAAGGACACAGAGGTTAAGATCACGATTTCGGACCAGCATTCATTTGATCCTCAGTCAATGATGATTGTCCCGCCGCCGGAGACCGCGAACATCCCTGAGGTTACTCCGGAGCAGCGTGCTGAGAACGACAGACGTTTCGCTCAGGAGGACAGCATCCGAAAGGCTTATATGGCTACATTCTTCGTCACGGACAGTTCGGAGAAAGGGAGGCTTCTGGCATTCTCTGCCGGCAACCACGAGGTGATCGAAAAGTTCTTGGAGGATCATCCGGACGCAAGGGCTTTGGAACTGCTTAAATCCTTGAGCAATAAGGATATGATAGATGTGACGAGGACTATTTTGGATGACAGTTACAATGCTTCGGACGCGATTCTCTGCCCAAGGGTCGAGAACGAGTTCCTCAGTCCTTACAAGTCGTTCTTTGCAGGTCTCTTCGGAACCGGACTGTCAAAGGAGGAGTTGTCTGTCCCTTCGAACCTGATCAGATGGGTGCAGGACAGCATCACTGTGCTGCGTGACCCTAAGGCCTGGAGCATTCCGATGTCTCCTATCGGCGTTTATCAGGCAAGAATGGCGGACGTTCGCTCAAGGAATATATTCTTTGTCGCTCTCGCCAGGACTTTTGGGATTGACGCGCGCAAGGATCCTGTGACCGGAAAGATTCAGTACAAGGCTGACGGCCAGTGGGTTGATGTGGATTTCGAGGCTTCCTCGCAGGTTGTGGCTCCTACCGGGACACTGGTCCTGAACTACGAGCCTACGGCTATCCTGGCGAATCCGGGCTACTATTCCCACTTCACTGTCAGCAAGATAGAGAATGGCCGCACGAAACTTCTGTCGTTTGATGAAGGTCAGGTTGATATGGGCGGAGGCGTCAGCTGGGCGAATATATTCAAGAAAGGGACATCTCTGGATGTCGGGGACTACCTTCTCGTGAGCGGCAACCGCCTCTCCGATGGCAGCGTGCCTGTCACGATGCAGCAGTTCTCCGTCAAGGAGGGGGAAACCACAACGCTGGATCTCCGCATTGTCATCCCTGAGGACAAACTGTCGGTGATCGGTTCGTTCGACGCGGAGACAAAGTACCGGATTGAGCCTGATTCAGAGCCGGTTTCGGTGCTTTCTACCACCGGCAGAGGGTTCTATGTGATTGGTTTCCTGACTCCAAGGCAGGAACCTTCCGTCCATGCAATCAACGACATCATCGCCGCGAAGGCGAAACTGGAGTCCTGGAACCGTCCGATCCTGCTTCTGACCACCGCTGAAGGTCTCGGATGGCTCAAGGAATATTCCTCCTCGCTCCCGTCCAACGTCCATTTCGGCATAATCCCTGACGGACTCGACCTAAAAGACCGCCGTATGCCGTACTTCCTTCTGGCCGACACTTTCAACCGAGTCTTCTTCACAACCGAGGGCTACACCATCGGTCTCGGCGACCAGCTCGTCACCGCCATCGCGAAGTTATAGCCCATATAATAAAACAATTGAATGGCTGTGGAGGCTAAATTGTTGTAAACGAATATATTGAAGCACCCTGCTCCTTCGGGTGGGAGTAGGGTTATTTTATTGATTGCAGGTCAAACATTTGACCTCCACTGCCAACAGCTGCCCCCCCCTGCTGTTGCTGAGCCTTAATCTTCCGGTCGATGATCCTACGGTCACAAAGTCTGTGGTTGCTGAGCCTGTCGAAGCATCGAAGCGACCATAAATGTCAGTATTGTTTTTGCTATAGTTAATTGCTAATTTTGCTAGGTTTAATCGCGGAATCATGAAAAGAATAATTATCGCTCTGATAAGCCTGGCGTTATCAGTCAGCATCTATGCACAAGAGATCACCGGAAAATGGAATCAGACCCATCACGGTTCCGAGAATGGCTCGGAGATGATGACATCCGAGACGCTATCTTTTATGAAAAACAGCACCTTTGAGGATGTGGTGACTCTGGAAATGAAGTATGTCGATGACAAGAACGCCCAGGCTCCGCTTATACTTAAAGTCAGGATCTCGTGCGGTGGCACATGGTCTCTTACCGATAAAACCCTGTCTCAGACTTATGACGCGAAATCCGTCAAGACCGAGATTCTGGAGCAACCGGACGGCTTCCCGAAATTCTTCCTGAATGTACTCAGCAAAAGTGTTGTCTCGGAATTCAAGAAACACTCAAAGAGACCGATACGCAGCAATGTGGTCTCATTGACATCGGATAAGCTCCAGCTTCTGGAGGTCGGAGCCAAAGACTCCGAGACAGAGACGTACACCCGCGCGAAGTGAAATATCTTTGTGGAGGGCAACTATTTGTAAATGAATATATTGATAAATCCTGCTCCTCAAATGAGAGGAGCAGGATTATTTAAGTAGTTGCCAGTCAGGTATTTATTTTCCACGAACTGTTGCTGGGTGCAGGCTCTGTGGTTGCTGAGCTTGTCGAAGCATCGAAGCTTTACGCCCCTATGATCCATTTGCTGCCAGGAAGGCGTGAGATGAGTTCTGAGGTCAGGGCGCAGCAGACGAATGTGCAGACCGCGATGAACGGAATCGCCGCCGCTGTGTGCAGCTGGAGAGTCTGGATGGACACCACTGACCATAGGTGCAGCCAGAAGATATGCATCAGGTACATCCCGTAGCTCAGTTTTGAAAGACGGGTGATGATCCTCGGTGCTTCCGAACGCTTTATGCAGGAGAACATCAGGAACGTTCCGGCTGTGAGGCAGGCCACGTTGATCGTGCAGAAATTCCAGCCGATTTCGAGCACCGGAGTGCTTATGACAATTCCCGTAGTGGCTTGTACATAGAACGAAAGAATGGTGACGATCGCCCCGACGGTCATAAGCATAGCTCCGGCAATCATCTTCTTACGTGTGCTCCAGTCAAGGTGTTCACGGATATAATGCGCCATCACGAGGTAACCGAGGAAGCCGGAGAAGTACCAGAGCAGGTGATACTGGTTCCAGAAACATTGTCCCCAAACCTCTCCGAACCAACGGTTTAGGTACGGGATGCAAGAAGAAATGGCGAACAGGATGATGAAGAACCGCTCCTCACGTTTGCCTACCTTTTCAAGCCACGGGGATATTACCGGAATGAAAAGATACAGGCTCAGCAGAGGGAATATGAACCACAGATGCCCTGCAAGAGACGGGAAGTTCAAAGGAATGTGTGTCAGATCGTGGATGCTTGTCTGGATGTCGATCTGTCCCCAAAGCAGAGGAAGCGTTGAGTAGAGAATCGCGAAGATGATGAAAGGTGGAACAATCTTGGTGAATCGTCTCTTGTAGAACTCCTTTGCGGACATCCCTTTCTTCATCGGAGCCAGCAGAAACGCCGACACAATCATAAAGAGCGGCACCGCCATCCTTGAGAATCCATCGTAAAGGGACACGAACAACCTGTCAGTCTCATTGGCCAGAAACGACTGAGGGCCAGCCATATCGGTCGCTCCCGGTCCCGGATAGAAATTCTCGCTCGCGTGCACCAGCATAACAAGGAAGCATGCGAACACCCGCACATAATCCAGGAATACGATCCTTTTGTTTTCGTTCATCTATCTTCTTTTTTAGAAATATTCAATGTCATCATGTGATTCTCCAACCGGAGCCCCGCAAAGATAGAAAAAACGTGTTTCGTGCGCAATATCAGTTCTTACATGCACAAGGGGATTGAGATTTGGTATCCAAAGCCGTAATTTATGAGAATAAAAATGAGTAATATGCTATTAAACTGAAATTTAGTATTAGAAAATAAAGGATTTCTCTTCTTTCTGCAAGAAAAGCATTAACTTTATACGCATAAATATTAACAACGTGTCTTTCATCAAAAGATAAGTTATTATGTCGTACTCTAAAATTGAAGAAATAAAAACTGTCCTCTGGGGTAAACACAATATATACTTCAAGGCTAATGATGATGTAAATATCATTGTAGGTATCAATGGTAGCGGGAAAACCACATTGCTCAATGAAATCCACAAGAATATTCTTGATAACATTGATGATAAGAACCGAGAGGTATTTGTTCCGTCCATTGATAATATAGCTATGCGCGACAAGCGCAAGGTTGCCAATGCCCTGACTCAGGATTTGGAGTTTTATATGTTCGATATGAAGACTGGCCCATCTATGATGTACCATCGTATGTCTATGATTGATGCTTCTCCTGAAAAACAAGCAGAGATAAAGAAAGGCATAGATGATTTCTGTGCCATTGTCAATGGCTTGTTTAAAGACACTGGAAAGCGCATAGAGATTGAAGGCAACAAATTCAATATCATTGCGGACAATCAGATATTGCCTATTGATGCTCTTTCTTCGGGCGAGAAACAGATTCTTTTGATCCTGCTGCGGGTTTTCTTGTTGGACGGAAAGAGCGGTTATGTCTTGATTGACGAACCAGAGAACTCCCTTGACATCAGTTGGCAGTTTGAATTGATTGATATTCTTGTAAAGCTCAATCCAAACGCGCAGTATTTCATCACCACCCATTCTCCAAGTATCTTTGGCAAAGGATGGGGTGACAAGATTATCTATATGGAGGATATCACAACACCTGTCAAGCTGTAGTTATGACCAGAATAGAGGAACAGGCACAATATTACAAGAATCTTCTTTTGCGTGACAGGAGCATCAAGGCCGTTGTCCATTTGGAAAATGCAGAGGATGAACGTTTCTGGAATAATCAACTCCAGAATGCGTCTCCTGCCAAATACTTTTTCCTGACATACTCCAAAAACAACAATGGAGTGGATTCGCGAGGTTGCGAGCAATGTCTCCGTTACAGACCATATTTGACTAAGCACTTCTTTATCTGCATAGATAGCGACCTGCGTCAGTTAAAAGGTGAGGATGGACTCAATGCCGACAATTATATCGCTCAAACCTATACATATTCTTGGGAAAACCATTTGTGCGAGGCAAAGCATCTTCAGCGAAGATTCTCTGCATTGGTGCCAGAAAGCAACTTTGATTTCGAGGTATTCTTAACGCATCTCTCCACTGTCATTTATAAACCACTGTTGTATCTCGTTCATTACAGCCAAAACTCTGAACTAAATCGACAGTGGAACATTTCAAAATTCAATGCTTGTCTGCCGTTGCAGCCCAAGCTGGAAGAACTGTCTGATAATGGACGAGGCTACATTGAAAGAGTTTCTTTGTTATTTGAAGAAGCACTTCGTGGTCTTGAACAACCAGATATGATGGCGAACGAGTTTATAGATGAATCCAATGCCTATCTCCATATACAAGGACATCAACTTTTCAAGGTTGTCCTTCATATAGGCACTATGTTGTGCAGAGGTACAGAAATCGCATTCAAGTCAGGCATTTTAGACAAGGCGATTCATACCGACGGCTACACTGAAATCAACCATTTGCAATCTGATCTTGTTCAAATAACCACAGAAGCATAATCAATGGAGAATAAAATTAAAGTTGTTCTCGTAGATAAGAAGAGAACAAATAAGTGGCTCGCAGAGCGGATAGGTTGTTCACCAACAACCGTGAGCAAGTGGTGCACAAATGTCTGCCAACCACCAATGGAGACATTCGTTAAGATTGCTGAACTCCTTAAGGTTGACATTAATGAACTGTTGAGGATAGAGAAGAGGTAACATAAACAAAAGTTTATTCTAAGGTAGACTGTGACAACAAAAGAAAAAGACAATCAGTCTTGTGTATTTTAAATTAGTTGTCGGTGTATATGTTCAATAACTAAAGGATTATGACAGTAAAAGTTAAAAAGCAAAAATCGACAGTAGCAAAACCTTTTGTGAAATGGGCAGGAGGGAAAGGCTCGCTTGTCAAATTACTTTCGGCACATTTGCCTGCTGATTTTTGCGATAAAGAAAATGTGACGTATATAGAACCATTTGTTGGCGGTGGTGCTATGTTGTTTTATATACTTACGCATTTTTCTAACATTCATAGGGTTATTATTAACGATGTGAACGCTGATTTAATTCTTTGCTATCAGCTGATAAAGAATAATCCACAAATACTTATTAAGTATTTAAAGAGGATAGAAAATGAATATATTCAATTGCAGACGGTTAATGAAAAATCTAGTTATTATTATCGTATGCGTGATAAATACAATAACGAAATTCCAAATGTTGAAGAACGAGCTGCATGCTTCATTTTCTTGAATAAGACTTGTTTTAATGGTTTGTATAGAGTTAACGCTAGCGGAAAGTTTAACGTTCCATTTGGTAAATACAAGAAACCAACCATATGTGATGATGTGTTAATTATGCTTGATCATGAGTTGCTGAAAAATGTTGAGATTTATACGGGTAATTATAATGTAATCTTAAAATATTTAGGAAGTGGCTATAACTATGTTTACATAGATCCTCCATATCGCCCATTATCAGGAACTGCGTACTTTAAGGAATACTCTCATAACGTATTTGACGATAAAGAACAAGAAAAGCTGAAGGTGTTTTGTGACGAACTTACAGCCAAAGGTTGTCAAATAATGCAAAGTAATTCAAATTCAATGGAAGGTGGAGAATCTTATTTTGCACAACTCTATAAAGAGTATTATATTGACCACATACAAGCTCATAGATACATAAATGCTCATGTTGGCAAGAGGGAAAAAGAAACAGAATTGCTCATCATGAACTATAACTATAATAATGAACAGTAAATAACACATCAATATATGGTATCCTTAACACCATCTCAAATCCAGAGTATAAGAGAACACATGACGGAAGATTCCTCTGTGCTTTCAAAGAAGTTCAAGGCTAAGAGAACTCCTTATGAGACAAGGAGTATATCATTGAATGAATTAGACGATTATGTCAAAGAAGGTTGGGAGGAAGTGTCTACTTCAAAGCATAAGGCAAAGATTCAAAAACTTAAGCCTACGGGTATGCGTTTTGAGGATGATATTTGGTGTATGTTCTATAATCTTGGATTCAGAACACTGAACTATGATGAAAATTTGATTGTTCAATGGGGCGATAGTCCGGAGGATAGGCATCAACTTGATGTCGTTGCAGTTGGCGAAGAAGCAATTTTTGTTGTAGAATGTAAGGCAACAGAGAGTATAAGACAAGCTTGTTTTAAAAAAGAAATTGGCGAAATATGTCTTTATAAGGAGGGGGTGATGCGTGCTCTAAAGCAAGTATATGGTCAAGAAAAAAAGGTAAAGTTCATTTTGGCTACAAGGAATTACACGTTCCCGGATGGTTGCGAAGATGAAATAAGGTTGACAGAAAATAAGATTTTTCAATTTACAGAGAATACTTATGACTATGTGAATAGCCTGATTAAATCATACAAATCTGCTGTGATTTATCAGTTCTACGGCTTAATGTTTCAGCACGAAAGAATAAACAATGATAAGATCCGTATACCTGCACTTCGTGGAACTATGGGAGGACACGAATATTACATGCTATCAATAGAGCCGGCCAAGTTGTTAAAGATTGGGTTTGTACTGCATCGGACTAAGGTCAATACTCAAATCTCTGTGCCAACATATCAGCGATTACTCGTACCATCAAGACTTAAGGGGATAGGTGAGTTTATTGATAAGGGAGGATATTTCCCTAATACTGTTATCGTTAATTTCGATGATTCTAACAAGAAGAATAAAGTTCAGTTTGAACAAGCTGCAGGGGGCTCTGATGATACAAAAACAAAATTGGGATACTTGACGATTCCAAATGCATACTGTATAGCATACATAATAGACGGACAACATCGTGTATATGGCTATGCGGGTTCTAAGTATAAGGACACAAATACTATACCTGTTGTAGCATTTAACGGCTTGCCTTCTGACGAGCAATTGAAGATATTCATGGATATCAATGAACATCAAAAAGCTGTAAGTCCAGGCTTGCGTCTTGACTTGAATGAAGATCTTAACTGGAATTCCCCACGCCTTGATTCTCGGCTTAAAGCTTTACGTTCATCTATTATTAAGCAATTGGCCTCGGGTAATAATAGTGTTTTGGCAAGAAAAATCTCTATTGGTGAAGATACAGCAAAACTCACTTTTAAGCCATTTGATACAGCATTGTCACAATCTTCATTGCTTCCAAAGGCAACATCAAAAGAGTTTACACAATATACAGATGTGTGTCTTTACAATACAAAATGTGTAGAGCATAATAAGGCGATGAATGATTCACAGAGGCGCATTTCAAACCTTATAAAGGAGAGTTATGCTTACGTCTACTACAAAATGAATGATGGACATATGGAAGAGTATGAGAAATTTATTGAGTGTAACCGAGGTACATATGCGTTTGTATCACTAATATCCTCATTTAATGAACATCTCATTCATATAGGCGAACTTGTACAAGAGTCAAGTACTAAAGAACAGATGGGCAAAATGTCACCCTATTTTGATGCCTTGATTGACTATATATGCAATATGCCTACTGAAGACAAAAGTCAGATTTTACTCATAAAAGGGGCCGGAGCAGATACGTTGTGGCTCAGAAAGTTTCAGAATGCTATTCGTCAACATATCTCTTCCTACAATCCCGATGGTCTAGACAGTTGGCTAGAAACTCAGGATAAGGATCTGCAAGAAGATGGTAAAAAATGTGGTAAACTCATAGAAAACGAGGTTAAATCAAGAGTACTTAGCAAGTTAGAGGACTTATATGGCAGCACATGGGAAAATCAAATTAAATCTATAGAAGGGAGATGTCTCATGCGAATGGATGACATTGAGGATGATGCTCAATCTTGGACAGATCATATGAATCTGCAAGACCTCAAAGAAATTATCGATAGCAAATGGCTCTCCCAAAAGGAAGATGACGAGACTTTTATAACATTCGAGAAGGAGTTTTCTATTCAAGTTACAGACTCATTTAGAACAAAGACAGACAAGCTAAAATGGTTGAATGATCTTATTTTATTCAGTAAATCTTGGACGACGACGAAAGGTCGTGCTCTAACTCAACATGAGGTTAATGAAATGGAATCTATTTTACGATCACTTATGCCAACCGAAGAAAACTAAAATGGATTATAACGAATTTTGTCAACACGATATCACATTACGTGATTACCAACAGAAGGCTAAAGAGCAAATTTTTAGTCGATGGAATGTTGCTGACAATATCCTTTACCAGATGCCAACTGGTACCGGAAAAACTCGTTTGTTCACGTCAATTATTCGTGATATTAATGTATGGGGACTTAGGCATAATATTTTTTTTCGTGTACTTATCATAGCTCACCGTAGTGAATTAATAGAACAGAGTTCTAGTAGTTTATCTAAATATAGAATTGAACATGGGGTTTTAGCTGGAACATTGAAGGATATGCGTGACTTGAATAAGCCAATACAAGTCGCGTCCATTCAAACAATAACACACCCTGCCAATAGAAATATAATTGAAGATTTAGAGTTCGACTTTATCATTATTGATGAAGCTCATCACGCTGTTGCACGTTCGTATCAGAAATTGTGGCAATTCTGTCCACACGCAAAGAAACTTGGTGTAACAGCTTCACCTTGGAGAATGAATAATAGTGGTTTCACGAATATCTTTGAAGCATACATCCCATCGATGCCTATCAAGGAATTTATACAAAAAGGTTGGTTGGCATCATACCAATATTACTCTATTCCTGTTAATTCTAAAGTAATTCAGTCAATTAATGCAATAAAGGAATACGATATTGAGGGCGATTTTAAAACGACTGCTCTCGCTAATGTCGTAGATACTTTGCGGATTCGTGCTCAACTATATGATAGTTATGCAAAAAAAGCATTTGGAAAAAAAGGAATAATTTATAGTATTTCTCGATCGCATAGTGAACATATCTGTGCGCAATATCGTAGTCACGGAATTAGGATTGAAAATATCGATAGCAAAACTCCGGCAAAACTTCGAGAAGAAATAATTCGTGCGTTCAAAAATGGTGAGATTGATATAATTGTTAACGTGGACATTTTCTCGGAAGGATTTGATTGTCCAGAGATTGAGTTCATTCAATTAGCAAGACCAACGAAGTCATTAGTAAAGTATATTCAGCAAGTAGGCAGAGGATTACGCAAGAATGGCGAGAAGCGATGCATCATTTTAGATAATGTTGGCATGTATTCTCGTTTTGGATTGCCGGATGAAGAGCGTGACTGGGAGTCATACTTTTACGGAAATAGAAATGATGAGTTTCTTCAAAATATTCGTTCCAAAGAGGACTCAGAAATTCACGATTTGGTTGAAGAGGACATAAGTGAAGGCAACGAAGAAATGGTACTCATTCAGGATGTTATCTTGCCACTTCCCATTATCAATTCAACCGAAAATGGCGAGAGGAATAGTTCTCAATCTTATTCTGATGATAATGTTACCGATTACCATTTTTCAAGATTGAGTAAACCATTCAATTCGGCTAAATACGTAATAGAAGAGACAGAAGAGGGATTCTATATAGTCAATGTGCGTAGTAAAAATCGTATGTTCCTCACTAAAATAGGAACTCTTCCTGGAGGAGTGATAATCGTTAATAAAGAATTAGATAAAAAGACATTTACGATAATAAAAACAGTGGCGTTATCAACTATTAATTCTCCATCAAGTAGAATAATAGGGACTTTACGTAAAGAAGGGCTGCTTATGAAATTTACCGCCTTTGATAAATCGGTATCTAATATAACAGTAAGTGTATGATGCCCATTGATCAAAAACTCAGACAGAGACTCCAGATTCTTCTTGAGTTTCAGGACCTGTTGAAAGCAATCTCTTTTGATCTCAATAATGAAAAGAATAAGCAATGGCTGATATAATTCAAGATATAAGCAATATCCCCGAGTTGCAATCGCCTTTCGAGCAGCTGCGGGAGGTGGATGCCGATGGGAGAGAATGGTGGAACTCACGTAAGTTGGCACGGGTGATGGGGTATGGCAAGTACTGGAACTTCGAGCGTGTCATTGCCAAGGCGCAGGCTTGGGCTTCGCGGAAGGGTTACCATCTGGGAGAGCATTTCGTGGGGATTACCGAGATGGCGGAACTGGGCAGTGGGGCGGTCAGAGAGGTGACAAGCATTCGGCTTTCTCGTGCCGCTTGTATGGCTGTGGTGATGAACGCCGACCAGAAGAAGGAGATGGTGAAGGTGGCGCGGCAGTATTTCAGCTCGACGATGACTCCTGATGTGGCGGTGAGGAGTATGGAGTCATCCGTGCTTATGTACAAGGGAGGACGAGGCAAAGTACAAGTGCTGGTCATCTTCGACACAAATACTTTCTGGCTCTCACAGCAGAGGATGGCGGAGTTGTTCGGGGTGGATGTGCGTACTATAAACTATCATCTCAAGCAGATAGATGAGAGTGGAGAAATCCATTTGTCCGACACTATCCGAAAAATTAGGATACCTTCGGACAAATGGTCTGGAGAGGTGATGATGTACAACCTTGACGTGGTGATTGCGGTTGGCTATCGGGTGAACAGCTACGAGGCGACGCAGTTTCGAATCTGGGCTACGAGTGTGCTGAAAGAATATCTCACGAAGGGCTTTGTACTGGATGATGAACGACTGAAGGGGAAGGATGTCTTTGGAGCGGACTACTTTGATGACTTGCTTGACCGCATACGAGAGATTCGCCTCAGCGAACGTCGTTACTATCAGAAGATAACAGACATCTATAGTGAATGTAGTTCCGATTACGACAGGGATTCTAAAGAGACACGTCTGTTCTTCAAGATGGTGCAGAATATGATGCACTATGCTGTCACTAAGCAGACTGCGGCAGAGATTATCTATGATCGTGCCGATGCGGAACGCCCTCATATGGGCTTGACTACTTGGAAGAATGCACCCGATGGCAGAGTCGTCAAGTCGGATGTGACTGTGGCCAAGAACTACCTGAGTGAAAAGGAAGTTGATTCCTTGAACAGACTGAGCAATGCTTTCATTGATATCGCGGAACAAAGGACCGAGGATCATATCTTGATGACTATGGCGGACTGGTCTGACCTTTTACAGAAGTATATGAACCTTAACGACCGCCCTATACTTCCTGATGCCGGCAGGGTGACACACGAACAAGCCGTCGAGAAGGCTCTTACTGAATATGATAAGTTCCGGGTCATTCAAGACCGTGAAATCATGTCCGATTTTGACCGTCAGATTGAGTTGCTGTTCGGTGACAAGAAATAGAAACAGCACGTGGGAATTTGCGCACGAAAAATTCGTATCTTTGAATTTTTGTTAGAAAGGCGATAAGATGAAGGGAATCTTCAGGGGCATATTCATAAGTGTGGCGCTGCTTGCGGGGAGCGGGCTGCGGGGGTGGTGTACCACTCCGGAGTTTATCGACTCGCTGCGTACAGAATTGAGGCTCAGGAATATGCCGGAGCGGGTCCTATTCCTGCCATTGGCGCTTGCGGACCAAAGGGGTGACGACGGGCGGGAAGGAATATGGTCGCTCACGGCGCTGGACGCTATCAGGGGGGAAGCACTTTGTCGGAAAACCGCAACCGAATCGGATAAAGGAACCGGGGATGTGGCAGAGGTGCTGATGACGAATGACAGAGAGGTGGTGAGGACGGAACAGGATCGAGGCGTAGCAAGCAATTTGATAGGTAGAAGCACTTGTGATTTGGACTCTACGGATGTTCGCTTCGATGATTATCTTTCCACCGTGATAGCACTCGACCGGCTGCAGGAGCTTTTCAATGAATATGGCGACTGGAATATGTCGATAGTGGCTTATGCCACAAGTCCGACGGCGCTGGCCGCGATGGATTCCACGGCGTTTGCCAACGCTCCGATTCTTAGGAGTTTACGAAATGCTGAGGAGGAATATTCAGAAAATATTCCGGCCGCGTTTGAGCGGATAGGGTCGCTGGCGGCCAAGAGGACGGCGGAGAGGCTGGCGTTCCTGCAGGAGCAGGCGGCGCTTAGGAAGGCCCGGCTGGACTCGCTGCGGAAGAGGCAGGCGGCGAACACCGACAGGATTACCTACACTATCCGTCGGGGCGACACGCTGGGAGGAATCGCGGCAAGATACCGGGTCAAGGTCTCTGACCTGAAGAGATGGAACAACCTAAGGAGCGATATGATTCGAGAGGGACGTAAACTGGTGATTTACAGATAGTCATTATGAAGCAATATAAGGTACTTTTGTTTTTTCTTTCCGTTTTCTTGATCCTTTCCGCGATCTGGTTCGTATATCCGTCGAAAGGCGTTCAGGTTGGAGATTTGAAGTTGAGGTTCCCGTCCTACCAGGGCTATCTTGCCGACCTTCAGGACAGCACGGTGGACGTGAATGTGGATTCCGTGCTTCTTGCCGTGCAGAAAAGCTACGAGATGGTCGAAGGCTCGACAGATACCCTTCGCTACTACTATGACTACATCACCTCGAATCCCAACCGGATATGTCTGCCGGAGGATGACTACACGTTCTTCGACTCGCTGTTCGTGGAGATGGCCGCGGCGGCAGATTCCGGCCGCACCGTCAGGATTCTGCACTATGGTGATTCCCAATTGGAAATGGACAGGATCTCGGCTGTGCTGAGACAGGATCTTCAGGAACGCTTCGGGGGATCCGGGCCGGGAATGGTGCCGATGATCCAACGGATTCCGACCGTGTCGCTCTCGCAGAACGCTTCCGGAAGCCTGACCCGCTACGCTATGGTGGGGGACTCGCTGACAAGGAAGGCCTCGCACAAGCGCTACGGGCCTCTGACACAGTTCACTGACGTTTCCGGCAACGGAACGTTCACTTTCACAAGAACCAAGAACAGATATTCCCAAGAGTTGGTCAAGTCGATCTCAAAGGTTTCCGTGCTTCTGGGGCAGAATTCCGCAGGCTTTGAGATGGCCCTGAAATGCGACACGTTGCCGGTAAGGAAAACCGTCATAGATTCGGCCAAGGCTGAAGTCTCGATGGTCACTTGGGAATTGCCTTGCGATGTGGAGAAAGGCACGATCAGCTTTTCCGGCAATGCTGAGATCTATGGAATAATGCTGGACGGAAAAGGAGGCGTGACCGTTGACAATGTCGCCTTGCGTGGATGCGCCGGATTCATATTCTCGTCCATCAACCGCCAGGTGATGAAAGAGAGTTTCGCGAAGACGGACACTCGGCTGATAATCTTACAGTTCGGCGGAAATGCGATGCCTGGAATAGCCTCGAAGAAGGCCATTTCCTCTTACGTGAGGAAGATCGTGATGCAGTTCGACTACTTCAAGGAGGTCGCTCCGCAGGCCCAGCTGATGTTCATCGGCCCGGCGGATATGTGCAAAAGCGTGGACGGAAATCTGATAACTTGGCCGCTCCTGCCGCAACTTAATGATTCCTTGAAGGTTAACTGTCTGAAGAACGGCGTGGCCTACTGGGACACATTCAACGTGATGGGAGGCCCGGGCTCGATGAGGAAATGGGTGAGCCACAATCCCGCTCTGGCCGGCCCCGATCATATTCATTTCACACACAAAGGAGCGCTTGAGATCGGAAACGCGCTCGCCAAGTCCTTCATTCTTTACCACGACTTCTACAAGCTCCGCCAGGAACTTTCAGACGAGGCTGTGGGAATATATCTGCGCGACCTGCGGGACAGTCTCAATCCTCGTCCCGCCGTGCCTGACACCTTGACAAAGATAGTGTTATGAGACGTTTCCTGACATATTCATTGCTCTTTTTGCTGCTTCCGGCGACCCTTTGGGGGCAGTCGCTGCGGAAGGCGGTTCCTGAATATGATTTCGCGCGTTTCGAGAAGAACCGGATTGGGTTTCAGGGGGATAGTTCGGCCTTTGAGAGGCTTTTCAAGAAGATGGATTCCGTGCTTTTTCTGGGTAAAGGCAACCTTAGGATTATGCACATCGGGGGGTCTCACGTGCAGGCCGGGACTTTGACGCGGCAGTTACGGAACGACCTTCTGTCTTTGAGAACGGCTTTGGACGGGGGCAGGGGACTGGTTTTCCCGTTCTCCGCCGCCCACACGAACAATCCAAGCAGTTTCACGACAAGTTACGAAGGGTCCTGGAAGGTGACGAAGAATGTCCAAAGGGAGCCGGATCATAGGCTTGGACTTACTGGAATAGCCTTGAGCGCGTCGGATGACAAGGCTTCGGTGATGGTCACCACTGTGGCCAGGGATCCGAAACCGCAGGATCCGACGTTTCGGTTCAACGAAGTGAAAGTCCTTGGATATTCATCAGCAGGAGAGAGAGTTCCGGTGGTGGTTTTGGCTAAGGGTGACACGCTGCAAGGGTGCCGGGCGGATTCCTGCTGGTCTTTCGGCCTTCCCGCGTTTGCGGACTCTGTCAAGATCGCGACCAAGGGACAAGGCGAGTTCACCTTGACGGGAATATTCCTGGACAACCCTTTCCCGGGCATTTCCGTGACGGGAATCGGCGTGAACGGGGCTTCGCTCGGGTCATATTCAAAGTGCCCGGATCTGATGAATGATTTGAGGCTGGTGAATCCGGATCTGGTGATTTTAGCCGTCGGGATCAATGATGCGACCGCCGCGAATTTTTCTGTGGATGATTTTGTCGCGCGCTATAAGGTGCTTGTGTCGCAGATTCGTTCGGTGAATCCCGACTGCGCTCTGCTGTTCGTCTCCAACAACGACAGTTTCAGGAGGATACGCCGTAAAGGCTATGTCGTGAATTCTAACGGCAAGTTGGCTGAGCAAAGCTTTTTGAGGCTCGGAAAGGATTGTGACGCAGGCGTTTGGGATCTGTTTGACATTATGGGGGGACTCGGTTCGATGAGGAAATGGGAAGAGGCCGGCCTCGCCAAGAGGGACAAGATTCATTTTACGGAAAAGGGCTATGAACTGGTGGGAGACCTGCTGTTCAACGCGTTGATGGATAAGTATGTGGAACATTTAAAGAAAGGTAAGTGATGGGATTTTGGGACGTTGCCGCTGACTTTTTCAAGAACCTGTTCTCTTTTGATCAGGCTCACCCGTTGTTGTTCACCCAGTTCTATTTCTGGGCGTTCTTCGCCATGGTGCTGGCCTTTCTGTGCGTTTTCAAGAACAAGGTCGTGCTTCGGAATGCCTTCCTGTTCTTTGTCAGCCTATTTTTCTACTACAAGACGAGCGGACTGTTCCTGATTCTGTTTGGGTTCGTGATTGTCTATAACTATCTGGCAGGTTTCGCTCTGTCCGGTGTGAAAGGAAACTTTGGCCGGAAAGCCATTGTGGTTCTGAGCGTTGTCGTGGATCTGTCGCTGCTCTGCTACTACAAGTACGCCTACTTCCTGACCGATGTCGTGAACAATCTTTTCGGAACGGAATTCATTGTGAGAGACTGGTTTGCGGTTGTGGGTAACCAACTGACAGGCTCTCAGGCGTTCAGCGTTGACTCGATCTTCCTTCCGGTCGGAATCTCGTTCTTCATCTTCCAGGCGATCAGCTATGTGGTTGATGTTTCACGCAGGACAATCGGCCCGATCAAGAACTTCTGGGATTTCGGCTTCTACTTGAGTTTCTTCCCTCAGCTCGTCGCCGGCCCGATCGTGCGCGCCAAAGAGTTTTTCCCTCAGCTTCACAAACCGTTCTTCCTTGGCCGCAGACAGTTCGGTATCGCGATTTTCTGGATTCTGAACGGACTTGCCAAGAAGTTGATTCTGAGCGACTATCTGGCTGTGAATTTCTGCGACAGGGTTTTCGAGAACCCTTTGCTTTACACCGGTTTCGAGAACCTTACGGCTCTATTCGGCTACTCGCTTCAGGTCTATGCCGACTTCTCCGGGTACACTGACATCGCCACCGGTGTCGCTATGCTGATGGGTTTCTATCTGCCGAAGAACTTCAATTCTCCGTACAAGGCCCGCAACGCCGGAGAGTTCTGGAAGCGGTGGCATATTTCCCTTTCCAAATGGCTTCAGGACTATCTTTACATCCCGCTTGGAGGCAACCGCAATGGCACATTCGGCTCGTATGCGATCATCCTCGGAATCGCTTTCCTGGCCTCGGCTCTGGCAAAGAACTGGTGGGTTTTCGGAGTGGTTCTGGTCATTGCGGCAGTGCTGGCACTTCTGATCACTTTCTGCCAGAAATACCGCAAGGAACTCATCTCGGACATCAACAGGATGGACACGATGCTCCTTGGCGGTCTGTGGCACGGAGCCAGCTGGAACTTTATGATCTGGGGCGGTCTGAACGGCCTAGGAATGCTGATCTACAGGTTCTGGAAAAGCTGCAATGTCTATGTCAGGACGCTCGTCATAGGTCTCGTCTGCCTGGCCTTTTATATTCTTAAGACCACGGTCCCGGCTTCGGTGTTCAATATGTTCTTCGTCTGGACGTTGATCATATTCATAGGCGCGGCCGTGCGGATGCTCTATCATCTTTGTCGCTTCAAGGCCGCTTTCTCGTGGCTTGAGACAGGTTGGGCGGTCGCTATGACGTTCATATTCATTACTTTTACCCGCCTTTTCTTCCGAAGCGGCTCCAACCTGAATCCTGCGGAGGCGAACGAGAAAGCGTGGAGCACGGCAAAGAATATGGTCGAGCGCATCGGCGGCGACTGGGACTTGTCCCTGATCCCGCAAATGGTTCAGCAGCACATAGGTGTGATCCTCGTCTTCGTCTTAGGAATGGTCATCCATTGGCTCCCCGAGAACTTCAAGCGCCGCTACCGCATCTGGTTCGCCTCGATGCCCCTCCCGCTGATAGCCCTCGTCTGCGTCCTCGCCGTCTTCATCATCTGCCAGTTCATCACCGCCGACCTACAGTCGTTCATCTACTTCCAGTTCTGATGATGAGGATTGCGTGTGGCACTTAACCAGTTGAAAATGAGGAATAAGACCGATCATCTGGTGCCGTTTTGGAGTACCACGTAATCCATTTTTTCCTTGATAATCAGCACTTTGGGTGCCACGAGTGTTTGTAGACCAGACCATCTCTAAAAGGACTGCGAATATTGCCGCTAAAACTCCGTCCCGTCGGAGCCCTAAACCTTTCCCGATTACAAAATGCGTTCACGTTAATGTGCCACAGAAGTGGGTGAGGGCACGCTATGGCTGAAAAAGTCTAAGCTTAGAGCAATAGTTTTTCAGCCGATGTGCTGCTGGAGTGGCCTTCAGTGGCACATCGGCTGAAGGTGTTTTGTAAGAAAGAGGGTGCCCGCCGTGATTGTCGGTTGAAATCCAATCATAAAAAGAGGTTGTGTACAATTCTGAAAAAGAACACACTGCGGGCCTATATTTAATTTGGAACGGTCTTTGATGAGGCGATGCCTCAATACACGGGATCAGGGCAGCCTGGTTCGCAAAAAAGATCGCTATGAGCAAGCTTAACAAAAGAGCCATTATTGGCGCGGTCGCTGTGGCTGTTGTCGCCACGGCTGTTGTCATCATTGTTCTCCGGCCAAAGCATCATTTGGAGGATCTTCCTGTTGTCAGCGTTGACACGGTCAGGACAAGGAATGTGGAGATCTACGGGGAGTTTCCGGGAAGGATCCGCGCCCAGCAGTTCGTGGAGGTGCGGGCGAGGGTCGAAGGCTATCTTGAGAAGATGATGTTTGAGGAAGGAACATACGTTAAGAAAGACCAGATACTTTTCATCATTGATCCGAAACAGTACAAAGCTCAGGTGGACAGGGCAGAGGCACTGGTGACTAAAAACAAGGCGATGGCCCTTAAGGCAGAGAGGGATCTGGCGAGGATCAGGCCTTTGTTCGAGCAGAAGGCCTCCAGCCAGCTTGATCTGGACAACGCCGTGGCCGCCTATGAGAGCGCCAAGGCAGACGTGCAGCTAAGCGAGGCAAGGACGAAGGAGAATCTCTCCGTGGTCAATCTCTACAAAGCCCTCGGCGGCGGCTGGAAGGACTTTTGATTCAAATTATTGCATCTATAAAAAGAAGTAGCAACGTGACCTTCCGGCCGCATCAACGGCTGGAAGGTTAAATAGTTCACACCTATTCTTGAATATTTTGATTATTTCGTTAACCTTTATAAATTTACGGTGAATATTAGTAGGCCTCTAAAAGTCCGTAACTTGTAACTATTGACAGATGAACAGATTCGTAATTATATTCCTCTTGATGTCATTTTTATTAGTCTCCTGCGACAACAGGCAGACCAAGTCTTTGCTTCAGGATGTCGAGACCTACATTCAGGAAAGGCCGGACAGTGCCCTGCGGGTTCTGAGGAAAGTTGATTCACTGACGCTGAACACCAAGTCGCTTCGTGCCCGCTATTCCCTGCTGTTTGCGATGGCGTTGGACAAGAACTACATTGACACGACGGCCTTGTCTATTTTGGAACCGACAGTTGCATATTACGAGAGATTAGGTTCGCCGCAGGACAAGATGCTGTCCTGCTATTATCTGGGACGAATTTATGCCAACAGAAAGGATTACCCGAATGCTGTCATTTTCTATTCACGGGCTTTGCGGGAATCGAGTGAATATGACTATTACCACAGAGGATTGATTTATGCTGCCTCCGCTGATGCTTACAACGCATCTTTCAATGATGAGGAAGAGTTGAGAAACACTATCTTGGCCTATGAGTGCTTTGAGAAAATAGGTGACAAGGATCTTGATCTATCGCTGTACAAAGTGGCCCAGGCTTATCATAACAATGAACGGTTTGATGTGGCCGACAGCCTTTACTCGCTTGTCTATTCCGGGAAGGACTCGACATCACGGCTTGCCCTCTATGCTATGGAGGATCTGGTCAGCAATGACTTGTATCAAGAGAAACAAGATGTTGAGAGGGACCTTGAATTGCTTGAATATGTCGCCGAACATCGCGGTAATCTTAGTTTGGAGTCGTATTATGAATATGCGTATCTTCTCCTTTTGGCAGGGAAGGAATCAGAGGCGGAGAATATTCTTTCACAGTTGTCCAATCGTGAAGCGAATGGAAAAACGATGGAGATTAGATACCGGATAGCGGAGTGTAAAGGACAAAATGAAGAAGCCCTGGCTTTGTTGAAAAGTATGTTGTCTCATCAGAATGACGTGGTTAAGAAGAAATTGGCTCAATCTGTTTTCAAGGCTCAAAGTGACTACTATCGTCTTACTGCTGAGGTCTCTGAGCAGAAATCAACCATAGCCAATCAGAGAAGCGTCATAATTCTCATAGCGGGTCTAATGATGGCAGGTTTGCTCTATATTGTCTTTATGAAAAGAAAAACCGCTTTGATTCGTGAAAAAGACAGGTTGGCTCAGGCTGTGGAAGAATCCGAGAAGCTTTTGGAAACGGTAAGGAACAGGGCTAAGCAGGAAAAAGAAGAAAGGGACAAGGATATTTTTGATCTGAAATCACGCAATGAACGTGAGCGGGACAAGATCAAAGAATTGCGTGATATGTACGTTTCCCTTTATCAAAAGCGGTTCTACGAGATAGGAAAGTACTATGATGCCGCATCGTCGCATCGACTTGAATCAATAAAGGAGAAAGCCTACCACGATGTCATATCCTCAACCCAAGCCTTGTTTGAGGAGATCGCCAGCGGATCGGAAGGCCAGAAAAAGTTTGAGGCAAGGATAAACGCTGACCTTGATGACATCGTCTCCAAGATCAGATCCGACTTTCCAAAGTTGAAAGATGATGACATCCGCTTTATCTGTTACCTGATAGTAGGCTTTGACACCTCTACAATTTCATTCCTGATGGACATTTCCAAGGAGAATGTCAGAGTGAAGAAGCATCGCCTTCGTGAAAAATTGAACGGCTATGCCGGCCCAAACGAGACTCTGTACCGATTGTTCGCATAATTTCGTTACAGGTTGAATTGTTTTAGGGGGGGGGGGTTGATAATCAGCGACTTATAGATGGGGCGTTTTTGACGATTGCTTCCATCTATTTGTAAAACGTTGAAAAATAGAGTTCTCGATACCCCGAATCTGCGGAAATCTGTAACGCCCAAAATGCCCTCTTTTGAGTTTTTAGAGGATCTTTTATATACATTTGCCCAAACGAATTTAATTGTGAGAAAGTTAATTTTATTATTAGGCTGTGCAATATTGCTTGGTTGTGACAAGTTTGTTGTGTTTGATTATTACTTGCGGGGAGAATTTGATGCGGTATATTGCTATATCCCAGAAAAAGGAATACCTTGTAAGAAAGACACAGCCATTAGTTTTTCTGCGGAAGAGTTAGTCCTTTTACATCTCAAAAAAGATTCAGAAGGGCAAAACTACGGGCGTATCGATTATGGAATAGAGAATATTGATGGATTGTTCCGAAGATGGAACTGTGATACGGTGTCTTTCTTTATGTTTGATTCAAAAGTTGTTGAAAATAATACGTGGGAGGAAGTTGTACAAAACTATATAGTTTTGCACCGTATGAGATGCGTGCGAATAGAAATGCTGAAAGATATTTTGGCAAATATTATGGAATATCTTGGAAAGACAAGTATCTATTAGCCGATTATGAGGCTTATTATCCAACACACTATTAGTTGTTTTAAAAGTATGAAAAGAGTAATTGTATTCTTTGTTTGTGTGGTAGCATTATGTCCATCGTGTCGATTCTTGCCTTATGAACAAGGAGAACACTGTATTTATTTGAAAAACGAGTCTGGTTATATGTTGTCTTGCTTTGTGGCGGATGAGTTTAATTCTGGGTTTAGTTATCCAGACACATTGCTTCCAGCTAATCCAAATCCTGTTTGCATGGTGGATAGCATTATGGATTCTGGCTTAATCTTTAGTCGAATGCTAAGTTGGGAGTCCATTTTTTCATATACACATTCTGGGGTGTTATCTGTTTATTTATTCAAACAAGAAGATGTGGATAATCTCGGATGGAAATATCTTAGTGAACATAATGGCTATCTGGTTCGTTATGATCTAAGATTGAATGATTTGAGATTATTAAATGACACACTTTATTATCCCCCGACAACGGCAATGAGGAACATTCATATGTTTCCACCGTATGAAAAAGTCAAAATGCGATAGGATGTTTGTGTATATAACGAGTGTATTAGGAGAATAACTATTATGTTTGGTGTGGGGAGGTTGTCGCTCATCGGATTAGAGAATATGATTTGGCATAGGGGAAAGGGGCAACAGCGTTTTTACCTTTTTTAATTGTTTGATTGTGAAATAGCTATGCTTAAGAGAAAAGTGTTGTTCATAGCGGTGGTCGCCCTTGCGGTTGTTATTCAATCCTGTGTCCGTAAAGATGGTGTTTGGTATAATTTTGTCAATAATTCTGCCGATGAAGTTGAGTTTCTTTTCCCGATCAAACCAATGAGTTATTATCCATTTATTTGTGGAGATATGTTTGACATTGATATTGATGACACAACAGTCACTTCGGCTAGACCTCTTTTTGCGCGTAGTACGGTTTTCCCTTATAGTAAAGATCAGGTATGCTATAGTAATTACCTTACTTTGGAAGAGATGTCCCCGTATGATACCGTTAGAATTTTTGTCTATTCCAGAAAAGATTCCAAGAAGGTTTTGGAGGTTGATGAATATTATTATCGTTATGATTTGACCACAAAAGATATGCGTAATTTGCTGAATGACAAGAATCAATTGGAAATAAGTTATCCCCCGGATGAACGAATGAAAGATATCAAAATGTGCCCTAGATATAATAGAAAATGATATTGAAAATAAGAGATTGTATCAATTTTGAGATTATGTATAGAAGAATTATAGTAGTAGCCTTTTTGTTTCTATCCTTTATGTGTCTGTCAGTTAATGGTCAGACAGCCATAGAGTATTCTTATTATTCGGCCGGGAACCGAACCTCAAGATTCAGTTTATTTTGAGTTTTTTGTTTACCTTTAATGCAAGAAAACGGACATTCGCGATTTAGAAAATCGCAAACCATTAATGCATTGTTGAACATTTGTCTATTAATCATTAATCATATTACAATGCAAAGAATCATCACTTTCATCGCTGCTTTGGCGTTTGTGTCAGGCGGCATCATCTCCGCTCAGGAACAGGAACGGGAACAAGTACAGGAGCAGGAACCTATACGGGAATATTCAAAATTCAGATTCGGCCTTGAGGGAGGTGGTGGCTTCAGGCTCGGCAAGATCAGCAATGACGTGCCGGATGACTTCAAATCCTACACGAAGAAACTTAGAAGAGGATTCGTGTATGGAGCCGATGCGACTTGGTTCTTCAAGGAGTTTATGGGAGTTGGTCTTCGCTACAAGGCGTTCTCGGCCAGCAATGGCGCGACGGTGACTGGCACTGACGAAAACGGCACCACTGTCACTGGTAAATTGAAAGACAACATACAGATATCATTCATCGGCCCGATGTTCTGCACAAGGTTTTCCAGCAGAAACGGCTTGCATACCCTCACGGCGGATATCGGTGTCGGTTACATAAACTATCGTGACAAAGGAATGGTTATAGAAAAGATGAAACTGACAGGAGGCACACTGGGCTTGTTGTACAACATCGGCTATGATTATGCCTTGAACAAGATGTGGTCGATAGGTGTCAACCTGTCTTCGATAGAAGGAACGCTTACCACATTGACATTGGAACAGAACGGTGTGAAGACTTCTAAAACAACTCTGGACAAGGACAAACAGGAGAATATTTCTCATATCGATCTTTCATTCACACTGAAGTTGAATCTGTAGCCTGCAAGCCGCCTCGTAGGCATCGAGCTTTTAAAGGAATATATTAATATTCAATACTATGAATAAGTTATTGACAGTTTGTGCCTCTCTTGCCATTATCACTTGCGGCTCCGTTTCGGCACAGAAGAAAGGTGAGGTCTCGATCGGAGGAATAATCGGGGTTTCTGGGGGATATTCAAGTGTCAGATCAGCGGAGAGTGGAACGCCGGCATCAACCTCCTTCAGCGCCGGGGGCGAGTTCGGCTGGTTTTTCGCTGACAACTGGAGGCTCGGAGCCTCTGTGCAATATGCTTTGGAGTCCAATCCGTATGATGAAAGCAGTGATGGGTGGCTTCGTCAGAACACCAATCTGGTTCTGGTAGGTCCCGACCTGACATATTACCTGAAAATCAGGGATGGCTTCTATTTCACGCCTGGGGTTGCAATGTTCGGAACCGTCGGGAGCGTAAAGGTCGAAACCAGGGACATCTACGTAAGCAAGAATGTCGTTGGCTACGGTGTGGAATTGGCTCCAGGCGCGTTCGAGTTCCGCCCGACTCCCCATTTCGCCTTCTCCGTCAGCTTCCTGACTCTGGGCTATTCCTTCACCAACATCAAGAAGGTCGGCCAGAACGATTATGACGTAAAGACCGATGTGCTGACCTACAACCTCGCCATCCAACCGTCCATTGGGTTAAGGTACTATTTCTGAGAATGTTGCGCCGCCGTGCGGATGCTCTACCATCTGTGCCGCTTCAAGGCCGCCTTCTCATGGCTTGAGACAGGCTGGGCGGTAGCCATGACGTTCATATTCATTACTTTTACCCGCCTTTTCTTCCGAAGCGGCTCCAACCTGAATCCTGCGGAAGCGAACGAGAAAGCGTGGAGCACAGAAAAGAATATGGTCGAGCGCATCGGCGGCGACTGGGACTTGTCCCTGATCCCGCAAATGGCTCAGCAGCACATAGGTGTGATCCTCGTCTTCGTCATCGAATGGTCATCCATTGGCTCCCCGAGAACTTTAAGCGCCGCTACCGCATCTGGTTCGCCTCGATGCCCCTCCCGCTGATGGCCCTCGCCTGCGTCCTCGCCGTCTTCATCATCTGCCAGTTCATCACCGCCGACCTACAGTCGTTCATCTACTTCCAGTTCTGATGATGAGGATTGCGTGTGGCACTTAACCAGTTGAAAATGAGGAATAAGACCGATCATCTGGTGCCGTTTTGGAGTACCACGTAATCCATTTTTTCCTTGATAATCAGCACTTTGGGTGCCACGAGTGTTTGTAGACCAGACCATCTCTAAAAGGACTGCGAATATTGCCGCTAAAACTCCGTCCCGTCGGAGCCCTAAACCTTTCCCGATTACAAAATGCGTTCACGTTAATGTGCCACAGAAGTGGGTGAGGGCACGCTATGGCTGAAAAAGTCTAAGCTTAGAGCAATAGTTTTTCAGCCGATGTGCTGCTGGAGTGGCCTTCAGTGGCACATCGGCTGAAGGTGTTTTGTAAGAAAGAGGGTGCCCGCCGTGATTGTCGGTTGAAATCCAATCATAAAAAGAGGTTGTGTACAATTCTGAAAAAGAACACACTGCGGGCCTATATTGTAGGCTGGAGCCTGCACAACTCACTCGATACGTCAAATTGCATAGAGGTACTCAAAAAAGCCTTTTCAAGGCATGGAGTACCGGAAATAATCAATTCCGATCAGGGCTGCCAGTTTACGGGCAAGGAATGGGCTGACCCCTGCTCTCGGCACTCTGAAATGAAGGTCAGCATGGACGGCCGCGGCCGTGCTAAAGACAATATCTGGATAGAAAGATTTTAGAAAACGATAAAATACGAGTATATTTACATCCAGCCGGAGGAAAACGGCGCGGTTCTGTTCTTTGAAATCAAGAGATTTATTGACAACTACAACTACCACCGTCGTCACCAAGGAATCAACCGTACAGTACCAAGCAAGCTCTACATTCGTCAGGCAGCTTGGTCTTAACTAAGAACAACAATGTACCTGTTTAAATAACGATAGTATTGTAAGATTGACTTTGAAGCAGCAGGAGATAAACAACGTTTTTTGGAACTGTTTAATGTTTATATAAAACAAGTTATTAGATAATCCGGAACTTCTAAGAAAATCAGGATGGAGGTATTAGTTATGAACTATTATTGGATATCAACAAATAACGACAAAGTCTCAACGGTTGCCTATGCTCCTAAGGGGACACCAGTTTCACATTATCTAATTGAGGAGATGAGAAATAGAGATGATGTTCCGTTCTCATTAGAACTACGGGATGTTTTTGTAACCTCTAAACTCATAGTAGGAGAGGTTAGTGATGTCTTTTATGATTATCAGCCTAATAGCTTGGCCTGGCCAGTAATGTCAGAAAAGATGAAGTCAATAATTGCATCACATTTGACTGGCTCAGAATATATAGAATGGAAGAGCATCACTATCAATGGGAAAGACATCTCCCAAAAGTATTATATTCCGATGTTTACAAGAAAACTGGACATTTTGAATGTCAGTGAGAGTGTCTATGTGCCAGTATCGGGAATTGTCTTGAAGCCGTGTTTTGACAAGGAAAAGATAAAGAATCTATCTGTTATTCATAGTCCTAATCGTTTCTGGCAGATCACGACTCAAATCTATGTAAATGAGGAGATTAAAAGAGACTTGATTGACTCAGGAATAGAAGAACTCTGTTTTAGTAGAGTAAAAGTGAAATAGGATGTATTTTGCTGAGAAAAAGGTAATTATATAATAAAATTCTGATGAAAGAATACTATGAATGAGATAATATTGACTGAAGAGGAATATGAATTCTTGCAACACTTTCTAGTAAAAAATAATTTCCCGATTGAGATATTGAAAGCAGGAGTGCCACCAAGACTGGTTTGAATGCGAGATATACACATAACCAAATGATAAATTATCCACAGATTATGAATCAGCATCCGTCGGTGGTTTTTCATGGGGGTAAAGCGGAAATGATGATGTCAACAACAGGATATTCTGTCGGTACGCAAGTAACAAATTACAATTTTATAATCTTTCATTATTATTTTTAATATTATGAAACCAAAAGGAAATAGCATTAAAGAAAACATTGATGCAATGTGCAAAAGTCTTGGGTTTAAAAAAGATAGAAAATCCGGACATTATATGAGAGAAGTAACTCCAGGATTGGAGGATTCCATCCATTTTTTCTTTAAACCTTATTCAGGCAAGGCTGTGTCTGTTAGCTTTATTGTGGGGATTTACTTGAAAGAACTTGTAGATTTGATTGATGAATTATATGAAAAGACTGATGGCTACAAGAGTCTGCTTTGGCTATGGTGTGGAGACCTTTTGCCTGAACCAAAAGTGATTCAATGGATGTATTATACTGAAAATGGAGATCCCAAACAATTGTGTGACGAGATAAGACAATTTATAGTTGACTATGCAGAGCCTTTCTTTGTGCGTAATCACGATTGGAAAGATATTTCGGATTCTATCCTTAAGAGAAAATATGCAAATGCGGAAGGGGCTCCTGTCGCAGTGGCCATGTATTACCGTGGCGAGCAGGAACGTGGTATAGACTATTGGGAAGGTATCCTAAAGGGTCGCGATCATAGGAACGAGAAGGACGAACTCTTTCTTAAAAAATATAGGTGCCTTCCTCCTTATGATGGTGACATATAGAGACGATATTCAGTAGAGGCTATTGAAGGTACTAGAAAGAGAAAAGAACAATAATTCGATTTTTGAAATGAAAATAATTCCCAATAAGTTGATAACTATCTTGCTGTCAATAATTGTATTGCTATTATCGGTGGCGATATTAAATTCGTGCGCAAGCACAAAAGGTTACTATGGTCGGGCAGAGATGACCGTGGCAGTGGTCAGTTCGCAGAAACACAACGTGACGGTCGGCAAGAAGAATAGTTGGGAGATAGCGTACCTCTGCAAGGTTGATGACAGGGTGGTGGGAAACAACTTCAAGGGGTTCCCGTCGAAGTGCAAGGTGCTCCCGGGACGCAGGACGATAGAGGAGGAGCATCACCAGCAGTGGAAGGACAATTCAACCGGCCTTGTGGTTGCAGGTGCGATGTTCGGTGCGATAGGCGGAGCGATTGCGGGTGCGGCAGCGGCTGCCAATAGTCCACATCTTCATTACGCGATCACATTTGATGCAGAGCAAGGCCAATCGTATATCATCAATGTTGAGACAGCCTCGGAATCATCCGAACCGACCTTCTCGGTAATCGACTCGGTTTCCGGAGAGGTTGTACCTGTCGTTGCTGTCGCTCCATTGGTAAAATGAAGAACATTTCGATAATAGATATAGAAAGATGTTGAATATGTGGCTTATTATCCCTCGCATTATTAGTTGTAGAAAAGTATGAGAAGACCGATTGCAAAACGCCTTCACGTTAATGTGCCACAGAAGTGGGCGAGGGCACGCTATGGCTGAAAAAGTCTAAGCTTAGAGCAATAGTTTTTCAGCCGATGTGCCACTGAAGCCCACTCCAGCAGCACATCGGCTGAAGGTGTTTTGTAAGAAAGAGGGTGCCCGCCGTGATTGTCGGTTGAAATCCAATCATAAAAAGAGGTTGTGTACAATTCTGAAAAAGAACACACTGCGGGCCTATAAGCCCAAAGGCGAGAGCGAGGAGAACCTGCATATTATGAAGAAGATCGATAAGGAGCACATTGAGCACCCAGCTAAAGGCGTAGTGGGTATGACAGACTTTCTTCTCGAAAACAACTTTAGGGTCGGCCTCCGCAGAGTGCGTCGTTTAATGCGCCTGATGGGCATACAGGCCGTATACAGGAAGCGCTCACTGAGCACTTTGGGCACAGCCAAATATATCAAGCCTTATCTGCTGAGAGGACTCAAGGTTGACCACAGGAATCATGTGTGGAGCATTGATATCACATACATTCCCATGAAGAACGGCTTTATGTATCTGACCGCAATAATCGTGAATTTAACATATTTTTGTATAATTAACTATCAAGTTTGACGGTCTTTGCCTTTGCAGGGCGTCCGCGTCGCTTCGGAGAGACCTTTCTGGATCTGTATTCAGTTCCGCAACCTTCAGGGATGTCAAAGCCGAAGGCCTTGCAGATATCTTTCTGGGCACCGACGAACGGAGTGATGAACTTGGCCCGACCGCTATGCTCTATACAGCGGATCGACCGCATTTCGTCAAGGATATCCTGGGTTGAAGCGAACTGTTTCTTGAGCCCTGTCGTCTTCCAGATATGCCGCACGTATGAGCTTATTATCAGGCCGACGAAGAGGATGAGGAGCCTGCCCGTCTTTCCTTCCTCCGACCAGTTGCGCTGACGGTCGAAGCCCATCTGGGTCTTCATCTGACAGAAGTACTTCTCCTGTTCGTCCCTGA